>Ga0315314_1001313_pt1 | contig 22881 bp, 22 predicted proteins | sample TDP9_MG_FD_203631 | JGI IMG/M metagenome (GOLD analysis project Ga0315314, IMG submission 203631) | Freshwater sediment microbial communities from Lake Towuti, South Sulawesi, Indonesia - TDP9 | ecosystem: Environmental > Aquatic > Freshwater > Lake > Sediment | place: Indonesia: South Sulawesi... | reverse complement strand
AAAACTTGGCCGAGAGGTTGCGGAAGTGAGACATACGTCTATAAGACACTCTAAGATGTCGATATTGGCTACAGATGAGCGACTTACACGCATTGCAGGAGGCTTAAAGTGTATTCACAGAGGCAAACTCTCTCTAGCAGATGCCTATATCGTGGCAGTCGCAAAAATGCTAGGAGGAACCTTAGTTACAACAGATCCTCGGCTTTTAGAGATTAAATTGGCGCAAACCAGATTACTTAAGATTCCTTAAATATTATGTCTGACATTTTCCAAAACAAACCCGCATTTTTAGAGAGATAATAACAAGTAGATAAGAACCATAGCGAGAAGCATTACGAAAGTTATTATCCAATTCCAAATAAAGTAGGTGCTTTACAAGTATTTTCTACCGGTAAATTAAGGTCGAAATCCCATCCCCCACACTTTTGGACAAACCATGACTTTTGACCTTGGGTTAACTCCATCGAGTTACAGTAATTATTTATTTTTGTATTTCTTTTAGATTATTAATGGAAAGCGTCGCCAAGAAACTGCAGAAAATCGGACTTACAGAGTATGAAGCCAAGGTGTATCTCAGTTTACTGAGAGATCATTTGAATAGTGCAACAAAGCTTTCTGAAAAGTCTGGTGTTCCAAGGACGAAGATTTATCAGGTTTTGGAGTCACTAGAGCATAAGGGTTGGATAAGAATCTATTCTGGAATACCGCTTTTGTTCAAGGCCGTTGACCCCCGTGACATCTTCGAAAAGTTCAAGAAAGATTATAGTGAGTTTCTGAAGTCGATTCAGGCGACGCTCGATAGGGAGGTGATGGAAATGAAGGAGAAATTTGTGATACTGAAATTCGATGTTGGGCTTAGGAGCTTGAAAGAAGAAATGAGGAAGGCTAAGACCATATGGATAAACAATGCAACAACAGATTTCCTAAAAAAGGTGAATGATACGTTTAGTAAAGACGCAGAGGTTAGGGTCCTTCTCTTTCCTGGCGAAAAGAAAATTGATGATAAAAAAGTGAAATTTAGAGAGGCTGGAGTGAAGATTGTTTGTATGGTCCATAACAAAGAGGTGCCATCGATGTCAATTACTCTCGATGAAAGCAGGACATTTACCGTGTTTGAAGATCCGATGAATCATCAGTATGTTGTAGACGAAATGTTGTACGATGAGTGTGCTAAATGCTTCTTGGAATGGAACAGTCTTGGATGGAACGTAGCAAAAGAGGTGTGAGGGAAGACAAAATGCCAATCGTAGAAGGGAGATATGAAGCCAAAATCTCAACAACTTTTAGCACGGTGGATGAGGGAATAGAAGAGATCAAGAGGAAGATTCAGAAATCGAGGAGAATGAGGATCAATAACATTCCAATGAAATTGCTGGACGAGCTGAAACCACTCTTAAGAGACAAGGACTTAAAGGTAATCTTGCCTTTTGGCGAGAAACCCACTGAGGAACTGAGAAGATTGGGTAAGATTGCGACAACAAAGGCAAGAATCTATGTCGATTTTAGGGGTACCGAAGCAAACACCGGTTCCATTGTTTTTTCAGATGTGGTTTTCAACGTCGTGTGGCTGGATGACAAAATATTTGATGTCTCATCTATGGAATACAGCAAATGTGTTAAATGCCTAATGGAAACTTTTGAAATGGGTTGGAGATATTCAAAGAAATGGTAGATTTACGGCGCACTAAAAAGCGATAAATGATCACCAAAGTGAGGATATGAGAAAAATGGTTAGGGGGTTCGTCCACAGACCGGGTTTTCATTGTATATCGTCATCGCTAAGGGATATGTTTGAGTTTCATGGTCACAAGTTTAGTGAGGACATGGTTTTCGGGCTAGATTGTAGCTTAGGCTTTGCTTATTGGCCTATGAAAAGTGCTGTACCTCCGATTTTTATCGGTGGGCGAGGGAGTAGAGGAATCGAGGATGTATGCAGGATACTTGGAATCAGATGGGAGAAGAAGACCACGAAAAGTGCGAAAAAGGCGTGGCAAACTGTTAGGGAGCTAATTGATAACGACATCCCTGTGATGCTTCAGGCTGACATGTTCTACCTTGACTACTGGAGAGGCGAGACTGGTCACTTTGGTCACGCAATCGTGCTCGCTGAATATGACGAAGAGAGGGGAGAAGCCTACGTTACAGACATCCGCAACAAAAAGATTGAAGCAAAGAGGAGAGAAGATGGACTTTTCGTTACCTCTTTTGAGAGCTTGGCTGAAGCAAGAAGCTCCACATTCAAACCGTTTCCGCCTAAGAACGCTTGGTTCACCTTTTCCTTTCCGAAGGAATCGGTGCCGTTGGAAGAAGCCATCAAAACTGCCATCAAGAGCAATGCAGAGAGTTTTCTAAACCCTCCGATCAAAAAACTGGGCATAAATGGAATAAGACATTTCGCGAAGCAGGTTATCAAATGGCCTGACATCATACATGGGACTGTCTACGATCCTATTCAATTTAAGGCCCAAATCCCAATGCTCAAACTGACTCTGTTTCTCGCCTACGCTTTTATCGAAGAAGCTGGCACTGGAGGGGGACTCTTCAGAAGAATGTACTCACGGTTCTTAAGAGAGGCTAGCAACGTGCTTCATGCAAAAATTCTGGAAGAAGCGAGTGATTCGATGATGAAATCAGCTGGCATCTGGACAGAGATAGCAAATATTCTCCTCGTGGCAAGTGAAGCACAGAAGGATAAGGTTAAAGACATTTTGGCTAAGGCCCAACCAAAAATAGTGGAATGTGCTAAAATAGAGGAGAAAGCCTTCAAACTACTTGCATCAGTGGCATAGATTACGCAAAGCCAGCCGCATATGACTATTACATGCGCAACTGAGTCTGACAACTTGAATCTGGAGAGAACTAATGGGAAACAACGATGGAGCGCAATCATAAAGCAAAGAAAAGTAGCTTTCGTTCATCCATAATCAAGACTCTTCAAGAAATCAAGTAAGACTTATAGATGGAAATAAATTTTAGATATTATAAAGCCTTCTTTTAATGATTGGAGGATTGGAATTATTTGTTGAAGATTAAATCTTACGATGTTGGGAGCATGCCCTTCATTGGAGAATTTGATAAATTCTCAAGAGGCGCTATGATCTTTGACTCGATGCTCTCCCTGCTTTATGGCATGGGTCATCCTTCATATGAGCCTGTAAAATATTTTGAGGAGAAAATTATCAAAGGATTCTTAGACAAGCTTGAGGCCGGGATAAATGTTCCAAACTATCCACAATTTAGAGATATGAACACCATGTTCTTAGATTCTATTGATGGAATAAAAAAGAGTGAAAACGGTTACCTAATCGTTGAAAGCTTATCAGTAAGGTCTGAGATGGCTAAAATACCCGAAGTTCAAGCAATTAAAAAAAACTCACGAGTGATTTATGAGAAATTAGACAATCCTTTCAAGATAAAGATATGCATTACTGGTCCATATACTCTATCGTCCCTTTTTTTAGATAGAAGAATTGGCATATTCAGAGAGCTAAGTGGGGCCCTTTCAAAATTCATCTCAGGTAACATCTATAAGGACAAATATTCAGAGGTAGAATTGATTTCTGTCGATGAGCCAGCTTTTGGTTTTTTAAGCGATCCTTTGATCGATTATGGTACTGAAGGAAGAGAGGAATTACTTAAGGCTTGGGAGAGTATTTTTCATGAGGCAACAACGAGAGGGACAAGTTCATGTCTTCACCTTCATAACACAGCAGATGAGTTGTTTTGGGAGATAAAATCATTGAATATAGTTGAATCACATGCTGAAGACCCTATCTATGAATCCAAAAGAGTAAAGCAACTTCTTGAGGAGAAAGATAAATTCCTGAAAGCGAGTATATGCATAACGGATTTTGATAGGCTTATCAGAGAGAGAATTTTGGTAGAATCGCATAAGGAAATCGATGAAGTGATTCTTATGCAAAGGGTTGAGAAGGCTTGGACTGGGATAAAGAAGGAAAGAATTGACCCTAAGGATTTTCTTGAATCTGTCAAAATTATGGGAAAAAGATTGAAAAAGATGGTAGATAATTATGGCATTGAGAGAGTTCCATACGCTGGTCCTGAGTGTGGAATGAAAAGCTTCCCAACCTACGAGTGTGCATTAGAGTATCTCAAGAGAGTATCTGATGCCATTAAAGGCTAAGTTGGTGCATGAAAACGTATTTAAATGAATAAAACATGACAGAAACCGTTGAGGAGAGTCTGGAATGGACGAAACGAAGGCGAGGGCGAGGTTAAAGGGACTAGTTTCTCCCGAAATACTGGAAGATGTAACTAGGTTAAGAATCATGAAGATGCTCTCACTTAAAGAGAGGTGTGCCTGTGAGATCATAAAGAGCCAGCCAAAGGCTCTTATACATCTGAACATGCTTGAGAAAGAAGAGATCGTAAAGAAAAGAGAGGATGGCTTCTTGACTTATTATAGCCTTGCCAAGCCAGAGATAGCAAACCTTCTAGCTGATCTTTAATTGCTCTACCTTAAATTAGGCAGATAAATGTCTTTAAGGATGGCTAAATTTCTAACTATAATAAAAACAAAAAATGGCGGGGTCCTTAACCCCACTTATTTGCTGAGATGTATTTCGATGGAACTGACGTTGTTCATGTTACCGGTCTCGTTGCTCTTGACCTGCTCTGTGTCTATGGTTATCTTCTTCACATTCATACCTGTCGCAAATCTTTTTATGGCTATCTGAGCTACGTCTACAGCCTTACTTATAGCTCTGCCCCTAGCTTTGATTATTACTGAGTCACTACCGTTTTGGAACAATGTTAGACATGCTAAGACATAGTTCATGACTGGCTTTTTTCCTATGAATACAGAGTTTGTCTCTGGCATACTGACACCTAACTTATAACAAGCAAAACTAACGATTTACTTTAAATACATTACGGTCCAACTTAAAGTGGTAACTGATCAACAGAGCCAATATTCATAAATAAAAGACAAAAGTAATTTTAAGATAATATGGCAACTCAAATGATATCAGCCCGACAGGGTATAATTACAGAAGAGGTTAGACAAGTAGCCCTTAAGGAAGGGTTATCTTTTGAAAGGCTAAGAGACCGCATAGCCCGTGGTACGGTTGTAATTACCTGTAACAATGGTAGAAGCTCTTACGAGCCCCTTGGTATAGGAGAAGGGCTTAGGACAAAGATCAACGCAAACGTAGGCACATCCCCTGATTTATGTAATTTAAGCCTTGAATTAGAGAAGGCAAAGGTAGCAATTAAATATGGAGCAGACACCGTCATGGACTTAAGTACAGAAGGAGATTTAGACCTTATCAGAAATACAATCCTTAAAGAAGTTCAAGTCCCCTTTGGTACAGTACCAGTATACCAAGCGTATATAGAAGCTGTCAAGAGAAATAAAAATCCAGTCAGCATGAGTATAGATGATCTCTTTAATGTCATTGAAAAGCACATGAAGGATGGTGTTGCCTTCATGACCGTGCATTGTGGCATAACCTTAGATATTGTAAATCATGTAATAGATCATCCGAGGCTAAATGGCATAGTGAGCAGAGGAGGAGCCTTTCTCGCTGCTTGGATGCTTCATAATGAAAAGGAGAACCCGCTCTACTCGAGTTATGACTATCTTCTCGAATTGGCAAAGAAGTATGATGTAGTCTTGAGCTTAGGAGATGCTTTAAGACCTGGAAGCCTTGCTGATGCTAGCGATTATGCTCAACTTCAAGAGCTAATGACCATAAGTAATCTTGTAAAAAGGGCTTGGGATAAAGGTGTTCAGGTTATAGTCGAAGGACCAGGACATCTACCATTGGATCAGATAGAGGCTAACGTAAAGATGGAGAAGCTATTGTGCAAAGGCGCACCCTTTTATCTACTTGGTCCTCTTGTGACAGATATAGCTGCAGGCTATGATCATATAGCCGGAGCCATAGGTGGGGCAATAGCAGCCATGGCTGGAGCAGACTACCTTTGCTACGTTACTCCAGCAGAGCATCTCGGCCTTCCTAACATAGAGGATGTTCGTCAAGGCGTAATAGCATCGAAGATAGCTGCCCATGCAGCTGATATAGTAAAGCTTGGCAAGAAGGCTATTGAGCATGATATAGAAATTTCAAAGGCTCGCTCTCTTCTCGATTGGAAGGCCCAGATAAATTTGAGCGTAGACCCTGATGGAGCAAAAGAGATACATTATAGAATGAGAAGTAAAAGTGGAGCTTGCACGATGTGTGGCAATTATTGCACCTACAAGATCATCGGTAATGCATCAAGAAAGGCAAAAGAGACTTTAACTAAGATTGAGTTATGAGCTCATTCTAAAAAAGATTATAAGAATGGTTTATTGGTGAAAAATTTATGCCCATTACAGATGTTACGAAAAAGCAATTGGCTCAGAAGAGGAAACTATTCTTCAAGATCTGTTTGAAATGTGGCTCAAAGAATCCTATATTAGCTACCAGATGCAGAAAATGTAGAAGTGAAGACCTAAGACTAAAGAATAGAGCCCTCGCTGCCAAGAAGTAAATAGTATAGGGCCGGTAGTCTAGCCTGGTTTAGGACGTCGCTCTCACACAGCGAAGGTCCCAGGTTCGAATCCTGGCCGGCCCATCCATCAATTTTAAGCTTTTTTGCAAAAGAATCTTTAAGTTAAGCCAAAAGGCTTAAATCTTTATCACTGGTACAGCGCTTTCTAAAAATGCCATGCACCTCTCTCACAGGAGTGCATCTGATAATGAGTAACTTCTTTTCATCTTTAGAAACAATCTTTATTACGCTACTAGAAACAACCAATCAATACATATTGTTAAAATGAGAGATTTAAATACTGAAGAATACATTTAATTTACAAGTGGTTAAATGTCCCACCAAGCCCTGAAGTCTGGGAGATACTGGTTTACTGAAAAGGATCTAGTCAAGCCTCTAGACTGGGATTATATCGACTCGTTGAAGGGAGATGCAAAGCTAGCTCTTGAATTATATATGGAAGGGAGAGTTTCATTAGGCAAAGCTGCGCAAATATGTGGGTTAACTGTGCGTGAGTTCGATGAGATAAGAGCAAAGGCTAGAGTACCTCTTAGAGGACCAGAGGATTAAAGTGAAACTCGTCTCCAACACAACCCCATTGATCTATTTAGCAAAGATAGATAGGTTGAGTATTCTAAAGGACACGTATAAAGAAGTTTATGTAACATCAGCAGTATGGGCTGATATTGTCCAGCCTTTGCTTAAAGCAAGACCTATTCCAGAAGATTTGCCTATGATTATGACTGCAAGAAGAGAAGGGTGGTTAAAGCTTAAAGACCCTGAGACTATCAACACAATCAAATTAAGAGATGATTTGATATCCTTGGGGCTTGGTATTGGAGAAGCGAGTTCGATAGCTTTGGCAAAGGAGTTAAATGCTATATTCTTGGCAAATGATAAGGCCACAATCGATATAGCTAAAATCTATGGTGTAGAAACAAGGTGGTTCACATCGATGCTTCATGATGCTCTTAGAGAGGGGCACATAAGAGATATTGATGAATATATACGAATTCTAGATGCATGTATCTTAGTAAAAATACATCAAAGCTTGATAGGACTTACGAATCCCATCGGAATTCAAATTCTTAATTGACAGCAACGAATGAGTTACTTTCACTTATAATGAGCAAGTAAACTTGCCCTAAAATATCGTCTTTTAGGAATAATTGATATGAGAACATAGGTTTAACATTAAGGGTGGAATATCTTAATAAAAATGATCTTGGCGGGCGACATACCTGCCTTCCGCCAGATTTCTTTCGTCATAAAATTATGCTTCTTATTGGGAGCTTATTCCCACTACTCTTCTTCCTTCTCTACGGGTTCGACTATCTGACCGTTGGCGTATCTGTTCCCAACCTGAGTGATCCTGATTTTTGCTTTTTGTCCTTCTTTAGCTCCTGGGACGAAGATGATGAAACCTTCGATCTTCGCTATTCCATCGCCGCGTCTGCTGATCTCAGTGATGGTAACATCGTATTCCTTGCCCACTTCGACAGGCTTAGGTTTGAACGACCTTGGACCACCGAAGCCACCACGTCTGTAGCCACCTCCGCGTTCGTAACCTATATCTTCTCAACTCCTAGCGCTTTGTTGCGCTGGACAGAGGGTAGCAATTGTCACATATATAGCTATTGTTTTGACCAATGCTTATTCCTTTAGCAAGGCTTTTTAGCGAATTATACTCACAAATATCAAGATTTAACTTCTTTTTACCTCATTGACTGATTTTCTGACTCGCTCATTTAAATAAGTTTATAATCTTAACTGAATTATACTTAAGTAGTAATTTGTAGAGGGGAATTAAATGGAAAATAATACTCTTGCTCAACGCAAATCTCCATCAGGCTTTACAGGATTTCTAGACAGGCTTGGAGGAACTCTATTAGAGCCCCGTAAGACTTTTTATGATATACTTGAAGAAAAGAGAGGCATACTAGAGCCTTTATTCTTGATCATAATATTTTTTGGCATTCAAGGCGCCCTCGTTGGTGTCTTTATAGTTAGAATATTATATTCTATCTTCATTTTATTAGGCCCAATCATAGGAGTTGGACAATTGAAGGCTTTTCAAGGGAGTCTTTTCATCATCCCTATTATCACTACCATCTCTTGGATTGTCTTTGCCCTTTTACTATGGGTAATTTCGGCAGGCATTGCCCACCTATGCGCAAAGTATGTCTTCAAGGGTATGGGTTCATACGCCCAGCTCCTCACGCTTTATGGCTACGCTTCTGTTCCAAGCTCTCTAGTCATACTAGGGATGATGCTTGCAAGTTTGAACTTTTCTATCTTCTTTGGCTTCTCCATAATCCTATGCTTGATAGCTGTCTTCTGGACAGTTATCATCTTAGTAGTTGCTGTTGAAAGATGCCATTTGATAGACCCTGGCCAAGCCTTCATATCTTCTTTCATAGTACCTTTGATTTTCTTACTTATATTGTCAGGGCTTATTTGGCTGATCTTCACAGGGTTAGGAGGGTTCTTCTTATGAAGGCTAACACCATCATAGGAGGGATAATAATTGCCATTCTATTGACAAGCGTGATCTTTGCTTTTGCTTCTCCTATTGTTCTTGGACCCCTTATCCGATTTGAGGAAGGACCCAAAGTTATTAGAACATACTTGCTTACTGCTGATGATGTACCAGAAGTGGATTACGTAAATTTGAACTTTACAGTGAAGGCTGGAGGGATTAATGTCAATTTCACTGATGATAGCAATTTGATCTATAGGTTTGTATTCAAGCAAGATCAAGGAGTTGCAGAGCCTTATATCGAAAATATAACCGTGGATAATAAGCTACTCGTTAACGTCGTTACTGGATCTGGTGATGTAGGAGTGACTTTTGGAAATCACTTTATCTACAATGGCACGCTAGAGGTAGGTGTTGGTGGAATAACGGCAAAATTATCAAAAGATTCTAACATAGAATTTTTTAATCTCATTGCAATGTACGCTGGCGGGGTTTCAGTAGAGGTAAACGATGATGCATCATTCGACCATTTGAATATCAGAGCGAATGCAGGGGGAATAATAATGCACATCGAAGCCGAGAATCTTGAGAGAAATTCAAGCATATCTGCCAGGGTTGAGGTTGGAGGAGTCATAATTGGTTCAATCCCTGAGGGAACAAGCTTAGGGAGCAGACTAAGAGCAATTGCAGATATAGGAGGCATAAGTCTAAACCCTGGAGATTTCATAGTGATCAAGGAGACTGTCAATGAAGTTGAAATAAGGACAAACAATTATCTAACTGCTCCTATCAATCTTGACATTGAAATCTTCACAGGGCTAGGAGGGTCGATGATAAACCAACCCTTCTTTTTAGCCTTTCCAATAAGCTTCGGTTAAGAACCCGCCGTCCAATCTTACAAAAATGATTTAGAGGAGTTAAACGAGTATCAAGAAGTGAATAAAAAGAATGATCGATTAAAGTTTTAATACTTGGAAGAAGTTTCTGAGTACCTTATCATAGTAGGTGTAATGCTTGAACAAAATTAGGAAAATAGGCATAATAGGAGCAGGAAACATGGGAGAAGCCTTGATCTCAGGCTTCCTTAAGTCGAAGGCATTTTCTCCTCAAGATGTATATGCTTCAGAGATAATAGAAAAGCGTCGCAAATACATTGCCAATAATTATCATATCGAATGCTTTGACAATCCAAAAAAATTAGTAGAATCTAGCGATTTGATAATGATAGCTGTCAAGCCATATGATGTAAAGAATGTTCTTGAGAGTATAGGGAAAGAGATAACCCCTGAAAAGACTCTTTTGAGCATAGCTGCAGGCATAAAATTGGATTATATGAGAAAGTGTTTGCCAGAAGATGTTCCTATCATAAGAGTTATGCCAAATATTGCATGCTTTGTGAGAGAGGGTATGATGGCAGTCTGCTCTTCAGATAACACTCCAAAAGAGAAATTAGAAGCTGTAAAAGAGGTGCTTAGCTTGCTAGGAAGAGTGATAATCCTTGATGAAAAATACTTCGATGCCATAACTGGCTTGGTTGGAAGCGGACCGGCTTACATATATCTGGTGATAGAAGCATTAAGTGATGCTGGAGTTAGGCTAGGTCTGCCTAGAGACGTTGCGATAACTCTTAGTGCCCAAACTACTTTAGGAGCTGGAAAGATGGTTGTAGAGACTGGCGAACATCCTGCAAAGCTTAAGGATATGGTAGTAACACCGGGAGGTACTACGATAGAGGGATTAGTGGAGCTTGAGAGAGGAAGAGTTAGAGCAACACTTATAGATGCTGTCATAAAAGCAACGGAGAGAGCTAAGGAATTAAGTAAGGCTTAAGACAAGGTGACTAGAATGGTATTTGAGAACGAGCTTACATGGTTCAAGGCTTCGAACTCTGGCAAAGCTGAAGAGTTTCATAGAAAGTATGAAGAGGCTTTAGAGAAGGTTAAGAAGGAGTTTGGGAAGAAATATCCAAACATAATAGATGGTAAAGAGGTTTATTCTGAAGAAGGAGAATTCGCTAAGACAAGCCCTTCTGATAAAAGAATAGTTCTAGGATACTTTCAAAAAGGGACAAGAGATGATGTTAGAAAGGCTGTTAAGGTAGCGAAGAGAGCTTTTCCCCTTTGGAGTTCTATGCCATACTATGAAAGAGTAAAGATATTAAGAAAGGCTACAGATATCTCATCTCAAAGGAAATATGAAATAGCCGCACTTATGAGCATGGAAAACGGGAAGAACAGATTCGAGGCAATAGCAGATGTAGATGAAGGCATAGATTTAATGAGGTTCTATTGTGAAGAGATAGAGGTAAACAAGGGTTATGAAAAAGAGATGGGGAAGGCTTTCCCTAATGAGGAAGCGAAGAGTGTTATGAAGCCCTATGGAGTCTGGGGAGTAATTTCACCTTTTAACTTCCCTTTTGCTATCGCCATTGGCATGAGCTCAGGAGCCTTAATCACAGGCAATACCGTTGTGTTCAAACCTTCTAGCGATACACCTCTAACAGGCTTTAAGATTTATGAGATTCTTCGTGAAGCAGGATTGCCAAAAGGAATCTTTAACTATGTATCTGGTTCTGGTGATATTGTAGGAGCTGAATTGGTGAATAATGATGATGTGGCAGGAATGGTCTTCACAGGGTCTAGAGACGTAGGTGTATCTTCATATAGAACTTTCAATGATAAACGCCCAAGACCCTTTATAGCTGAGATGGGTGGCAAGAACCCAGTCATAGTTACATCGAAAGCAGACTTGGATAAAGTTGTAGAAGGAGTAGTAAGGGCAGCCTTTGGGTATAGTGGTCAAAAATGTAGCGCTTGTTCTCGTGTTTACGTAGATAAGAGAGTAAAGAAGGATTTCGTCGAAAGGCTTGTAAAGAGGACAAAAGAACTCGTGATCGGCGATCCAACATTAAAAGATAGTTTCATAAGTCCATTAATCAACCAAAGAGCCTATAGAAATTACCAAGGTTATATAGAAATTGCAAAAAGAGATGGCAAGATTCTAACAGGTGGGAGAGTTCTGACTGATGAGAAGTACAAGTATGGTTATTTTGTTGAGCCTACTATAATTGATGGCCTTTCAAAAGATCACAGATTTTTTAAGGATGAGCTATTCGTACCAATACTTTGTATAGCTGAAGTTAATTCTCTTGATGAGGCGATAAAGCTATCCAATGATGTAGATTATGGTTTATGCGCTGGTATCTTCAGTGAAGATGAGGAAGAGATAAAGAAATTCTTTAATGAGATTCAAGCAGGAGTAATATATGCTAATAGAAAGGTAGGGGCTACAACAGGAGCCATGGTAGGAGTACAACCTTTCGTAGGATGGAAGCTTAGTGGATCTAGCGGTAAAGGAGCTGGAGGAATTTACTATTTACATCAATTTCTGAGAGAGCAGAGCCAGACCATTGTTCATTAGATAGATTTATAGCAAAACCTATTTTATCCACTTATTCTAAGATTTTTCCATGAATGTTGAGCAAGTAGAAGAATCTCTTTTAGATATATCGAAAGAGCTTGATGAAGTTGAGGGAAAGCGTGAGAGGATACTACGTGAATCTAGAGATGTCATATCTTTATCTGCCAAAGCAATAACGAATATTCATTTAATGAACTTAGATGAAGCAAGCTCTAAACTTAATTCTGCAAAAGCGTTATTGGCAGAGCTGAGGAAAGTTGGGACTCATGATCTACATAGATATCTTATAGCACCTGAGGTAGAATATGTTGAAGCTTCTGTCCTTTACTCTATAGCCATGAAGAAACCGATACCATCGTACAAAGAACTCGAAGTAACAAACGTCTCTTACCTTCTTGGTCTATTAGATACGATAGGGGAGATAAAAAGGCGAATATACGATGAAATCAGGAGAGGAAAAAGTGGCGAGGCTTCTACACTCTTCAGTATCATGGAGCGCTTATACACTCTTCTACTACCCTTTGCAGTCTATGACCACTTAGCTCAAGGCATAAGAAGGAAGTTGGATATAGCAAGAATATTGATTGAGGATACTCGCTCAGCAGTCACAGAGGAGACAAGAAGGTCCAAGATAATAAGGTCTATGGAGAGGCTCTCCAAGAAGCTCTCATCAAAAAGTAAATAGTCTAAAATGTGGTCGGCCTGTTAGGAAATGGCAAAATAACAACATTACCTTCCTTATTGCTTTCACACAACTTTGTTGTATAGTCTAAATAATGGTTCAGAAGAGATATTTTCTCTCCTATTTCAGCTACCTGACTTCTTCATATCATCCCTTCATGTTTTTCGGTTCCTTGTCATTAGCAAACTAAACCCAACCACGAAATTTCATTGCTTCAACAACACGTTTGACGGCGATTACATAAGCAGCCTGTCGCATGTTTATGTTGTACTCTTTAGAAGCATCTAGTACTGAGTGATATGCAGTAGTCATTTTCTTATCTAAGCGTTCGTAAACTTCTTTTTCTTCCCAATAGTACATGTAGAAGTTCTGTACCATCTCAAAATATGAAACTGTTACTCCGCCAGCATTACATAAGAAATCAGGTATCACGTGAACACCATTTTTATACAAAATATCATCTGCCTCTGGTGTAGTTGGGCCGTTGGCTAACTCAGCAACAATCTTAGCTTTAATATTCTTGGCGTTCTTCTCAGTAATAACATTTTCCAAAGCTGCAGGAATGAGTATATCCACTTCGAGTTCCAAGAGGTCTTCATTGGAAATAGGTTTAGTATTTGGAAAATTGATTACTGAACCAGTCTTAGCCTTATATTCACGAACTGTCTCTGGCTCAAGACCTTCTTTACTGAATATGCCTCCTTTGCTATCACTAATAGCAGCTATCTCAGAGCCAAAGAGAGTTTTACATAGATAAGCTGCATAATATCCAGCATTCCCATAGCCTTGTATGGCAACGGTGGCTTTCTTAAGGTCTATGCCACATTCTTTGGCAGCTTCACGAATAGTATACAAGCCACCCCGAGCTGTTGCATCTTCTCGCCCTGCAGAACCACCTATGCTAAGCGGTTTTCCGGTAATAACACCAAATTGATTCTTTCCAGCAATTTTTGAATACTCATCCATCATCCAAGCCATTATTTGAGGATTCGTGTAAACATCAGGCGCTGGGATGTCTTTTTCTGGACCGATGAGTTGCCATACCTGATCGATATATGCTCTACTTAAACGTTCCAACTCACCTTGGGACATCTTTTTGGGATTACAGATAACTCCACCTTTCGCTCCTCCAAGGGGCAAGTCGAGAAGAGCACATTTCCATGTCATCCAAGCTGCAAGTGCCCGCACAGTATCTATTGTCTCATCAGGATGAAATCGAATTCCTCCCTTTGTTGGGCCTCTGGCATCGTTGTATTGAACCCTGAATCCTTGAAATACTTTGATAGAACCATCGTCCATACGAACTGGTATTGATACGTGAAGTTCACGCATCGGGACTCGAAGGATTTTATGCACATTAGAATCCAAATTTAGAATTCTTGCGCACTCATCCAACTGCTTTTGTGCAACCTTAAATGGATTGATTTTTGCCATTTCCTTCGCCTCTTTTTCTGATTTTTACCTAAATATTACTATTTATAATTACTCTTTCCTCCTAAGCCGACCATTTTGCCTAACTAAGATTCAGATATATGTTCGATCTGCAACCCTCTTTTTTGAGATGTTATGCAAAGGTGATACTAATGGTGAGGGCAACCTCTTACACCAGTCATGAAGTGCACTTTTTCGTTAACTGTCCAAGAGAGGGCGGTGAAGGATACTGTTAGCCCTTTGGTTGAGGAAGTGATCTGATGGAGAGAATACTCGACTGGCCTGTAATATCCTTTACTAAGAGATTCCTCGTGTTTTTTGCTCGTCCCTCAAGGTTACCTGTCTAAACGATCGGTATGAGTCTGACTCGATTTTCAACTAAGTCGACTGCATATAGACCAGTCTTGGGTCTCATTCCATAGATGACGAGAGCATTATTAAGGTCTTTAAATACAAAGTGAGAATCTGCTACATGTGTAACGTATCCTAAGAATTTCATGCCACGTTTTATCGTTCCAATGATTGTAGTTCCGCTTTCTTGTGCATAATTGATGATGGCTTCAACTATGGCGAGCGTCTTGTCAGATCCAAATCGATTTATAAGTGTGTCAAAACCAAGAAAAATGATTAAACCATTCCTAAGATGCTCGTAATCGAACCTTTTTTCTGTGATTTCTTTCAGAACTTTTATCTCGCTTTCAAAGTCATTTGTACGGGGACGATGCAAAATAGCCTCTTGTGATAATTCAGAAGGATAAATTTCACCTATGGAAGGAACTATTATCGTCCCTCTCCCATTCATAATAGCGTTCCAAGCAATTTGTGTATGTATTTGTAAATACCTCAAATCTACGCTGTGCTCAACCTCGAATAAGTTAAAACTCCCTTTTTTGAAACCCCCAGTGATCATATCAAGATCAGGAATGCCTGATGAGATTCGGTCGTTGGTAAGATCAGTGATCTTTATTGGTCTGATAGATAGGTCTTCAAAAAAAGGAGGGAAAGAACGAAACCTTCCACCTTCTAAAGTAAATGTGTATTTCTTATTTGAGATTCTGATTCCTCTTAACTTTTTAAGTTCCATTTCCCTTGCAGTTCGCCTCTCAAGACGATCTTCATAGACTCTGCCTGCCTCGGCTTCACCATAAACGTCCATAGAGGCAAGGCTTACAACCCCATCAACCAGAAAATCAAGGAAAGATGTTTTCTCTGTCTCTTCTACCAATATCATTCTGCCACTTGTCACATAAGTCGTCATCATGATTGCTTTTGCGGTTCGTAGTTGCTCTTTATGATCCATCTCCATAGCCATGGCGTCCCAAGTATCAACTACAAGAAAAGGACGCTCCATCTTCAACAACTGATCTCGAAGTCTATTCAAGAGCCTCTCAGGGCTTTCTTGGCGTGTTTCCAAGAATCGTATCTCTTCTGGACCTAGAACCATCTTATCTTTAAGCCAAGGATAATACTCGTAAAGGATGCTTGGAGGAGTTTTCGTTGAAAAGTAGATACAGTCAACTGGTTCAAAATTTTGAAGTATTTCTAATGCTAGGGTAGTTTTTCCTGTCCCAGCATCACCTTTGATTAGCAAAGTATGCCCTATCTTAAGGAAATGGCTCAATTCATCAGGGATTCTTGGTACGCTCATCAAAACCATCTATCACCTTAAACAGTCTAATTAGGGAGACCTAGCAAACTCTTCAGCTATGAGCAGTCTTATAAGTTCAGTGTTGTTCTTTATGCCCTTTCGTGACTTGATTAAGTTAAACTTTCTTGCTAAGTCTCCCTCCAGAACGACTCTTATTGCTATTTTGTTACTATAAGTGTCTTTTTGTTCCATTTTAACACCTTAAGTCTAAAAAAGAGACAAAAGATATATAAACTTTAAGGAAAAGCGTCCATTAGACATGGAAAGCAATATAGAGAGCGAACAGGCCAAGAAAATTCTGTTAGTCTTAGATAGGTCCAAAAGTCCAGTACCCTTGGGCTATATCTCTCTCCATACAGGGATCGAAGAACTTCTTGAGATTCTGGAAAAGATGAGAGAGAAAGGCTTGGTCTATAGAAGTCCACCCTCATGCTGGTCCTGTTGCATGGACCCTATGTATGAGATAGCGCCGAAGACACAGAAAGAGCTACATCGTATGTTGGTGAGATTTTGACAGAACGAGTTTTAAGGAATTCATCTTATCTAAATGGAAAGTCGACGGTAGGGACGACCACGAGAGTTAAAGATGTCAGCCCGACGAGTGGCATGTGCCCAATTTGTATCAGAAATTGCCCAATCCTGTGTGAAATAAGCCTTTCAGCTTTTAGGGGTCGAGAAGCTCTTTATCCTGACCCAGCTCAATATGGAACTAGCACCGCTGGTGCGCTTAAAGATTTTGGACTTGACTGGTCAGATTTCAACATTCAGTCGGCGCTTTTGGACGTCGAGGGAATCGCGGCAGACTCCGACTTGGCGCTATTCCCTAATGTTAGCCTTGAAACTAACATTGGGGGAATTCTCCTCAAGATGCCTTTGGTAATAGGGGCCTATGGGTCAACAGAAGTGGCGAGGCTGAACTGGGATGGGCTTGCCATCGGTGCAGCTCTGACCGGGATCTTAATAACCATTGGAGAGAATGTGGTGGGGATGGACCCAGAAGTCCAGATCAGTAAGGGGAAGGTGACCTTTTCCAAGGAGTTGAAGCGACGCATAGACGCCTTTCGAGAGTTCTGGGATGGGAAGCACGGTGGAGTTGCTGTCCAAACCAATGTCGAGGACCAAAGGCTAGGGGTTGATTTGTATGCCATCTCAAAGCTTGATATCGATGTGATTGAGAGAAAGTGGGGACAAGGAGCCAAGGCAATAGGTGGAGAGACCAGAATTAGTGATCTGAACACGGCATTACTGCTAAAGAAAAGAGGATACATGGTAATCCCTGACCCAGAGGACAAATCCGTTCAAGAAGCCTTCAAAGATGGCATCTTTCATAGTTTTGAGAGGCATAGCAGGATTGGAATACCCAACGAGAAGAGTTTTATCGAGGACATAGAGTGGCTCAGGGAGCAAGGAGCGAAGAAGGTCTTTCTAAAGACTGGGGCTTACAGGCCTTCTGTAGTAGCCTTTACTATGAAGGTTGCTTCAGAAGCACAGATTGATGCTGTGACATTTGATGGAGCTGGAGGAGGAACAGGAATGAGCCCAGTTCCGATGATGGACGAAATGAGCACTCCGACTGTCTATCTAGAGGCACAGGTGCTAAAATGCGCCGAGACCTTGAGGAAGAAGGGTAGATATGTACCTGATATAATAATGGCTGGTGGCTTCATAAGTGAGACTCAGATGTTCAAGTCGATAGCCATGAGCAACTTTGGTGAGGATCCTTACGTGAAGGCGATATTGATGGCTAGGGCTCCTCTCACAGCAGTCATGAAGTCTTCTTATTTCCTTGAACTATCTGAAAAGGGGCAGTTGCCCAGGACTTTTGTGGACCGTTACGGTTCGAAGCCTGAGAATTTCTTCGTCTCAACGATGGAGCTGAAGAGGCAGAACGGCGAGAAATTCAGGCAGATACCATGGACTGCTGTAGGGCTCTATGGATTCCTTCATGACAGGATAGGCGTCGGATTACAACAATTGATGGCTGGCTCAAGAAAATGGAAATTGAGCCTGATAAACAGAGGCGACTTAGTTTCTCTTACGGAGAGGGCAGCAAAGGTCACTGGCATTCCTTTAGTCGAAGAAGCAGAAGCAGACATTATGGAAAGAATCCTTGGGTAACTTCACGCCCTCAAATTCTTTAATAATGAGAACAAAATGATTGAAAGTTTTAGTGAAAGTCAATTCAATGGAAGATTCCTAGAAGGATTTATGGAAAGAAGCCTTTACAGTCAAGATCAAGCTGAAATTCCAGTATTGATTAAAAATTTGTTTTCCAGACTTCCTGAAGTTGTTGTTCAGCCCAAAAATGTCGATGATGTTGTGAAAATAGTTAAAGAAGCATACAAAAAGAAGATTCCAATCGTTCCTAGAGGGGCTGCATCTTCAGCATTCGGCAATATATTACCTGTGAAAGGAGGGATTATCTTAGATCTTTCTTCATTAAGAGGCATATTGAGTTTGAATGAGTTTGACAGTACAGTGACTGTTGAGACAGGAGTAAGGTGGGACGACCTTGATTATTTTCTTAAACCAAAGGGATATACCATTAGAACTTATCCATCAAGCTGGTTTTCAACAGTTGGGGGTTGGATTTCTACTGGTGGTTATGGCATTAATAGTTTTAAATATGGTCATATCAAGGATCAAGTTAGTACTTTAAGAGTTGTTTCTTATAAAGGGCAAGTCAAGGATATTGAATCGGATGATCCAGAGTTCGCTTACTATTTTGGAACTGATGGACAAATGGGCATCATCCTAAACGTGAAATTGAAAATAAGGAAAGATCCTGGCGTCTCAATTCCATACTTCTTTCAGTTTGATAACAGTGATCAATCTTATCAATTTATTCAAGAGTTGATTGATAACGGAGTAGATGTATCACATATAACACACTACAATAGTCACCATATAAGACAGTTTAACCAATTACTTAAAGAAAACTATCCGAATGTGAAATGTGTTTTCGAGGAGAAAGATAGCGTATTAGTTCATCTTGAAGACCGAAGAGCTGAAAAGGCACTCCTAGAATGCATCGAAGATAAAAGAATTTTTAAGGATAAAAATCATCTTGCTTGTAAACTTTGGAATGAGAGATTCTTTACTATGAGCATAAAGAGGTTTGGCCCCACGCTTTTGGCGAGCGAGCTTCTACTACCAATATCCAAACTCCGCGAATATGTTAAAATGACTTGTAAACTTGGAAGGAAGTGCGGAATCGAAATATCAACAGAGAGTCATATTGTGAGCAGAAAAGAGGTTTTGATCATTTCTTCTTTTCTTTCGAATCAAAAAAACACCTTAGGGTATTCATCACATCTCGCTTTGGTTATGATGCTGTTCGAATTAGGGCTGGAGTTAAACGGAAGAATATACAATGTTGGAGCGTGGATGACTCCATTCGCAGAAAGTAAATTTGGTCGAGATATATTTATCAAATTGAAAAGTTATAAGAAGAAAGAAGACCCAGATAATTTGGGCAATCCAGGAAAGTTCTTTTCATTAGATACAAAACATTTGAAATTTCCTCTAGAGTTGTTAAATCCAGCTATGAAAATCGCACTTAAAATTCTAGGATCTTTTTCTCTTATCTTTGGAAAAGTCTCAATGTTTTTACAAACGCATAGTTTTCAGGAAGATAAGCCTCGAAGCATTATTGAAAAGACCGTTTTGGAATGCGCGAAATGTGGCTCTTGTGTTCCGGTTTGTCCTGCATATATTGTGACTGGAGATGAGAGCGTTACAGCAAAAGGAAAAATATTTTTTATAAAAGAGTACATGAGTGGGAATGGATTTTCAAGAGAGTACGCTGAAAAAATGTTCTTGTGTACACATTGTAAAGCATGTGAAAAAGTCTGTCAAACTAAACTGGGTCTTATGAATATTTGGGATGCATGGGAAAAACATTTAGAAAAGGAGTTTGGGAGGCCAACTGAAGTCATAGAAAAATTCGTGGAAGATGTTGAGCGGAACGAGAAGTATCAAGAATTAAGGAGGAGAGGCATAGTGTCTGTTAATAAAAATTCTTCAGGAAGGAGCAACTATGTTTAAGAAGTATCACATCCCTACTGAATTGGCTCCATCCAAGAAAAAAATTGGAGAATTCTTAGTGAAAAGGAATCTTAACTATTGTATCAACTGCGGTGATTGTATAAAAGCTTGTCTATATGAAGTTCATAAAAAGCGACAGGAGGATGTAAGAATAATGGCAGAGCCTGATAGCTACAAGTGTAAAGGTTGTTTTCGCTGTATCATAGAATGTCCTCAAGGCGCTCTGAGTTTGCATGATAACCCTGAATTCTTCAAACTAGGTGATTCTTACTATACCCCCAAGATGATACAAACCATATGGAATGAAGCAGAGAATGGAAGAGTTCCAGTTTCTGGTGCAGGCTATAATGGGGATTTTAGTGGACCGGGATTTGATAGTATATGGACTGATATGTCAGAGATAGTAAGACCGACCCGTGATGGAATACATGGGAGAGAATACATTTCAACAGCTATTGATCTTGGACGAAAACTTCCTTACTTGAAATTCGACTCAAATAAAAATATTGATGGAATTCTACCGAATATCGAAATTCCTTTACCTATTCTATTTAACCCTCCTCCCCACGAATTAAACAATAAACTTCTTCAATCGATGGTAGCCAATGCCGCCACAAAACTTGGGACTTATGCTATCATTAATGTAGACGATTACCAAGAATTATGTAATTATAATGTAATTCCACGCTTTTCTCCAGACTCTAATCTTGATTTAGAGTTGGTGCAAAGAGCTAAAATCATTGAAGTGGATTATAGAGAGGACTTCATAGAAGATTGGATGCGTCTGAAGGATCTTCATCCTGATGTTTTAGTCTCGATAAGAATGCCATTAAAAAGGAATGTTGGGGCATTGGTTATGGATCTAACGAAAAGAGGAGTGGAAATATTTCATCTCTATGCTGACTACCAAGGAAATGAGTTTGAACAAGAACCGCGATTTATCACAGATTCCTTGAGACAGGTTGATTATTACTTAGTTGATAACTGTCTTCGTGATCAGATTACAATAATTGCAAGTGGTGGCATTGGTGCTGCCGAACATGTCCCAAAAACAATTGCTTGTGGAGCGAATGTTGTAGGAATTGATATTGCGTATTTAATAACCTTAGAAATAGGACAATTCGATACTTACATTCAAAGGTTCTCTCCAATAGAAGTAGCGAATATGGATTTTGAGTGGGGAACTCAAAGAATCATAAATTTAATGAATTCATGGAGAGATCAACTTTTAGAAGTGCTCGGCGCGATGGGAATGAGAGAGGTTAGAAGACTTCAAGGAGAGACTGGTAGGACGATCTTTTACGTTAATGAAGAAAAAGAATTCTGTGATTTGATTGAATCGTGAGGAAAATGATACCCAAAACTGTTACAGTAAGACGGGCTCCATCTAAAATTCGGAGAAGTATTTCTAAGTATAAGGTATCTTACACAGACGCCTGTATCGATTGTGGTCTTTGTGAGAATATTTGTCCCTATGAAGTTCACAAAAGATTGCCTGGACACCTTAAGATGAATCAATCGAATAGTTCTAATTGTATAGGACCTAAATGTGAAGAGAACCCTTTTTACTGCGTGCCCCGTTGCCCTTACGATGCAATTCGTATTGAACTCAATTCAGATTATAAGGTACTTGGAGATCCTATGTGGACTCCGAATTTGCTTTTAGCAACATGGCATCAGGCAGAAACAGGCGAACTTCCTCCCCTAGGTATCGAATATCGGATTGGAAATTCTGGTGGAGGTTTCGACAAATTGAGATTCAAATTCAAGAAAGAACCAAATGATAGAATAGAAAAGGAAGACATCAGAACTTCCATAGAACTCAACAAAAGACCTTATGGAGCAAGAATTGAGATACCCGTCCCTTGGTATAGTGCAGGAATGTCCTTTGGTTCAATAAGTTTAAACATGATGTTAGCAAGGGCTAAGGCTGCACAAGCATGGAATACTTTCGTAAGCACAGGAGAAGGTGGATATCCAGAGCAACTGGTACCATATAAAGATCATATAATTACTCAGCTTGCAACTGGGCAGTTTGGTGTTACAGAGCAAACTATTGGTTATGCAAGAATAGTGGAAATCAAATACGCTCAAGGAGCTAAGCCTGGTCTAGGTGGCCATCTTTTGGCTGATAAAGTTACACCAGATGTCGCTAAGATAAGGGAATCAGTGCCATTGCATAGCCTTTTTTCACCTTTTCCGTTTCATAGCGTTTATTCTGTTGAAGATCATAAAAAGCATGTTGATTGGATTAGAGCGATGAGTCCCAATCTTAATGTCCTAATTTCAGCGAAAGTTTCGAGTCCAACCGATGTGGAAATGGTGGCGGTAGGATGTTACTATGCTGGCGTAAACATCTTTAATGTCGATGGAAGCTATGGTGGGACTGGTGCAGCGCCAGATATATCGAAGAAGAACATAGCAATGCCTATAGAATACGCCATTCCAAAAGTTCACAAATTCTTAGTGGATGAAGGTATAAGAGATGAGATCGTCTTCATGGCGAGTGGTGGTATCAGAACTGCTTATGATGTTGCAAAAGCTATCGCTCTTGGAGCTGATGGTGCTATCATCGGTACAGCCGATTTAGTAGCTTGTGGTTGCACGAGATGTGGAAACTGTGAATCCGGAAGAGGGTGTCCACTTGGAATAGCTACAACTGATCACGAACTCTTC
>Ga0315314_1001312_pt1 | contig 22883 bp, 30 predicted proteins | sample TDP9_MG_FD_203631 | JGI IMG/M metagenome (GOLD analysis project Ga0315314, IMG submission 203631) | Freshwater sediment microbial communities from Lake Towuti, South Sulawesi, Indonesia - TDP9 | ecosystem: Environmental > Aquatic > Freshwater > Lake > Sediment | place: Indonesia: South Sulawesi... | reverse complement strand
CCATTTTTCTGTTTTTGCAGAAATGAAAATAATTGAAATTTTTATCTTAATCAAAATTAGTATGGTTTAAACAAACCATACGACAGTGGAGATATCCCCCGCAATCCCTCTTTTTTCTGTTGCGCGCGTAGTTGAGGAGAAGGACCTCATACCGTTCATTGAGCGCGGTTATGAAATCGTGAAGGAGCTGGGTGATGGACGGTGTATAATGAAGCGGTCAAACCGACACTAGGTGAGTTAGATGCTTTCGATTCATTCTATTTGCCAATAAAGTTGATAAACAAACTCAGTAAGATATCCTTGCGCTTTCTCATAGAGTTCTTTGTCATCTTCAAACACATCTGACTTAATTCTATGAACTTTAATAGGTCCTTTGGTTAAAGAAGAAAGTATTATACTTTTTTCCTTAAGTACTACCGAGAAATGAACTTTTTCTAAAACTTTTAGGCAAGTAAAGGTTAATTCGTTAGCTACACCTTGATTATCCGCGTCTCTAAAGAAAACGAATATAAGTACATCACCCCAGTTTCTGATATACTCTTGGCTTTTCAAAGAAGAATGAATGTCCCAATCAGGATGAAACCTAGGTTCATCAGGGAAATCGGCAACTATCTTAGCATTTTTATATTTTTTGTTGTGCAAACAACGCCTAAATTTTTTCAATCTCTTTTCAGCGTCCGGTGGACGGTACGGTCCTAGGACTAATATTTTAACCCTTCTCTTTTTTTCCTCAAAAGACTTAGGAAAAATTTTATCCACTGTCCAAGATTTTTATGTTTTCAATTCGCAGTTAAATTTTTGGGTATCGTGATTCATCTAGAACATTTGATGATATTGTCTAGAGTATTAATACGCAAGATTTAAAAGCTAAAGGGATAACTTTATTTATACTGTTAAACAATATTTAACCTCACAGGTGAGAAATATCGTGTCAAAAATAAGAGAATACGCCCAACAGATACCTGAAGAGATGAAGCGTGCAATTAGTGGATTTGACAATGATTTCAGAGTAGCCATATTTGTCGCCCTTTACAAATATGGTGAGCTTTCGTTTTCAGATCTGCAGAAGAAATTACAGGTAGACAAAGCCAAGTTGAATTTTCATTTGAAAAAACTTTCAGAGAGTGCTTTGGTTGAACACTATTATAGGCATGAACTGGGAAATGTTGAATTTTCTTTCTACTCTATTACTGGATTTGGCGTGAACTTTGTGAGATCTTTGATTCAATCATTAGCACCAGAGCCTCCATTCAAAATGGTTCCAACCAAGAGGTATGGTTCTGATTTCTTCGCATCTTTTCTCTCTGATACCAATGTTACTTTAAAAATTGGCGACCTAACAAAAATCGTAGAAGAAACATTCGATGTGCCTTTGCCCGCGGTAAGCTGGATAGCTACTGAAAATTTTGATTTTGCAAACAACCTTGAAAAATACGAAAGAGTATCTATGACTTTGAAGGAGTGAATGCTCATTGAAGACGGTAGAGGAACGAAAATTCGCTGAATACGATTTCATTGATTTTGACATTATTAAAGAACCTTGGAATCTATACAAGCTTGAAGACAAGTCAATTCTCAAAACTAAATTTGTGCTTATTAATGTGCTTAAAGAGAAGGGAACCCCAAAAGGAACCCTTGAGTTTAGTTTTCAGTCGAGTAATGTACTTGGAGTTGTCCCTCCTCCAGATCTGATCGGTGTGCCTTCTCGGCCATATAGTGGAGAAGAATTAGAATCTTCCATTGTAGCAGAAGACTTGAAGTTCGATATAATAGGGGAAGAGCGTTGGAACGAATATAAACTTAAAAATGGGATAGAGTTAAGCGTCAAACATGTCCTTGTTACAGTTTCTAGAACGAACAAGTTTGATCAAAGAGGCCTACCAGTTTATTTAGTTAATCAACAAGCCATTGTAAAACCAAAAATTTCTAAAGAATTGAGAGAAAAGATTAAAAAAGGTCTAGTTGAATAGGAAAAGCAAAATAGGAATGTCTGCATGGTGAAATAGAAAAACCAACAATAACCCCGGGGAATTGATTCCGAGACTCTTTATAAACAGCTTGTCGATGAACTGACCGCTTCTTTATAAGTGGCTTGCTAGTGATTTTCCTTCCAAAAGGCGATGAGTGTTCCACGCTGGGACAAGTGGTCGAGTGCTATAAGCGAAAATCAACCGTCTTTCAGGCTCTAGCATGTTCAAAACATGTTAACCCTTAAAGCCTCATTCACGGTGTATAATGAAGCGACCAAAACAACACTAACTAATTGCTTGGTTTATTATTGGGGACATGTCCCCAGCATCAAAGAGATTGCGAGAATCTAGCTAATTGCTTGTTTGATCCCACAGCTTATTAGAATCTAATGAGCTAGCGCGCGCGGCTAGCTATTTTCTCCTTCTTTTTTCTCACGTTCAATAACAGATAAATCATTAAGTGATAGTTGCCTTTTTGTGATAATGTCAAGTGCAGTCTTAACTACTTCTGGTCTGTAGCCGCCCATTTTCTCTTGGAGTTCCTTCATGGGTTCTATCCAAGGGCTTCCACTTCTCGTTCTTCTAGTCGCTAAGATAATGTCATAACGATATCCTCTAGGGCCTTTCACGGGAAGAGGTAGAACAATCTGCCGATTAGTTTCTTCTATGATTTTGTTAGTGTATGCATTCAGAAATTCTTCATGACTCTGACAATCTTTCCACCTGTCATCGCCGAAAAACCAATTCAGCTTTTTTTCGGTTGCTTTCCACCCTGTCACACGATTTTTAACCTTTTGGGGTAGTCTCGCAACGCTGCTAGTTTGAAAATTGAACAAAACGTCTCCTTGCTTCTCAAATAGAATTTTCATATTTAACCAGCCGACGTCTAAACCCTCGCAATCTACAAAGGCGAGATAATGGCTTCTCTCTGACATCTGTTCCACGATGTCTCCAACGCAGTCATTGCAGTTGCAGTTGTAGATTGTCAAGTTACGTGTTTTTTCCCTCAGCCTGGCCTCTAACGCTTCTTTTTGAATGGTGTTTTGCTCAACCAAGAAATATTGGTCAAATTCGTGATAGCACATTGACGCGGCAATCAAGGCAGAACCTGCGATTACATCTCCTTTCTTTCCTATCTTGCAGAGTCCGCTTCCAGCTAGAAGGTCGATATAATACATGTTGTCAAAATATTGTGCTTGCATTGGAGCCTTTATTATTTTCGTATATATTGGCACGAATCGAAGAAGAGTTAAGAGTTTGATTATGCTCCATGGTCCAGTTTGGTAGAAAACGTCTGGATAAATAGTCTTGAATGGTTTCGCTAGTTCAATAAGCTTGTTTACTCTCGGTTTCAACCAAGCATAATTGTTTGCCATCCTTCTTTACCACACACAATTACACTTACATTTTCTCCAGTTCATTTTTAGAGCTTCCCACATCATTACTGGCTCTTTGCAGATTGCGACATTTGTGTAATCATATTTTCTCGTTAGGTAATCAAGAATCACTTTGAATGTTTCGTGTCGTTGCTTGAAAGGTATGCGTCTGCCCCATTTCGACGGCTCTTTGAGATATCCCACCCATGACTTATCTTCGGCTTGGTTTATTGTGCTTTGTAGACCTCGCAATGAACCAAGTGTGATTCTTTCTGGAAAGAACTGGGAGAGAATCTGGTCTATGAGCACTTTGTAATCTTTTTGCCATTCGCTTTCAGGATAAGGGACTATCGGGTCAATTCTTATCCTTGTTTCGTAGCCTGCGTTGAATACTTTCTTTGCTGCTTGGATTCTGCTTGCTGCAGATGGGGCTTTTTCCCATTTTTTAGCCACGGGTTCTGCATTTAGACTAAAACTCATTGTTACGTGCTCATGGGGGCTGGTTTCTATTAGATTTTTAACATTATTTGATTTAGTCAAGAGCAGTAGCTTGTATCGTTTCTGTAGTTCGAACAATGGAATGATAAACTTGGAAAACGGCGGCTGTAAGTGTTCTCCTCCAAGCGAGTCCGCTACTTCTCCAGCATTTAGGAGTTCTCTCTCATTTGGATAGATCGTCCTGAATAATTGCATTAAGTGTGTTTTAATCCTCGAGTACGGTTTTGGGGTGAATTGTTTCCCTTTTGGATAGTGGCGTAACGAACCTTTTAGATAGCACCAAGCACAGTCAAAGGGGCAACCTGTCGCCCATTTGAGTTCCAAAAAATGGGGGCAGACAATGTCTTGTGGGTTTTTCGGTGGTGGAGTCATGTCAAAGCGTTTGATTATAGAACCGCTTCCTATCTGCTTGACGAGTGTTTTCTTTGACCCATCAAGAATTTCGTATTCGTGAACGTGTATGGTTTGCATGGTTCGACGCCATTTCCAGCGTGCTGGAATTTCACAAATTGAGGTATTTTTTCACCGCTCTTCGGATTACCTCTTGAATTGTAAGTCTTTTTGTTTGCGCAAACTCGGAAAGGGCTTTATACACGCTACCGGGGAACGAAACGCTTACTAAGTATTCTTCAACATCCTCGATTGCTGCTTCTACGATTTCTCTCGGCCTAAGAGTTGGTTCTTCCCTTATTCTCTCCCTGACTCGTTCGATGACTTTTACAGCTCTGGGACGAGGCAAATACTCCTCATGGATTATTTCTGCAACTTCTTCTTGAGCCTCTTTAGGCAAGGAGGCGAGCCTCGCGCCAACCGTCGTATCTATTTTCCTCTCTCGAATCATGGCTCTCACGCCTTCACTCGTTTCCAGCAAGCGTAACCAGTCATATACTGTTGAGGAGCTTTTTCCAAGTTGCCTGGCGACCCACTCAACAGCCTGCATTCTAGACATTTCCGCTTCTAAATCCGTGATCAGTCGCTTCGTACCTTCTGCTCTATCTATGGGGTCTAAGGAGTCGATCTGCACGTTCTCGGTGAGAGAGAGAATTAATGCTTCTCTATCTGTCATCTCCCGTTTAACCGCTGGAATTGTCTTCCAGCCTAAGCCTTTACAAGCAAGAAACCTTCTCTGCCCCACCACAACCTCCAACTTTCCTTTCACTGAGCGGACAATTATTGGTTGTAGAAGCCCCATTGATTGGATGGATCTTTGTAAGTCGGTCAAGTCGCTGGCACTTTTCCTTACATTAAATGGGGACACAACCAGTTCTTCTAATGGAACAGAATCGATTTGAAATGTTCTTTCACTCATTCTTTCTCGCCTCTAGCTCTTTTCTTAAAGCTCTGTTTAATAACTCGGTCAGGGTGATGTCGTTCTTCACTGCGACTATTTTTGCTTCTTTCCACAATTCTTGATCTACTTTTATGCTTGTTACTATTTTCTTCGCCATGGTTGCACCATCAAAGTAGCATTTACTACTATACTATTTAAGAAGTTTGAGGGAACGACAACTAACATCTTGGAGAGAAGCCTGAAACTATTATAGGGGTTAGTCAATGATGTCGAGGATGGATGAGGGTTTGGGGAAGCCCTGCGACCACTGTGGGAAGGCGATCCGCGGAGCCAACTATTTCTGTCCGAGCTGCAAGGCTTGGTATTGTCTCATATGTGGCATCTACGAGCTGCGTGGAAAATGCCCAAAATGCAGAAACAAACTAAAGTAGGTATTCCTGCATTACAGATCTCTCTTGCACTACATAATTCATTTTACTGTCAGACCTAGTTTTTCAGAAGCCTCACCGCTCCTTGTTTCACAGTGAAAATAAATCGTTATATTGCCTTCCTCTGCCACCTTTGTCTCTATCCATATCGGTAGAAGTATGTGTTCCCTTGCCACGATTGTTTGATAGTTTAATGTAGGATCAAAGAAAATATAGCCCGGTCTAAAGATTTTAAAATTCTTGCTCCATGCGGTTTTCTGATATAGAGTGTCTGATGAGGGAAGGATCTTCACCTTTTGTGGAAAGTCAAGAATTATTCCACTATTTTTGTATGTGTTGACTCCGAGATTCGTTATCCTTATGAAGACTAAGGAAATGCCTTTTGGAACTTCAATCTCTTTAGCCACCTTACCATCTGGGATGTACATATCACCATCCTCTTTTGAGGCCATCACAACTGCGAAGATTCTTGGCTTGGTTATAAGTGGCCATTGAAAATGGACGAAAATTACAATGGTGAAACCCACAACAATCAAGGAACAAGGCCCCTTTACATCTTTGAAGAGTTCATAACCATACCACCAATATCCAACAACTACTGGTAGCACAAAAATCGCTATGTATGAGCACAAGAGTATAGTGTGCCAGTTTCCTCCATACCATGCCCCAATTTCCTTTCTTTTGCCCTTGCCCAGCGTATCCCACTTAAACATAAGCCCTCTAACTTGTGGAAAAGCAGGTATTATGAGAAATCCCACTAATAACGGCAAAATATTCACTAGAGGTTTCAACTCAAATATCAATAATATTAGAAGAACCCAAGCCAAAAGCACTCCGGAAAAAAAGAGCCACAAACAGTGTATTCCTTTAAGTCTTGGCCAGGATCTGTTATCATTATATCTTCTAATCTTTGAATGGAGTTGTTCTCCTAAATCCAATTGGCGAAATTTATCCTCAATTTTTTTACACCTGTCAAGAGAAGCAAGAATAAACGGCCTTACTCTATAAGAGTATAGAATCCATGTACTCACTGACCAGATCGAGAATATAAACAGTGGAACCACAAACCATTTAGTTGGCATAATTTTCTTCGTCCAAACATCCACGGCGATCCATAATGCAGCTAAAGATAAAGCAATAAGTATAGAACCTATTTGCCAGCCTATTTTATCATAGTGATCCTTGTTCTGATGGCATAATTCATATTCTTTCAGTAAAATTTTAATCCTTGTTGAGTCAAGTTCTTCGTTTCTCATACTACCTCCTCTTCATTAAATTATCATTATCCTTCCTATTTCATTTTGCTGCGAGAAGACTAAACCGACACTACTCCTGAGAACTTAATTGGACCTATTTGGCCTTCTTTCTGTAGATGTGTACAACCAGAGCTGTGAAAATATCCCCGCATATCCCCTTCTTTTTTCGATATGGTTTCTGCCAGTTTCCTCCTTAATCTAGCCATCCTTTGCCTTCCTTTAACTTTCTCTGAATCCTAACTCCTCCTATAGGTTTAAAGTATTCCTGTAAACATTTTTGTGAGCAAATGTGAGTTTTAACTATGGCCTGGCTGAAGAGAACTTTGTCGGTTTCCTTACCACACACCACGCATTTACCCATTCCAGTTCCACGTCTAAAAGGAAAAGTAACCGCCAAAGAAAAGCGTTAGCAAACTAGTCGGGCAAATGGAAAATAATACATTTAAGCCAGAGCCTAGTATTGACTTTCAGTGTTATTGTTATGTCCATCCCTCTGGAAAAATTGGCTGAAGGCTTTGATCTTTCTCGAGTGAATGCTCAAAGATTACTGCTAGCTGCTGAAGTACTGGAAAAAAATGAAAATTTCTCTGCCGCTGCTCTACTTGGATTTCTATCTTTAGAAGAATCCGCAAAAGCAGCTCTTATCTGGAAATTTAAAGAAGATAGAAGGAACATTACAATGAAACAGTGGGAAAAGAAGTTCACTAAGCACATTCCCAAACTACGCGAGATAATTAGTTCAATATCTACCCACAAGATTAAAGTAGATTTCGAAGATTTCGACATTAACGAATTTGACATTACGACTAATGCTCGTTTCCAACAATGGCTAAAAGAGAAATTGGTCTATCTTGATTATGATTTTAAGCGTAAAGATTGGACTGATCCTTTCGTGGGTTCTAAGGTACATTCCGCTTTTGCCATCGCTTTCGCCCGCGCAGGATTGGAATTAGTAACTCATTTTAAGATCAAAGATCTGCGGGGGAAGGAATAAAGATGAAGGCTCTTTCTACTTTGGCGATTGGTCTTATTATCGGATTAGTTGTGGGTTTAGCAGTAGGATATGTCGTCATATCTAAAGCCGTAGATACAACAGCTTTGGAACGACAAGTTAGTGAGTTAGAAGCTCAAGTAAAAAATAAAGATGCTACGATTTCTAATCTATAAACCCACTTTTCCATTATTTTTTGACAAAATAGCCATAAGCCATTTGACAACTATGTATTTACATGTCTTTAAAAGGAGTTAAAATTTAAGTTTTTATCATTTTTCTCATTTGCACTCGCTGAAAACCCCAAATTAAGCCCCATTCCCTAATATAGTTTCTAGCGCCCAAAAAACAAGAGGAAAAGAGCCCCAAAGGGTCAGAGGTTCAACGGATATAGCTCCTGCAACCGACATATTGAAGCCAATAAGATGACAAATAATTGATATACGGGATCAGACTAATTTAATTTGTATGAAATTCAATCAAAAAATCCTATCGGTGGTCATTCCTTCATACAATGAGGGAGAGCAAATTGAAAGAACCCTCAGGGAACTTATAGATAATCTGGACAAGACTGGCCTCTCTTATGAAATATTAGTGATTGATGATGGATCAACTGATAACACTGCACTAATTGCGAAGGAAATGGGTGCAAATATTGTCATAAGAAATAAACGCACTTTGGGGAAGGGTTCGGCAATCAAGGCAGGAACTCAGAATGCATCTGGTTCGATTATTGTTATTACGGATGCCGACAGTACTTACAATCCTAAGGATATACCAAAATTGATACAACCAATTGTAGAAGGTAAAGCAGAGGTATCTGTTGGTTCGAGATTTATGAGTCCAGCTCACTTTTCATTCTCAAGACTCCGTATAAAGCTAATCGATTTCCTAGTGGGCCTAATCTTGGGTAGGTGTGTCAGTGATGTCTTTTCAGGGTTTAGAGCCTATAAGGCTGAGGTTATTTTGAAACTGTTAGACATACCATCATCATATCTCCAGAGATTTGAGTTGGTAAATATGTTGGCTATGCAACGTGGTTACAAAATAGTAGAAGTCCCTGTGGATTTCCGACCAAGGGAATCTTTTGGATATAGCCGATCAAAACTGGGAAAAAAACCCTTTAGAGTCCTGTTTGGCTTGTTGAAGGTTAGTTTATCGAAAAAACCTCCCCGATGAATGGTGAACTTATTTTGTGGGAAGAAATATTTCTCAGTTTTCTTGCTGGTCTTTTTAGTGGAATCATTATTCAGTCATTAAGATTTCGATATGAACGCCGTCTTGACATGATACGTCGATTAATGCCATACATGGAAACACTTCATCCGATTTTTGAATCTTTTGTTATGGACGTGGAACACGTTATGAAGCTTCAAGAAATTAATGATGCTCAAGAATTCGACAGATATGTCGGGCGAATATCTGAAACGCTTAATACGTATGGATCATGGTATTCTGCATTCGTTGCAGAAGGAATGAAACCAGAATTACAATCCTTAAATTACGACTTGTATGCGGCACTGTATGGGATTTTTGTATATTATCAGATGTCGAGAAAACATGGTGATCAGTTCTTATCACAACATTTAGTTGACCTGCAGAAGGACTTAAAAAGAGCTAAGATTTTACTTGAGCAATTCTTGACCTACTAAAAGTCTCTGAACAAAGCACCATAAGCCAAAAAATGAGGTCTCGAATGATCTTTACCACTCTATTTTTGCTTTGACCAAAATCTTGATTCACATGTTCCCTATCCATTTGTCCATGAAAAGTAGTGCAAGGATAAAGAGTGAAGATAATCCCTCATTAAACTCGTTGTAATCTATTAATGAGTGAGCGAGGCCATTTCTTATATTTTCTCCTTCCTTTTTTATCAATAAAACACGAAGATACTGATACAAATCGTTACTAATGATTTCCCTTAATTGACGTATCTTAAAAATACCTCCAAGCGTTTTTTCTTCAACCGTCCCATCTTCTTTTTTCTTTAATGTGTTTACGCCATGTCTCTTCAAAATGGGGGGATGGCACGCGGAATGAGGCTTTTTAGGTTACGGCTTTTCCTGGAGTGGCTCGGCTTCCCACGCTGGGGTGAGTATTACCACTGCACCAGGTGCGGTCTTTTGTTTCGCAAAGACAGCGTCCCCATATCCGGATATAACGCGGAGCACAACATGCGCCACCTCCACTGTCCTCGATGCGGCAAAATCGTGACTCGCGCGAAATAATTGTTGTTAAACCTCAAATAGTAGAAGCCCTTGATATATAGGCGCGTTTGGTAATGTTAAGGCCTCGGCTATATCCACCAGAGCCTTTACTCTTTCCTCGGATCGCCAACGTACATCGATGCTATTCATAATCTCAACGGCTTCAATTACTCGACCTGAAAAAGCTAAAGCGCGGATTAATTTTGGTTTTACGAACCAGTCCAGATAGGATTCATTACGAACATGTCGGGATAAAGACAACGCCTCGTCTGTTCTTCCTAAGGCTGCTACGGCACCTGCCACCCTTGCCAAGGCCGCCTCTCTTTCAGTTCCCTTGAATTTCTCATTCACCATTTTTATCGCCTCCGCCGTTTTACCCAACAATGCCAGAGATTCCGCCATATCCTCTAATGCTTCTGATCGTTGACTCTTAACTCCAATTCTATCAGTTATATCTACGGCATCAGCCATGCGTCCCACTAAAACAAGGGCGCCCGCTAATCCAGCTTGGGCTCTCGCTCTTGATAATTTACCCGGTATGCCATCCGCAATTTCTAGGGCGCGATCCAGTGTTTTTATAGCCTCCTCTGTCATTTCTCGCAATGCCAAGCTACACGCAATTCGGGCCAACGCTCGTGCCCGTTCATACTCGGGCTTATTTTTTCTCGTTAGCTCTATTGCTTCATCAGTTCGCCCCATCAATGCTGCTATTTCTGCGGTTTCCTCTGAATAGTCTCTGCTTCTTTTCGCTTGGTCAAGTGCCCGATTCAATGCTTCAACCGCCCCATCTTTCCGACTGGCAAAACTAAGGGCTCGAGTTATACAAGCATACATATCAGCTTTCTCATAACCGGAGCTCCTATCTGCCATTTTGGTCAGCTTAGTAAAAAGTTCCAAACCTTCCTTCTCAAGCCCCGATAAGGTTAGAGCTGTAGCGAGCCTTCCTAACAAATCTACCCTCTTAATTTCACTTAACGATTTGGCAGCATTCGCCGCGTAGCTTAAAACTTTGGTTAATATAAGGGGTTTACAGTCGTCAGGGATGTCTTTAAGGGAGCGCTCTATCTGTTGCGCAGTGACGATCGTTGGCTGATCAACTTCAGGTATCCCCACTAACATCCGTTTCTTCGTCTCTACAAATTTGCGCGTGAGAACCCCAAGTTTCTCAAGTAAAATTTCAATCTCAGGTTGAGAGAATGCTCGCCCCTTTTGACTAAGAGTTTTTAACTGATCAACAAGCCTAGTTACTTCAAATAAAATAGGATCCAACTCGGATGGCAGTCTTTCACCACACCGCATACAGAACAAAGCTTCATCAGGTGAGTAATGACCTCGGGAACATCTCTTCATAAAACAGACCTCCAAATTTGCTATTGCTCTAATTCGCGTAGGTTTTCCACCCATCAACCCTCGCCGAGAAGCTGGTAAATGATCCTCCGGCCCTCCCTATTCAAGAGCACCTTAACCCCTCAGCTATTTAGCTACATTAGGCATCGCTTTTGACAGGTAAACAGCCTCTTAGAGAACACACGTGCCTCACATGACTTGAGAGTTAAGCGCTTTGATGTTAATTCTGGTATTACCTTACTAAGCTTGCTAAGATGTAGCAATCTTCCCCTTCCCATATAGATGGCTGCTCCACCCCTCCTCATGGATTTTTCAGCCTCCACTATCTTTAAGAACAACTCGGGTTGAAGGCTGGCTAGCCTAAAATAGTAGGTGAGGCTCGTTATATAGGGGCAGTAGTAGCAGTTTCCGCTACCATAATACTTCTCATAGCATGGATTTAAACGAAGGCCGTGAGCTTCTATGTAATTATATACCATGTCTTCAGTCCACTTAAGTATGGGATGAAGAACGTAAGATCGTATACTATAATTAAAGTGGTACATGCCTCTAACGCTGTATATCTTCTTTCTAAACGAGCTTTCATACATGCTAGTTCCCACTAAGTGAAGAACTTCTCCCTCAAAGGCTTCGTTAAACAGCCGAAGTGGTATTGACTTAAATTCCCTCATGCACCATCTAACCCTTCTGTGAGGGAAACCCCACCTCTTCACAAGCTCCCAAAAGTCTACATCCTCCCTCTTAACCACAGTTAACTCCACCCCCCACTCGTCGCATATCTCTTGAACAAAATCGTCACATTCCGGAAGGGTTATTGTCGTGTCTACGTAAACCGCTTTGGCCCTTCCCAACGCCCTTAAAACTAGATGCAATAAGACTAGTGAATATCTTCCCCCGCTAAAATCGACAACAGTCTCGACTTCGTTATTCGCATACTTCTTGATTACGTTTATAGTTTCATTCACGCTCATTAGTGAGCACCTTCTCACTAACTATATAGCGGTTAACCCAATCCACGATATGCCTTGTGCCACACTCACACTCTACCACGGTTGCGTTTCTGTTTTTTCTACTGGTTTCGATTTTTGTCCTTACTTCAACTGGGCTCAACCTCATAAGTTCTTTAAAGGGCGTTCCTATCAAAAGCTCTAGGTCACTGTCGTTATCTGCCGATTTTAAAAGATCAACAAGCCTTTCAACCTCCTTAACGTTTAGCCTCTCTCTAATGGCCTTGCTCGTAACAGGTCCTTGCAGACCTTCGGGTAATTCCGCGATCTTAATAGCCGAGGTTAGAGGTATCTCATGGGTCAACACGGCGTTTTGGAGACCTTCACTAGCGTTTTCTGCCAACTTTAACCTGTAGAAGGCCCAAGTTTGGCTTTTGTTAAGCTCCTTAGCAACTTTCCGCAGGCTCCAACCCATATCAATTAGCTTCTTTACTCCATGCGCCTCTTCTATAGGGTTTAGGTCACGCCTCATCACATTTGTCTTAAGCGCAAGTAGGTGTGCCTCATTATCATCTACGTTTAAAACTCTAGCTTGGATAGTGGTTAATCCGAGCTTCTTAACAGCCCTTAACCTACACTCACCAGCTATGAGCTCATATCGATCAGATCCCTGCTTTACTATAATTGGATCCCATTGACCATCTCTCTGTATACTACCAGCTAGCTCTTTGATATGCTCTGAATCAAACGTTTTCCTAGGATTATACCGACCAATAACTATGGAATCAACAGGTATCTCCTTTAGGCACTCACTCATTAAACCACCATCAAAACAGCGTGCGCTTCGCTAACCCCGCTTAACCTTCTTGACGAGTTCAAATTCAGATAGGGCCTCTCGCACATAATCAGGGAGAATATTAAGTATGTTTTCAAGTTCCCCTTTTGGAACTAGAGGAGCTAAATATACACTTCTACCCCTTGGAGGCATCAAAAGCAATCCTCTGCCCACCCTTGTTTCAACGACCTTGTAGCTCCAATCGCCAAGCTTGCCTTCCCCCTCGATCTTAGGATAGACTGGCACCCACCTGCTTTGCGAGTCGCAGTCGCTACATATCGCCCTTTTTGTGCTTTCTAGCGAGAGGGAAAGGACAGAATCCCGTTCGTCTATTTTTATTCTCCTTCCACATCGCGAACAGTAATTATAAACTACCATCTAGATTCCACCAAGGTGACGCGTTAAGGCAACGTTCGGGCTTCAATGTTTAATTCCTTCTTAAGAGCTTGTGCCAAAAAACCAGCATTCTCTACGGCTCTGAAACCATCTGTTATAACCAATTTGGGGTTACTTCGCTTGACGTACTCCAGAGTACCCTCGAAGTCTGCGTGATCTGATAGTGCTACCACATAGTGGTTTTTTTCGGTCATATAAATTGGGAAGGGTGCTCCGTACGCAGTAGCTTTTATCTTAAGGTATTTGTTTGCTATAGGAACATGCGAACCAATGGGGTAGAAAGCCACATATGGATCCTCCTTCTGCATCATTTCCCAAGCTTCCATGCTGTCGGTGGGAAAGTAATCTCCTATTTTTCCTTGGTACTTTTCATAGACTTGTGCAAGCTTCAATTCTTCAGAGGTGGAAATAAAGGGAACATTCACGCCTTCGCTGCGAAGAATGCCCATGAGGCGTTGGATTCTCCCTCTTCTTGAGAACAGGTAGACGGGCTCTTCTCTCTGTAGTTGCCTCTGTATAAGGTCGATCATTTCCTCTATAAAGGTCTGATGCAGTGTAATTTCTGCGAAGGGTTCCATATATAGCATCTACCACTAGGACATCCGCGTCTATTGGTTGCGTATTCGAGTTAAAATCTCCTGTGTAGACAAGCCGATGTCCCTCTTGATCCTCTACCGATACCTGTGAGGAGCCCAGAATGTGCTTAGAGGGGTGGAGAGTCACACTTTCTTCATTACATGTATGACTAGACCCCCAGTTTAGCGCTATGAAGTTGGTTCGCCTGAGGAGATGCTTTCCCTCTATGGCCACTAAAAGATCTCTGGTTGGAACACTCACCAGCACATCTGTCCCAAGAGCTCCGAGAGCTGAGCCGAATCCAACCATATGATCCGCATGTATGTGGGTAAAGACAGCTAGGGATCTCCCCTTTTGAAATGTGTCACAAGCTACATGCTTGCCAAGGAGAATAGAGCCATCGAAGGTGACCGAGACTTTTTGGAGTAATTTGTGTATGTTCACAGAACTTATCCAGCTTAAAGACGCTTAGAAACTATCACGTCTACAGCTTCTTTCAACGAAACACCTGACTCCCTTACCCCTCTTATTAAGGCCTCATTCCCTTCCTTTTCAAGAAGTAACATAACGAAATCTTCTCTTAGAGCCAGCGAAATTAAGGAGCCGCTAGGTAGTTCCTCAGATAGGATTTCTTGAAGGAGATTAGCAGTGGAAGTCTTTCGCATCTTAGCCCCTTGTTCAAGCCTCTTGAGCGCTTCACCGCTTAGCTGAGTAATAAAGAGATGACGCTTAACAGGCCTCATGGCTACGACGGTTTCAATACAGTCCTCGATAGATTTTTCCCGATGCCTATTCCTATGACGAACAATTCTGCGTACTTCCCCTGAAGTTAGCTCCCTTTCTAAGACGGCCTTGGCTAGTATCTCTTGATCATCATCCCGCTTCAACATCGAAATCCTGTAGCCACTATCCATTCCTATCTCAGCTTTGCCAACTCCACCCCAACCTAGCATTCTCTGAACCGAATCTGGGAGCGTCAATAGGCTTAGGAACGCTCTAATCACTTCCTCACCTACAGGCAACTGCTCCGGTCTACCACCCTTTTCGAAAAAGTTCTGTAGTTCTTTAGCGACTTCCACTGGACTCAGAGGCCTGTAACGTCTGTGGGTCCCTAAACTAGCGAGAAGGGCGGGTGAAGGCGTCACAAACTCTTCAGTTGCATTGTTCGTGAGCACCATTCTCCGCCCTTATCCCGCAACCCAATCCTCAATAGCTTTTCTCGTGCCCTCTGCCTTGCTGAGCCCCTCTTTTTTTATGCGCTCCTCAAACCGTTGATACACGTCGTAAGGGATGGTAGTGGATAAATGTACAGGCGCCTCTCTGGCCTTCTCCACAATTACTCCTGTTGCTAAGGAGGGATCCGCGGTTGCCACTTTAACGGCTTCATCCTGCTGTTCTTCGAGTAGTGGATAAATTTTGTTTGCTAGTTCAACCGCCTTATCTTCATCAACCGCACCGTCAGGTCTACGAGTGGCTTTTAACGCTCTTAGAGCAGTATCCGTTGAACCTTTTTCCGTCCTACGTTCTTCGTACCATCCCCATAGCTTCGGAGCTTTTGTCTTAACCACCCTGAGCCCCACAAGATCCTCTATATCCTTCTCCCTTATTCCATACTCTTCCGCTACACGTCGCGCGTCGCCATACTTATCAAATAGATCTGTCACGACATCAATTGCGTCATCCCTTAGCAAGAGCTCGTGAATCTGAGTCGCTGAGAAGGAGATCGCCTTTGCCATAAGCTCGTCCTCTGGCTTAGGAATCACAAGGGCAGGTATCGTTTCTCTACCAAGCTCCTCAAAGACCATTACCCTTCTCTGCCCATCGATTGTCTTATACTTCCCCTCCTCTTCATAGACGACGATAGGATACAGCAAGCCAATCTTCTGGATGCTCAGCTTCAACTTGTCTAGGTCTTTCTCCACCTCTCTTCTCCTTGCCTGATAAGGACCTATGACGATTTGCTTGAGAGGAATCTCCTTTAAGCCAAAAACTTTCGATGCCATTTCCATCACTCCTTAATAGTTAAATAATGCTTAAGCAAATATAAGATTTTAGGAAAGTAAGAAAATATGTCTAATACAAAGAAAGCCAAAATGTCTGTTACCTTGCCAAAAGACCTGCTGGAAAGACTGGAGAACTATCGAAGGGCCCAGCACACCATACCATCCAGAAGTGAGGCCGTGGCCAAGTTGCTAGATAAAGCTCTGAAAGCGGAGGGTTTTTCTTGAGAATCAAAGGTAGGTGTTCAGCTCCGAAATATGCTGGTGAAGGAACTGGCACCTCAGTTATTGTTCAAAGCCTTCGATCTTTAGTTAGTAACTATGACGAAACCGTAGCTTCAGTCATAGGAAGAATATATAATTTATTTTCACAACCAAAGCGGCTGTCTTTAAGCGGAGGGGTCGTTATCGCGAGTAAAACCGCGCATATGATTATGCCAGAGTTATTTATCATGATAGATCACCGCATCATGAAGAAATTACACGAGGTCTCCGATTATTATCCACATCCTAGCGATGGCGAAGGATGGTATGACGTTATCTCAAACTACTCTGGGCATAAACTAAATCCCTATTCTGGCTATGCATGGGATTTTGATCAACGTTACCTCGCAGCCCTCATGTATTATAAAAGAATCATACTTGAGTGGTGCCAGCAGAACAATACAGATATCACAGGCTTTCTTCAACTCGGTATTAGAACCGTCACAAACGACATCGTCAGAGGTAGCTTAGCTTTAGAGTATAAGGATTCCAATGAAACGAAATAATCTATCCAGGCATCCTCTAGTCTTTCTCGTTCATAGGCAAAATTGAACCTTCCTTACCTCACGGCGTCCAAACTGGTTGAAAAATATTGGACGAAATTCGGAGGAGACTTAAATCACCTATATAACGATCGATCGATTTGCCGCAACAGAAAATAGAAGCCTTAAATCTCTCACTGGAAAAAGAATAACTCATGAACCTACAAGAATGGGACAAACGCGATACTGAATTTACAGCGGAGCTGGTACAGAAGTGTGTCACAAAGTTGAACCGCGGCGAACCCATCAATCCAACAAAGGACATCGTTCCGGAGTGGGAAGATCTAAGTGACAAAAATTATACAGTTTGGCCAACTCCCGGTAACCCACAAACAGCTGAGGAGTACCCAAACGCAAACCTTAGTCAAATGCTAGCTTGCGGACAATATGATTATGTCTTATTTCCATTGCATCCGCTGCCAAACCTGAATCAGTTCAAGTACAACTACGGTCTCGGCTCAAGTCGAGGATGTAGGATCACCTATGAACAGCTTAAACAACTTGTAGAAAGGAAAACGGTGAGGCCGTATCTCAATTCAGCCCCAATTTATTATAGGTCGAGATTTTACGAAGAAATCTTTAAGGTTTGTGAGTCACAAGGCTACCTACCTCCCTTTGTACCAGAGCGCACATCTCGTCTCATGGAGAGAATCAAGCTCTCAGAGCTTGCGTGGCGGTCAAATGTTTCTCTTTCTGAAGGCTGGGTCGAGACAGTTCACAGACTTCACCCGCATTACGTCATCAAAAATTGTGAAGATGAAATTCGAAAACACTTGGATCGTGATGCCTTGGAAGAGATTTTGGCCGAACATCATTACTTAGACTATGAGGAAGTCGTTAGGTCCGGCGGCTCGTTTCTATACAGCTTGCGGGTCTACGGCTTGGAATCTCTGGCTAATGTTTCAATGAACATCATGAAGGAATTTCCTCAAATCGGATTCCGAGTGTTGAATGGATACTGGCATTTTTTGATTGCTCCGATTGGAACTGCATTGAGTTGTAGGGATTATGATGTTTCGCAAGTCGAGGCGATGTCTTTCTTGGAACTGTTGCCTTCTGTCACACCTTATTGGAAGGATATCTTATCTTCTTCACCTTCGGCCTCCTCCTTAATATCACCTTCGCTAGAAATGAGACTTGTGAGACTGGAAGGTGGAGAACTCCTTAGGCTAATTGCTGATCCAGAGGTTGAGATGAAAACTAGTCGGGTCGAATTTAACATAGCAATGAACAGAATGGATCTCAAAGAAGCGCTGACAAAATTTAGAAGAATAGATGAGATTATGAGAGAGCGCTACAACAAGAAGCTCGAGGATTATAGTCGTGCCAAAAGCAAGGGAAAGATAATTCTCAGCTTTGGCAAGCGAATAGCGAGTGCAACTCAGGCTCTAGCGTGGATACCTTTATTCCAAGAAATCACGAAGAAGCCAGGTCCTTTCACATGGCTTCCACTGACATTAATTGTAGCAGGCAAATGGCTGGAAGAGAAACTGAAGAGCATAAGACCTGAAGATATCGTTCGATGGTGGGTTGAAAAATGGCCCCTTGAGGACCCAGGCGTATCCTTCACCTTATGGCAAGCCGGGACCAGAAAATAGAAAGTACGTGTAAAAGCGAGAGTTAATCCGAGATTATCACATAGTAATGACCTTAAGAACTCCATGATTGTGCAGACTGGAGCAGAGTTTTACCCAACAAGATGCGCCCCAGATTCATAGCTATGAAAAATGCTACTGAGGATTCCTTTTCCAACTCAGCGCTGAGAAACGTTATTGTTGTGGACGGCCGTCGCTATTTAGTAGTAGCCGTGCGGTGCTTACCTCTTCCTTTTCTAGTCGTAGCGATTTTCTCTTTAGCGGTATAGCACATAAGCAGGCTATAAAGAATAAGGCCACCATAAGACCCCCGCCAAATAATCGCGCGCGAGAGAAAATCGAAAATGGAGAGTGGTTAACTGTCGTATAAGCATAAAAGAACCAAAGTAGTGAGCCGTTCTCTTCCTTTAGAAATGTTGTCGCTAATCCAAGAAGCCAAGCAGATGACAGGAGTTACAAGAAGCGAGTTCATGCGACAGGCGTTAACAGAGAGGCTGGAGAAGCTTTCCATAATCAAATCTAAACCGCGAAAGGGGAAGCAGACTGATTTCGCCGAGTTAAGCCGGAGGGCGAGCTTAAATGGAGCTCATCGCGGGCTGAATGGACGGAGGCGATTTTGAGAGGAGAATATGAAACTGACGAAAGAATCGTGAATGGGCTCCTAGAAATCATGAGCCAAGGAAAGGTGTCATATTACACGAAGCCAAAGCTCAAGGTGCCCACCTATGGTCAGTTTCTAGAAGAGCTATACAAGCAAAGAAAGGCGAGTGTAGCCATACGCTGGACCCTAGAGAGGATGTGGGAAAAGATGTCCATGAAAGCCTCCTGATTTTATGGTGGTTAGCATGAGAATAATTGTTCTTGGTGGTTATGGAAAAATAGGCTCCGTTATAGCGATAGATATTGCTGAAAATATGCCTTTAGCTGAGGTGGTCATCGGAGGTAGAAGTGAGAGCTGAGCTGAGGGGGTTGTTACTTCCATCGGTAGAGACAATATCTCTTGGATTAAATTGGACGCATCCGATCACGATGAACTCGTTAATACTCTAAAGAAGTTCGACCTAGCGGTGGGAGCCTTACTGGCAAGATTGGTTATCAATCGGTTAAGGCATCCATCGATGCGGGAGTCAATATGGTTGATGTCTCATTTATGCCGGAGAACCCACTTACATTAAATGAGGATGCTGTGAAAGCAGATGTGACGATTATTCCCGACTGTGGGGAGGCACTAAGATTAAGCAACATACTTATAGGTCGCGCGGTTAGCAAGCTTGATCAGGTTGAAAGTGTTCATATGATGGATTGTGGTCTCCCGGAGAAGCCTCTACCTCCGCTAGGTTACGTGATAACATGGTCTGTCGAGGACCTCATAGAAGAATATACTAGGAAGGCAAGGATAGTAAAGGATGGTAAAGTGATTGATGTGGAAGTATTAAGTGGGCTTGAGGAGGTAGGGATTCCAAGTATTGGTAGGCTCGAGGCCTTTTACGCTGATGGACTTAGAACGTTACTCTACACAATAAGAGGCGTCAAGAGTATGTGGGTGAAGGTGTTTAGGTATCTAGGTTATGTTGAAAAGATAAAGCTGCTAAGAACCCTGGGCCTCTTTGATGAAGAACCGGTAAAAATTGAAAATGTATACGTGCCTCCGCGGGCACTTACCGTCAAACTCCTAGAAAAGAGGCTCAGGAGACCCGAGATTAGGGACATTGTAGTCATGCGTTTGGAAGTATGCGGAACCAAAGAGGGCTTAAGAACCCGCTACTCTTATTTCCCCGTCAACCAAAGAGGGCTTTAGAATCGCGCAGGTATGAGATAAAAGATAGTAAATTATATAAGTTAACATATATCAAAAATATAAAAAAGGTTGTGGAAATGGACAAATTAGACGCAGTATATGTTTCCTTGATTCAGATGGAGATAAAGTACGGGATAAAACATAGAGAGGAGAATTTGAATCGAGCCCTAGAATTGATCGACATAGCTGTTAGGGGTCACGGACCTGGAGGACTACCTATTGATATAGTAGGTCTACCCGAGCTTTGGGATGTCGGTGTTCCCGGCGTTGAGGTGCTAGGAACACCAGAGTCGATAAGAAAATGGCGCGAGTGGGGCGAGCCTGTTCCAGGTTCCGAATTGCTTCAAAAGATATCGGATAAGGCCGCTGAACACGGTGTATATATCCAAGCAGGAAGCGTAGCTGAGGTTGATGAAGAGGGGAACATTTACAATGCGGCTACCTTGTGGGATCGAAATGGCAAATTTCTGGGGAAATATCGAAAAGTTCAGCCATGGATACCTGAACCCGCTGTACCAGGGAACGAATTTCCTGTTTTTGATACAGATATAGGGAAGATAGGTATGATGATATGCTATGATGGTGACTTTCCTGAGGTTGCAAGGATCTTAGCACTTAACGGAGCCGAATTAATTCTCAGACCTTCTGAATGGAATGATCCATTTAGTTGTGAGGGGTTAGATTGGTGGAGGATCGCCAACGTTTCTAGGGCGGTAGAAAATCAGTGCTACATAGCAGCTTGTTCTAGTGTAGGGGTGGATCCCCTTGAATTCTATACAGGACATAGTATGATAGTCGATCCCTATGGAAGGATTGTAGCCGCTGCGAGCGAAAGCACCTGTGAACGAGTGATCTCAGCTAACATAGACATTAATGAAGTGCGTAGAATAAGGGAAACATGGAAATCGGATAATCATCTCAAAGACTTAAGAGTAGAGCTATACGCTGAAGTTTATAAGAAAGCGTACGAAAAAAGTAAAAACATAAAGGAAGAATGAGGAATCCCTTCCACTTTACATTGCAGGGGTTACAAAGCTGATCGTCTGAAGCTAGGCTGTTCATACCATCGCTTTTTTTCCCCTATTATTGCACGACACTTCCAGCGTAAAGTCTTCTTAGCTCCTTGGATGGAATCCAATAGTTGATGTAACTTCCTTTTTAACGCGCTATCCAAACCTAATTTATCTGTGACTTTTAGGATTTTTTGAATATTCATCGTGAAGGTTTTGTATTTACCCCAGTCATCCCTACACATGTCAGACATATAGCGAATATTTATTTGTTCACTTTCCGTATCCGTATAACCAAATTCGTGATCCTTTAATAGACATAAGATATCTTTAACGTCTTTTTCATTAAGTTCGACTATCTGCAATTTGGTCATCAATAAATCCGCAGGGGATAGGGTATATTCATCGATATGCAATCTCTTACGAAAATCAAAGGTATGGCACATTTCAAATTTATCAAAAAAGATGTCTAATGTTGCATTAAAAGGTGCTTGGAATATAAGTCGTCTATGGCCATGTAGGCGGTTAAAGTCCACGTTTGGGATATAGCCCATTCTATTAAGTAGTTTTTCTATTTTTCCACGTTGTTTTGAATACCCCATAAGATCTATATCGGAAAGGGGGCGCCTTAGCGCGGGTTCATTAGCACTCAGGCAATGAAGCCTAACCGCCAAAGCACCTAACAATCGTAGAATTATTCCTTCCGATTTAGCGGTCTCGACGATTTTTTTGGCATTTGCTATAAGGTCCTTCTCCAAGCCATTTATCCCTCAACAAGAAAATATCTTTTTACCTTACCCTCTTCCAAGTCGACAATGTAAGCTTTTAACACCCCTTCATGATATGCACTACCAGGATTGAGGCATAGTGTACGTCCAATCCCTATTTTCCCCCTCGACTCATGAATATGTCCATGAAGCCCTAGGAGAGGCTGATGTTCCTCAATAGCCCTTCGTACAGCCGTACTTCCGACAGGAACCATCACTATTTCTCCTGCTCTAACTACGGGACGTAGATCCTCATCAAGTAAAGGTGCTGTGTCTAGCATGCTGTCATAGGGTGGACAATGGAAGTTGAATACACAATTTTGAAGATTTTCAACATAGGATATCATATTGTTAATCTTTCTAAATAGCTCATCTTCAGGGCATTCACGGGGAGTGTCCCAGGGTGTTGGATTACTAAACCCTGTACTTATCATTTCGTGGGCTTTGCTTAGTTCGATAACTTTGTCTTCAGGGTTAACAACATAATTTGACTTATTTATTACCTCACCTACCTCAGGTATATCGTCATTACCTGGCATCATATAACATTGTGCTTCACTTTTTGTCAATTGCTCCTCTGCAAATTGAACCCACTGTCTGATAGAATTAATCATAACATTGACAAAAAGATCATGAATCTTTGATGGATCGCTTTTAAACCCGGATATCTCTGCTGAGTCTGTGATGTAGGAATAATAGCCGATGTTCCTTATACGTTTTTCGAGAGAGTGAAGTTCTTCTTGTGATCGCGCCACTTCTTTTCCACCTGCAACTTCCGCTGTATAAATC
>Ga0315314_1001311_pt1 | contig 22886 bp, 20 predicted proteins | sample TDP9_MG_FD_203631 | JGI IMG/M metagenome (GOLD analysis project Ga0315314, IMG submission 203631) | Freshwater sediment microbial communities from Lake Towuti, South Sulawesi, Indonesia - TDP9 | ecosystem: Environmental > Aquatic > Freshwater > Lake > Sediment | place: Indonesia: South Sulawesi... | reverse complement strand
TATTTACAATATGTAAGTAACACACCCCCTACCCCCTCTCAAGAGGGGAGTTTTTAAGTCCCCTCTATTAAGAGGGGATTTAGGGGTGTGTTATTATTCTTTTATCTTATCCTCTGCCTTGCGTAAGGTATTGATTGTTTTAAGGTCGTCAAACTGACCCAATTTCTTGAGTAATTCCTCCTGCTCCCTGGAAAGTGCGGCCGGCGGCTCGATCATTATCCGGACCAGTTGATGCCCCCGTTTTTTGCCGTGCACCTCCGGGAAGCCGAGATTCTTGAGAGAGAATATCTGCCCGCTTTTTACCCCCGGCGGTATCTTGAATTGCACATCGCCGTTAAGGGTGGGTAACCCAATCTCCGCACCTAAAGTTGCCTGAGTAAAAGAGACAGGTAATTCACACAGGACATCCAGCCCGATTCTCCGGAAGACCGGATGCGGTGCGACGAAGATATCACAATAAAGGTCACCACGGTCAGACCCATTACGGGACGGTTCGCCTTCACCGGCGACACGTAGCCGGGTGGAGTCTTCTATTCCGGCCGGTATTTTTACCTTTATTTCCTTATCCTGCGTAACCAATCCCTCGCCGTAGCAGGTCGGGCAGGGTGTTTTTATAACCTTGCCGGCCCCGCCGCAGCGGGAGCAGACCGAGCGGAGCATAAAGAAACTGTGGCTTTGCGTCACCTCGCCCCGGCCGTCACAGGCAGAGCAGGTAATAATCCCGCCTTTCTTTGCCCCAACCCCGGCACATTCCCGGCAGATTTCCTTCCGTTTAAGCGAGATGGTCTTTTCCACGCCCTTGACGGTATCGGTAAACGGGATGGTTATTTCCACGCGGAGATTCCGCCCGCCCCGCCTCTGGCGGGGCCCGCCGAAGAAACTGCTGAAGAGACTATCACCGGCAAAGACATTGCCGAAGACATCAAAGACATCTTCAATCGTGCTAAAGCCGTGTGAGGTGAATCCACCAAGCCCGGCGTGGCCGAAGCGGTCGTACTGGGCCCGCTTTTCCGGGTCGCTCAAGACCTCGTATGCCTCGGCGATTTCCTTGAACTTCTTTTCCGCCTCGGATTTGTTGTCGGGATTGCGGTCCGGGTGGTATTTCAACGCCATCTGGCGGAAGACCTTTTTTATCTCGTCCGTCGTGGCACCACGCGGGACACCTAATATTTCGTAGTAGTCTCGTCGTTCTGGCATTTTAACTGATTAGTTGTAACACACCCCCTACCCCCTCTCAAGAGGGGAATTTTAAGTCCCCTCTATCAAGAGGGGATTTAGGAGTGTGTTATTTCACACTTCCTGTTACGGCTTTTTTCTTCTCTTTCAAATCCGTGACCAGAGTGCGGGAGGTAAGCATCATCCCGGCCACACTGGCCGCATTCTGTAACGCCAGCCGCGTTACCTTGGTCGGGTCAATAATGCCGGCTTCAAACATATTGACGAAATTACCACCGGTAGCATCAAATCCGATATTCGGCTCTTTCTCCTTGGCCTCTTCCACAACGGCTGAACCGTCATAGCCGGCATTGACGGCAATCTGGTTTAACGGGATACGCAATGCCTCGGCCACCAGCCGCACGCCTAATCTTTCCTCATCATCCTTGGCTGACTTTTCCAGTTCTTCCAGAAGCGGAATAGTTCTTAAATAAGCGATGCCGCCGCCGGCGATAATCCCTTCTTCCCGGGCCGACTGGGCCGCGTGCACGGCGTTTTCCGCCATAACCTTGCGCTCTTTCATTATCGCCTCGGTAAGCCCACCGACTTTTAATATGGCCACCCCGCCCTGCAGTTTTGCCAGACGCGCCTCGTATTTCTCCCGGTCATAATCAGAGGTGGTTTCCTTGACCAATTTTCTGATTTGTTCCAGCCGGGCCGTAATCTGTTTCTTATCGCCCTGGCCTTCTATGATGGTGGTCTTCTCCTTTTCCACCCGGACCTTTTTTGCCCGGCCTAATTCCTTGGTCGTAACATTTTCCAGTTTGCGGCCGCTCTCTTCGGAAATCATTACGCCGCCGGTGAGAATCGCAATATCTTCCAGCATGGCTTTTTTACGGTCGCCGAAGGCCGGGGCTTTAACCGCACCGCAGGAAAAAACACCCTGCATCTTATTCATCACCAACAGACTCAGCGCCTCGCCTTCCACCTCTTCCGCAATAATAAGGAGCGGTTTGGCCGTAACCAGCACCTTTTCCAAGAGGGGCAATAATTCCTGAGCGTTGGTTATCTTTTTCTCGTAGATTAAGATATAAGGGTCTTCCAATTCCACGGTAAGATTATCCAGTTTATTGATAAAGTAAGGCGAGATATAGCCCTTGTCAAAGTCCAGCCCTTCGCCGAATTCCATCGTGGTTTCCCGCCCTTTGCCTTCTTCAACCGTGATAACGCCTTCCCGGCCGACTTTTTCCAGGGCATCGGCAATCAGTCCGCCTAAATGGGCGTCGTGATTAGCCGCGATGGTGGCGATTTTGCGATAGTCTTCCTTGTCCTTTACCGGGACGGATGTTTCCTTAAGTTTATTAACCACGGTCTGAACCGCCTGGTCTATGCCCTTCTTAAGCCGGAAGGGGTTGGTGCCCATTGCCAGATATTTGAGCCCGGCTTGGTAAATTGCCTGAGTGAGAACCGCGCAGGTCGTCGTGCCGTCGCCGACGGTATCCGCCGTCTTTTCGGCGGCTTCCGCCACCATCTTTGCCCCCATATTTTCAAAGGGGTCGGGCAGTTCCATTTCCTTGGCAATCGTCCGCCCGTCATTTGCCGAAGTCGGACCGCCGAAGGTCTTATCAATCAGGACCGATTTGCCGGTCGGTCCCAAAGTTACCTTCATTGCGTTGGTCATCGCCGAGACACCCTGGCGCATCTTCTGCCAGGCAGATTCGTCAAACAGCAATTGCTTAGGCATAAAAACATCCTCCTTTTAACTGAAGAACTTATAAACTGAAGAACGAAAGAACAGGTTCTTACTCAACTCTGGCTAAAACCTCGGACTCTTTCATTATGGTATATTTCGTGTTATCAACCTTTATCTCATTGCCTGAGAATTTGCCGAAGATAACCGTATCCCCTTTCTTCAGGGCGACCGGCACGGTCTGTCCGTTTTCCAGGACCTTGCCCTGACCCACCGCAATCACCTCACCCTTCTGGGGTTTTTCCTTGGCGGTATCCGGCAGGACGATTCCACCCTTGGTCTTTTCCTCCGCATCCAGCGGTTTTACCACGATGTGGTCATAAAGCGGTCTGATTTTCATAATATCTTCCTCCTTTTTAACACGAATAACGCGAATAAAACCGAATCACACGAATTATTCGTGATATTCGTCTGTTTCGTGGAATTCGTGTTCATATTTATTCTTCTGGTATTTCTTCATTTTCTTCATCCGGTTCTTCGGTTACGGCGGCGCCGGTGGTGAGGAGCAACTCCGCCACACTCGCCGCATTCCGTAAGGCAAGCCGGGTAACCTTGGTCGGGTCAATAATCCCCAACTTGGTCAAAGCACCGAACTCGCCTGTTTCCACGTTGTAGCCAAAATCCGGCTGGTTATTTTGCCGGATGTTGCGGATAATCAAAGAAGCGTCCTGACCGGCATTAGCCACGAGGGTTTTTATGGGTGCCTCCAGAGACCGCTTGAGAATATCCACCCCGATTTGTTCATCTCCTGCTAACTTGAACTCATCCAGTTTACGGGCCAGGGAGAGGAATGACACACCGCCGCCGGGGATGAATCCCTCTTCGGAAGCGGCCTTGACCGCATGCAGGGCGGATTCAGCCCGGGCTTTTTTGTCCTTCAGTTCGGATTCGGTTGCGGCACCGATATTTACCTGAGCGACCCCGCCGGATAATCGGGCAAGCCGCTCCTGTAATTTCTCCCGGTCATAATCCGAATCGGTCTTGGCAATCTCACGTCTGATTTGCTCTATCCGGCTGTTAATTTCGGATGGTTTGCCCGCCCCTTCCACGAGCGTGGTATTTTCCGAATCCACGACAATCTTCTTTGCCCGGCCAAGTTTGGCTAAATCTAATTTCTTTATGTCGATACCCATATCCTTGAATATTGCCTCGCCCTTGGTCATAATAGCGATATCCTCCAGCATTTCCTTCCGGCGGTCGCCGTAACCGGGGGCCTTGACCGCCCCGCCGGAAATGATTCCCTTGGTCTTGTTCACGACGAGCGTGGCCAGGGCATCGCCTTCCACCTCATCGGCAATGATGAATAACGGCTTTTTGGCCTGGGCAATCTTTTCCATAAGCGGAATCAGTTCCACGGCACTGGCTAACTTGTCTTCATAGATAAGGATATACGGGTCAACCAACTCTATCCGCATATTTTCCTGGTCGGTGATGAAGTAAGGCGAAATATAACCGCGGTCAAATTGCATCCCCTCCACAATCTTGACCTCGGTTTCTATGCCCTTGCCTTCCTCAATAGTAATCACGCCGTCTTTGGAGACCTTCTGCAGGGCATCAGCCAGGATTTTGCCGATTTGTGCATCGTTATTGGCGGCGATGGTGGCAATCTGCAGAATCTGGTCGTTGGAAACAGTCGGTTGGGACATCTTCTTTAATTCGTCAATTACATAATCCACGGCTTTTCTCAATCCCCGGCTGATGACCATCCCGTCCACGCCGGCCGAGAGATGTTTTAGCCCGCTGAGAAATATTGTCTCGGCCAGGATTGAGGTGGTGGTGGAGCCATCACCGGTATCGTCATTGGTCTTGGAGGCGGCCTGCTTAATAAGGTTAGCCCCGAGGTTTTCATATTTATCTACGAGTTCAATTTCCCCGGACACCTCGGCCCCATCCCGGACGATTTTCGGACTGCCCCACCCCTGGTCAAGCATCACATTCCTGCCTCTGGGTCCGTAGGTTTCCTTGATCGCCCGGGCGGCTTTCTCCACCCCCCGGCGTAATGCCTGGCGCACCGCATCTTCAAATAATAGTTGCTTTGCCATATATATTCTCCTTCTAAATGCCCCCATATATTAGGGGACGCTAAATTTTGTATTATAATAAAAACAACCCGTCCTGTCAAATTTTCTTAAGGTATAGAAAAGTATAAAAATGCAACCACAGATTACACAGATTTCGCAGATTATTTTCTTTTAATAGAGAACAAATCGGTGTAATCTGTGAAATCTGTGGTTACGGAGTTTTCTTGAAGTATAGGAAAGTATAAAACTTCGTAACCACAGACCCCGCCCGTACGGGCGGGGCAGGCCGGGATACGGGATTAAAATAATCCAAATTAAATAATTTACTTGACAAAACCGGATTTATCGGTTATAATTTAATGGTATAGGAATTTCCTTTTATAAGGAGACCAGCCCGTACGGGCTGTTTTCCTGGCTTCCTTATAAATAACTTGTACATATGAAAGCGAAACGAAGTGGAGTCCCGACGAATGTCGGGAAAGCCACCAGATATCTTAATAACGCTAAAGGCATTCTCAAACACGCCCCGCGGGAGGGTTCTACCTATACCGATATCAAACCGGTGCAGGAAGCCTGTGGCACCGCCTACCTGTCTATCCTGAAAGCCATTGATGAATACTTATTAGCCAGAGGCTTAACCAGGCCGGAACTTCCCAAGTCCGTAGAAGGTTATCAAAAAGCCCTTCGTAAGTATGGGGCGGTTCACAACGGTAAACTTTTCCGTGAATTTAATAAACTCTATGATGAATTACATATCGCCGGTTATTATCGCGGGTTGCATTCTGATGTAGTAATACTTAAAGATATTTTCGTTATCGCCCAGAATTTTATTTCCAAAATATCTTTACACAATATTGGAGGGTAAGATTATGTTAAGATACGAAGCGAACCAACCAACACTTCAGGAGTGTAGGGTATTAGGATATAAGGGGATTAGGAAATTAGGAATTGTTATCCTCTGCGTCTCGGCGGTGAGTTTCTTCGTTCTTTCGTTCTTCAGTCCTTCCGTCGTTTATGCCGATACTTGGTCCCAGACTACCTTCCCGCAGGGAACGGGTGTTTTTACCAATACCAAGCCGGCTAATGCAAACGCGGATGTTGTTTTAGACATAACCAAAATCTCCACTGCAATTTCCGGCGATAGCGATATTTTATCCAGCAATAATATGCGACATATCGTACGGGATTCAAGCAATGTCCTGCATATGGTTTGGGAAAGCGCCGGATATATGTACTATTCTTCATCCAGCGATGAAGGGGCGACTTGGGCGGCGGCAACGACCATATATAACACAGCCGCTAACGCCGGAGCCGCCAATGTTATAATTGATGCCAGCAACAATATCCATGCCTTTTGCAATACATATGATCCAGATAATTACCGCACTTATCATAATAAGAAAGCTGCCGGCGGCGGATGGGGCGGGGTGGTCACGGTTTGCGCCGGTCATGCCTCTTCAGATGAATCAGCTTCTTATGTTCCTGCGGTAATAGATTCAGGCGGCACTATCAATTTTGTATATGACCAATCTCATTTAAGGGGAACCGGTATTAAAACTTATGGTGGTGCTTGGAGCGGGGTTACGGATTTAAATGCCGTTGGCGACCATGCATATCAATCTACACAGGCAATCGGGACAAATCTTTACCATGTTTATCGCCTGAGCAACGGGTACATGTATTTTATGAAGAGGGAAGCAGCGGTCTGGTCCGCAACAGCTCAGCTTTCAACATTTTCAGTTGATAGAGCCAGCACTATAGTGGATAAAGATAGTAATTTTTGGGTCTTCGTGCGCGATGAAACAAACGGAGGAATAAAGTCAAATAAATATACGGTTGGGTCGGCAAGCTGGAGCGGATGGAGCACTGTAACGGATGGGGCGGTCTATTATCCTTCGGCGACAAGGGATTCCGCTGGTAATATCTGGTTATTCTATAATTCGGGAAGCGAAATATTTTATAAAAAACGAGATTATGTTTTAGGCACATGGGGAAATGCCGTGCAGGTTACCACCAATGCCGCTGATGGTGCTTGCTATTACCCCCGCGCTAAATACCAGAATTATAATAATAATCAGCCGGATAAAATCGAATTAGTCTGTCGCCAAGGAAGCAATCCTTATTATCTGTATTATATCAGCGTTTCATCCCCAACAGGTGTATATATTTCCGAGCCGATCACGCCGACAGAAGTTTCTTACTGGGGTGTTTTGACATACACTAAAACTACGCCGACAAATACCAATCTCACCGTAGATGTGTTAAAATCATCTGACAATTCGCTCTTGGTGGCGAATGTCCCTTCAGGCACAGACCTTAAGGCAACCTATCCCGGAACTTTTACGAATATCACCGGCATCAAACTTCGGGGGAACTTCTCTACTTCAGACACTTCTCAGACCCCGACCTTATCTGATTGGTTGTTGGAATATAGCACCAAAACTACAGTCACCACCTCCAACTGGACCTCGCTGGCCAAGAAAGACCGGCGGGTAATCCAAGGGCAGGACATCGGCTGGGTCTCATTCCAGATGAAGACGGACTCCGGCCAAGCCCGGCTCCGCCGGATGCGGATAGACCAGGTTACATCCGGTGTTACGACACCGGTTGCTGAAGGCCAGGCCGAGGTTTCATTATGGATGGAGACCAACAACAACGGCTCCTGCGATAGTGGGGATACAATGATAAGTAACCGGGTCAAATTCACCAATGGTTCGGCGATGCTCACCATAAATAACCACATTGTGGATACGACGTTGCGGACCTATTACATCAGGGCGAAGATATTAGATACGGCCGGCGGTGGGACGAAGTTAAAACTCCGGGTTGCGGATGGAAGTTGGCTGGAATTCCAAGATGCGACCTGCATTGGCGTTCCGCAGTAAAGAATATGCACCGCAAAGGCGCAGAGAAGAATTTATATAAGGAAGCCAAGAATACAGGAATTATTTCTTGGTTTCCTGGTCTCCTTATAAAAATTTCTTTGCGTCTTTGCGGTGAGATTAGACTTTTAGTCTATTAGACTCATTTGGAGAACCTAACCTATGCCGATTCAACACCTTGACCGGCGGCAACAGCCGGCCAATCCCTTGAAGGCGATGGAACAGGCCATCGTCCAGACCGACTGGTCCATTATGGAAATTACCCGCCATACCTTCATCTCCGGAAACGGTAAATGGGTCAATGAATCACACGGCTATCGCCTGCATATCCCGAAGACACTACCCGGTCTCCGCCGGCTCTGGGTCGGGTATCTGAAGCATACCGAGGTTCCTCCGGGATTTTATTCGGGCCTGATCCCGGGTTCCCCGGAAGTGATGATGAAAGCGTTAAAGTCCGGTTACCGGGAGTCGCCCTTTAGCGGGTTGCACTTCCTGAAACATATCGTGCCCCTTGCCGAGTTGCGGGAAATGGAGCGGAAGTTCGGGATAGATGAAATAACCAGCCAGTTAAAGGAAATTCTGGTCAAGGTTTATCCGTTCAACCTGAAATAGATAACAGATTATAGATTTTAGATTGTAGTAACCTAACATCTACTATCTATGTAATTATGTAGCCGAATGTAGGGGCGGTTCACGAACCGCCCAAATCTCATCACAATAAATGGGCAATTCGTGAATTGCCCCTACAAAAACCTCTAAATATCGTGATGGTATTTCATTCGGCTAAATAATTACCTATCTATAATCTACAATCTAACCTATGAAGAAGCACCGTCGGGAAAGACCCAGCGCCTATGAAGTGGCCATAGAAAAAGGCGAGGTGGCCGAGAACCTTTGCCCTTATTGCGGACAGCATTATGCCCGGAAAGGTGATTATCAACGTCCGGTCGATGTATCCGGACCGGTCGGTTTCCGGGATTATCTCAAGGGTCTGATGATGATGTATTACCGGCTGGGCTGTCCGCCCTCAACCACCTTCCACTGGCTGGGACTGTTCTTTGCTACGGATGAGGATGTCAAGCGGACCGCGGCAATATTAGAGATAGCGCCGGATGCGGTTTACCAGCGTCTGGCCACCCTGAAACGGCATTTTGACAAGACCCAGCACCCCAAAAAACCGAAAATCTGACGAGAGGGGGTATCTCCCCCCACCCCCTCCTTTACCCCCGGCTATCTCCGTACTTACCTCCTATTACCCCCGTAATTAGGACCTCCGCCCCCCGTAATTACCACCTACTACCTCCAGAGTTATCCCCTTTTTAGGTTGATTTCCTACCCTTAAAAACCGCTCTTTGAGAATGCCTTTAACGGGTTAAAAAATCTGTAAAATTTTATCCCTTTAATTATCAATGAGTTACGAATAAGAAGGGCTAAAAAAACAGCGGGTAATTTCTGAGAATGCCTTTAGGGGCTGCCTCCTTACGGAGGGAACAAGAAGCCACAGATTACACAGATTCCCTTCAGGAGGGTAACGATATGAAGAAATTAGTTATCTTTGTTATGTTCGTTTGGCTGGTGGGGTTGGTTGAACCGGTTAAGTCAAATCCTTATCAAAAGGAGTATGAGGAGATGCTCTATCCGGTGGTCAGGATTACGACCACGGATGGAACCGGTTCCGGAGTAATAATTGCAACCACAGATTTCACAGATGACACAGATAATACATATATCTTAACTGCCTGCCATGTGGTGGGTAATAAGAACGCCGCTAATGTAGAATTGTATGATTCCACGGTTATCACGGCTTCCGTAGTAATTACGGACACGGTAAAAGACTTGGCATTACTAACCACAGATTCCACAGATTTCACAGATAAATACAAAGCAAAATTAGCACCGAGAGATTATGTTCCCTACTTATTTGCTCCGGTCTGGGCCGTTGGGTGTTCGTTAGGACTTAACCCAAGACCATCTTTCGGTCATCTCTGTGTCCTCTGTGACTCTGTGGCAAACTATTGGGAAATTTCGGCTCCGATATTGCCGGGAAACTCCGGTGGGCCGGTCTATTCAGCGGAAACCCGCGAGGTTATCGGGATTGTGGTCTGGGTGCGGACTTATCAGGGGCAATTGATTACCACAATGGCGGGGGTTGTTCCGATTAATGAAATACACGAATTTCTCACCGCAGAGACGCAGAGTTCGCAGAGGAAATAAATAATCTTTTTCTTCTCGGCGTCCTCGGCGCCTCGGTGGTGAATAAGAAAGCGAGGTGAGAATTATGGAAAATAAAGAAAGGAAAAGTGCCCCTCGGGCTGAGCCCCTCGGTAAACTCGGGGGTGAGCAAAGCCGAACCCCTCGGGACGAAGCCGAGTCGCAGAGCCCTTTTGAGTTCCTCTCCGAGCATCTCAAGAAACGGGTGGCCCAAGGCGGGTATGAGAAGGAGTTCCAGATGGTCCGGCAACATATTCCGCTCTTGAGTGAGTTTGACTCGTTCGTCCGGTTCCTGAAGGACATCGGTTCGGAAAAGGCGTATGATTTTCGGGAAAAGGTTGTCCGGGAAGTGGTTACTCTTTATCAGGACCGCTGGGACTTGAGACCGTCCACCGGCGTAGTGCTGATAATGATTGTCTGGGGGCGGTTGACCCGGCTTGCCCCGGGCGAGTGGTTTGACGACGGTGTTTACGCCCTGTTAGAGGAAGCCGAACTGATTAACCGCGATGAACCGGAACTGGTGGAGGGGCTGATGGAGGCCGTACGCCGGAAATTACGCGGGCGACCGAAACTGCCGGAAGAACCGGATGAATATGAATTTAATGATGAAGTTGCGGACGAGGCAGAATAGTTCAAAAGCCGTCAAGCCGTTGTCAGGTGGTGCGTCAACATTTGACCACACTTGACGGTTGTTCCCCAATCATTGACGCATTAAAAGAGAGGAGGTGAAGAAATATGCCAATCGTCAGTCACGTTAAGTTAATGGCGACCATACCGATGGATGCGGTTAACCGCGTAATTGAGGCCTGGGCACGGACACTCAAAGAAGAGGCACCGGATATGTATGCCAAGATGCTCGCCCGGATTCCGGATAAACAGCGGTTCGTGGAGCGGCTGGCCCAACCGTCCCATGACGGATTTGCCCCGTTTGTGAATCCGAGTTTTGTCTCCAAAGGCGGTCAACCCGGCCAAGCCATCCAGAACAGTCAGGCCAGTAACCTGAAACGGTCTTACGAAAAGTATGCCACCAAACTGGCTTACTGGTTCGGGACCGTGGAAGGAGTCGTTGCCAAACGATTCAAGGAATTGGTTGATATGCTGAAGGATGGATTTGGGAAAGGTATCGCGGAGCGGACTCTGCCGTTTACCGGTTCCAGAATAGAAGGTCGTGGGTTAGCACCCATTGCCTCGCTCTGGCTGGTGGATGATGTCCGGGTTCTGGACTACCTGCGCGCCGGCGACAAGGTCATTGAAGGCGGTCCCTACCAGATTTGCCGTTCACAGGATATACCGGCCTTGAAGACCGCTCTAAACCAGCGGTTGATTCAGGCTGGGGCGTCCATCGTGAAGGCGGATTATGATGCGGCGGCTATCTCCGCTAACAACGACCGGACTAACCGGATTGCCCAGGGGTTTGTTGACCCGGCACTGGGCATCAACCCGTTTACCACGGGCGGACTCTCCCACGTTGACTTCATCATTGAGGACGGGCAACTGTTCCTTGAGGTGCAGGTCTCAAGAGTCTAATGCCTACGGAGGGCGACTCTCTTTTTGGGGGTCGCCCTTTTTTGACTGACTTATCGCGAGAATATCCCCTCTGATAAACATAGAAATTATGAGTAATCAACCTTTTAGGTATTTATTTGACTGGGCCGGTTTTTTCAGGTAATATCCGGACAGATACGGACAGATAAAATTAGCCGACGTAAAGGACGCTTGCTATGAAAGAAAAACTGAAACTGCTAACCTGGGGATTGATAATTGCCGGACTGGGAATAGGCCATTCCTTTGGCGAAGACAACTGGCTTAATTCGCTGGAAGAGGCACAGAAAATTGCTGAGAAAGAAGAGAAGGATATCCTGATAAAATTCATCGGGTCGGATTGGTGTAAGTGGTGCATCAGATTAAATACAGAGATTTTTTCAACCGATGAATGGAAAAAGAAGGCAACCCCAAAATATGTACAGGTGGTGATTGATTTCCCCCGCAACAAGGAACTGAAGGAAGAGGAAAAATCTTACAATAAGACCTTAAAATTAAGATTCGGCGCCCACAGATATCCAACCATATTGCTACTGGACAGCAAAGGCAAACCTTACGCCCAGACCGGTTATCAGGAAGGTGGACCAAAAAAATATCTGGAACATCTTCAGGACTTTGAAGCCCGGAAGAAGGAACGAGACAGCCTGTTAGAAAAGATAAAAGAAGAAGATAAAGACAAGCGGTTAAAGAACCTTGAGAAAGCAGTGGATAAACTGACCGAATGGGAGGTAGAATCCGGCTATCCGGAATTGCAGGAAGAGATTGTTTCTCTGGACAAAGACAACAAGGCCGGCCTGCGGTTAAAATATGCCGAGAAACTTGCCTATTACTATGGTATCCAAGGGAATAATGATAAGAGCAATACTTATCTTGAAACAGTAAAAAAGATTGACCCGGCTAAAGCCAAAAATTTAGATGTAGAAATCAAATTGTTCGGTATTGAGTCAACTTACCTGAAAAGCGGCGATTGGGAAAAATCACTTGCCTTAACTGAATTGACGACATTAACACCAACCGGTGAAACCGCCCAGAACTTGTATTACATCATTGCCCTGGTTAATCATCAATTAGGCAAAAAGGAAGAAGTTATTAAAAATCTGGAGAAGGCATTGGAGTTCGCCCCGGAATCAGAAAAGGGTAAGGAAATCAAGGAGGTATTAGCCGGTTTAAAGGAGAAAACAGACAAGAAACCGGAGAAATAATTGATAATATGAATAAAAATGACCCACGGGCACAGCGGGTAAGGAATTTACCGCCCTATATCTTTGAGGAAATAGACCGGATAAAATATAAACTGCTGGCCGAAGGCAAAGATATCATAGACCTCTCGGTCGGTGACCCGGATTTAATGCCGCCCCGATTCCTGATTAATGAACTTATCAAACACTTATCCGACCAGGCGGTTTATCGCTATCCGCCTTATCAGGGAACAACTGACTTCTGCCGGACAATCGGTGATTGGTACCGACGTCAACTCAATGTCAAGATACATCCGCAGAAAGAGGTCTGGTCTCTTATCGGCAGCAAGGAAGGCATTGCCCATCTCGTGATGGCTCTGGTCAATCCGGGTGATATCGTGTTATTGCCGAACCCCTGTTTTCCGATGTACCGCTCGTCGGTAATCCTGGCCGGCGGCCAGATTGAAGATATGCCTTTGACCAAGGATAATAACTGGTTGCCGGATTTATCTGCCATAAAGCCGTCAATCGCCCGCCGGGCGAAACTGATGCTCTTAAATTATCCTAATAACCCGACCACCGCCGTTGCCTCACGGGCTTTTTATAAAGAACTTATCCGTTTTGCAGGCAAATACGGGATTATTATCTGCCAGGATGCGGCGTATTCTGATATGTATTTTGGCGAACGGCCGGTAAGTTTCCTGGAAATGCCCGGCGCCAAGGAGGTCGGCGTGGAAACCCGCTCTTTTACCAAGATGTTCAATGTGGCGGGTTGGCGGGTGGGCTGGCTGGCGGGTAATCAGCACGTTGTTAAGGCCGTGGGTCAATTAAAGACTAATGTTGACTCGGGATTATTTGTGGCTTTCCAAAGGGCGTGTGTTACCGCCTTAAAAAAGGGGATGCCGGAAGTTGCCCGATTACGACGGATTTATAAAGAACGTTGTGCCTGGCTGGCCGATACGATGCAATCCCTCGGCTGGAAAGTGACCAGACCCGAAGCCACTTTTTACCTCTGGGTGCCGGTCCCGCCCCCGTATAAAAACTCTATGGATTTTTGTCGGTCCTTGCTGAAACGGTGTGCGGTGCTGGCCACGCCGGGCCGTGGTTTTGGCAGATACGGCGAGGGTTATATCAGGATGTCCCTCACTATCCGGGATGAACAACTAAATAAGGTCATTAAAAGACTTAGCCATTTCAGAACTTAATGGAACTGATTATCGCCACCCATAACCAGGGCAAGTTACAGGAGATTCGGACTATTTTAGGTAAGATACCCGTCAGGTTATTATCACTTCAGCAGTTTCCTCATATACCGGGCATCAAGGAAACCGGCCGGACCTATGAGGCAAATGCCCGCCAGAAGGCATTAACATTATTCAAGGCAACCGGATTACCGGTTCTGGCGGAAGACTCCGGTCTGGAAGTAAGGGCGTTGGGGAACCGTCCCGGTATCTATTCCGCCCGATATGCCGGGGCAAACGCCACCGCATCTCTTAATAACCAGAAGTTGTTGCAGGAATTAAAGTCCCGCCCGATAGGGCGAGGCTCGCCCGTATGGGCGGCCCGCCTGAAGACCCCGCTGAGGCAGCCGCATCGGCCTGCCTGTGCCAACGGCAGACAGGCGGGATCCCGTGTTTGGGCTTCTGGAAAAGAAAACCCGCGGGCGGGAAAAGTTCCTCTTTCCGGCCGGCGGGCCTGTTACCGTTGCGTCGCGATTTTGATTATCCCTTCAACTAAACAACTGGTTTATGCCGCCAGAGGGACTTGCCGGGGGAAAATAGCCCCGACGCCCAGGGGGAAAAATGGATTTGGTTATGACCCCTTATTTATCCCGTGCGGTTACCGGAAAACATTTGGTGAACTGCCCGACCGGATAAAAAACCGGCTCAGTCACCGGGCAAAAGCCCTGCGAAAGATTAAACCGGTAATTCTGAAATATTTTACTTGACCCCGCACTTACTTTATGTTAAAATCCACATTGTACATTGTAGAGGTATTTGCCCGAAAGTCATTCGGGTAAGCAAGAGAATCCTTTTGAAAATAAAGTAGGTGCGGGGCGGTAAAAAATAGGATAATATTGTGTACTTATAAACGGGAGGTATTATTATGTGGCGGATATTATGTTATGCAATATGCATCTCGCTCCTATTTACAATAATTCTGGGTGCGGAAAAGATTGAGTTGAAAAACGGACGATTTATTGAAGGAACGGTTAAGGGTATAAAAGACGGCACGGTAACCGTCCAGCAGGAGGAATCAGAGATTGGCATTCCGCTGGACCAACTCAGCCCCCGGAGTATGTATCAATTGAAAAGCCGGTTTATGGAACAGGACAATGCCCAGTCCCACTGGGAGTTAGGCGAATACTGCGCCAAAAACAAGATGTACGAATCCGCTCGTAAGGAATATAGCCGGGCCGCCGAACTGGATGAATCGCTCAAGGATAAGGCAGATGAAAAAACAATCGAACTGGTTGATGAAGAATGCCGCGATGAGATTGAGAAGGCATTCGCCCTGATGAGACAATCTAAATATGAAGAGTCTCTCCAGGTCTTGAGAACCCTGATTGATAAATACCCGGAAAGCAATTATGTGGAAGAGGCATCCCGGGCGGCAACCTTTGCGGCTGAGGCACTCCGGAATAAAATAGAAGATGAGAAAAAGAAGAAAGAACTGGAAGTTAAACAGAAAGAATTAGAGCGTCTCTCAAAGGAAGAAATCGCCTTACGGAATAAATTTAATGAAGCCGCCAAACTGGTCGGCGAGGCGCGCAATCACAATATCGAAGGGTTAACCAGTGAATCAGACCTGAAAGTTGTTCAGGCGGATAAATCCTATAAAAAAGCCGAGGAGAAACTGTTTGCCGCTCATAATATCCTGAAAGAAGTTATGAACCAGACCAAGGACGTTGACCTGATTAGTGAAATCAAAGAGAAGGTAAATGAGGTGGCGGGCTGGCTGGCCACCACTTATAATAACCTGGGACAACTCTGGGCTCTGGAACTTAATATCCGCGAATCAATCAAATGGCTAAACAAGGCCCTGGCGATCGACCCCTATCATAAAGCCGCCAGCGACCTTAAGGTTAAACTGATTGAAATCCAAGCCCGGCAGAAACTTCTCCAACAAGAAAACCGCTGACCCCGCCCCCCGACGTACCTCGGGAGACGGGGTAGCCCCGTTCATTCCTTGTTAGCAATTTGATAGACAGACAGAGCAAGCGAAAATAACAAACAAATAGCGGTTGCCTCTAAGAATGATTGAGGCGGAATATCACCCAGCGGGAAGAGTTTAGGGAACAGGAAAAGTCTCCAGATAATCCCGATAACCAATCCCAGAGCCGCCAGAATCATAAAAAGAACAGATAATATTTTCACGCCTTTTCACCTCCTTTCATCTGAATGATTTTCTTGTATTTAATCAAATATCCTGTTAATGTCAATAAATCATGCACCTTTGTATGATGTATTAAACTAATGAAAATATTTATCAAAACCTTCGGTTGCCCCGATGAGATAATGGACTTCTTTGTCCTTCTTCATTATCGGGACGCCTTCAGGTTGCGGAAGTAGATTTATGCGGGTATCCATCAGAACCTTCGGCTGCCAGATGAATAAACTGGATTCGGATAATATTGCCGGCGGACTGGAAAAGCAAGGTTATCAGATGGTTAATAATGAGCAAGAAGCGGATATCATCCTGTTTAATACCTGTAGTGTCCGGGAATCCGCTGAAGAACGTGCCTATGCTAATTTAAGGATACTGAAAAACCTGAAGGACAAGAAGCCCGATTTGATTATCGGGTTAATCGGCTGTCTGGCAGAAAAGGATAAAACGGATGCCTTAACCCGCATTCCTTATCTTGACCTTATCTGCGGTCCGAATCAGGAGACAAATATCCCGCAGATGATAGAGGAAATCATTAAAACAAGGCGGACGATTGTCCGAACCGGCGACGAAGGGCAAGCGGGAAAAGCAACAATCTGCAATCCACCAGCAGTTTATCCCGCCCACCGCGGGGCAATCAGCAATTCTTTCTCTGCTTATGTCCTCGCCATGCGGGGTTGTGATAATTTCTGCAGTTATTGCGTCGTGCCTTATCTCAGGGGCCGGGAAACCAGCCGGCCGGTCGCTGAGATAGTTAATGAAGTAAAATTACTGGCGGAAAAGGGCGTAAAGGAAATTACCCTGCTCGGACAGAATATCACCGCTTACGGGAAAAATACGGCAGACAATCTGTCCGAACTGCTTCAGGCGGTAAACGAAATATCAGGAGTTGAACGGATTCGCTTTATTACCTCGCATCCCTCTTTTGTTACAGAGGAATTATTTGAAGTTATCCGTGATTTGCCAAAAGTCTGTCCGCATTTGCATATCCCGGCCCAGTCCGGCTCTAATAAAATCCTGAAGGCAATGAACCGCCGATATACCCGGGAAGATTATCTGTGGATAATAGATAAAGGCAGGTATCTTGTGCCTGATATAGAGTTTGCCAGTGATTTCATTGTCGGTTTCCCCGGCGAGACGGAAGAGGATTTTCAGGAGACAGTGGCACTCCTAAAAGAAGCCCGGTTTCTTAATAGTTTTATCTTCAAATACTCCACCCGACCCGGCACCAGGGCGGGCAAACTGAAAGATGATATCCCCTATTCGGTGAAGCAGGAACGGAATAAAATCTTACTGGAAGTCCAGAGCCGGATTTCATTAGAAAAGAACCGGGCAATGACCGGCAAAATCGTTGAGGTTTTAGTGGAAGGTAAAAGCAAGAATAATCCCGCTAAACAGGCAGGTCGGACGAGACAAAATCACATTGTTATAATAGAATCTCCTGATAGTTTGACAGGGCAATTTGTAAAGGTAAAAATAACGGATGCCACGGCTTTAAGTCTACGCGGGGAAGTGGTGTAACTATAACCAGTGCCCTAATTTTTCCTTTTTGGTCTTGAGGTATTCTTCGTTATGCGGCGTGCAGGGTATCTGAATCGGGACACGTTCTACAATTTCCAGACCGTAACCGTTCAGGGCAACCACCTTTTTAGGATTATTGGTAAGCAACCGGATTTTTCTGATACCCAAATCCACTAAAATCTGGGCGCCGATTCCGTAATCCCTCAGGTCAACGGGTAATCCCAGGGCTTTATTTGCCTCCACCGTATCCAGCCCTTTATCCTGCAGGGCATATGCCTTGAGTTTTGCCTCCAATCCGATACCCCGGCCTTCCTGACGCATATACAGAACCACCCCCCGGCCGGTCTGGGCAATCATCTTCAGGGCGCTCTGTAATTGTTCCCCGCAATCACAACGCATTGACCCGAGGATATCGCCGGTCAGGCACTCTGAATGCACCCGCACGAGGACCGGCTCGTTATATACTTTTCCCGCGGTCTCGCCGATGTCACCCGTACAGATGGCTAAGTGCAGGTAATCATCCACCTGCGAACGGTAGAGATATAATTTGAATGAACCGTAACGGCTGGGCAGTCTGGTTTCGGTAACCCGTTGAATCAATCTCTCGGTCTGCCGGCGGTATTTGATAATATCGGCGATGCTGGCCATTTTGAGGTTATGCTTTTTACAGAATTCTATTAACTGGGGCACGCGGGCCATTGTGCCGTCTTCATTCAATATCTCGCAGATAACCGCGGCGGGTTTGAGGCCGGCGAGTTTAACCAAATCCACCGACCCTTCGGTCTGGCCGGTGCGGACCAGAACCCCGCCGTTTTTCGCCCGCAAGGGAAAGATATGTCCGGGACGAACCAGGTCGTCCGGCTGGGCATCATCCCGAAGCGCGGTGAGAATCGTGCGGGCCCGGTCATAAGCCGAGATGCCGGTCGTAATCCCGGATTTGGCATCCACCGAAATGGTGAAAGCCGTGCCGAATTTAGAGGTGTTATCCTGCACCATCGGCGGAAGACCGAGTTGGTCGGCTTTTTTTTCGGTCAGGGTCAGGCAAATCAGCCCCCGGCCGTATTTCGCCATAAAATTAACCGCTTCAGGCGTGATTTTCTCCGCGGCCATGGTCAGGTCGCCCTCATTCTCGCGGTCTTCATCATCCACCAGCACAACCATGCGGCCCTGCTTGAGTTCTTCCAATGTCTCTGTAATACTCGCAAAAGGCATAACTCTACTCCTCTCATAGTAATAAATCCACCGCAGAGTCGCCGAGAACGCAGAGAATTAAATGAATATTTCTCTTTCTTTGCGACCTCTGTGTCTTTGCGGTGAAATTCTTTCCGCTAAACCTGCCTGCGGCCCGCCTCGCCGAGCGAGAGCGAGGTTGGGACAAGCAGGTCCGTTTACTAATATATCTAATTATTCCTATTTTGTCAAGGTCTTCTTGATATGACGGGTTGTCAACGTGGGGTTTGGTTGGGCAATAATGCTTGACGAGATGGCAATCTTGAGAGGATATCTGAACAATTTTTTATGTCGTCTTATCAGGAGCGGCAGATTGGTCCGGTTTATCCCGCCAATCGCCACATAGGGAATCTTTATCCGGCGCGCCACTTCTTTCAGGTAATTTAATCCAGCCGGTGTCAAATGCGGCTTGGTGGGTGAGGCGAACATCGGCCCGACCGAGATATAATCCGCCCCGGCGTCTTGAGCCGCCAATGCCTCTCTGATATTATGACTGGTCGCACCGATAATCTTATCCGGACCTAATAATTTCCTTGCCTGATGAATCGGGATATCATCCTTACCCAGATGGACACCATCCGCATTGGAAAGGAGTGCAATATCCAGCCGGTCATTAACGATAAATAATATCCTATGCCGTAAAGTCAGGTGCCGAATCTGCCGTGCCATATCCAGAAGAATTCTGTCCGGCATTGACTCCTCACGTAGTTGCACCGCATCCGCCCCGCCGCGGATAATCTCTTTGGCAATTTCTATTAGCGGTTTATGGATTAAGTCCGTAGATACCAGAACGTAAAGCCGGATATTGCGGAAGCCGTGACCGGGATGAAGATGAAACGACAGTTGTTGTTCAAGGTCATAGGCGGTAAAGCGGAGTTTTTCTATTTTCTGTGAAACCTGCCTCGCCGTCAGGCGGGTCTGTGGTTTGATTGTTTTTGTATATTCCGTCAAACTTCGTAACGATTCCTGCAGACGTTTAAAATTGGCCGTAATTACCTCCGAAGTGGTCGTTGCCGCAGAAACACTTTCCTTACCAATATCATCCTTGATATTTCTTGCCGAGATGATTGTCCGACCAGAAAGGATGGGGGAAAGAAGTTGAGCCAACTTATGACGGATATTGCGTAATCCAGCGGTAAGGAATTCATCATCCAGCATAAATCGGGCATAATCTTCAATCACCCTCGTCGCCTCCCGCGCCCGGTTGAAATTGACATCTATTATACGGTGCAATAAGTAATTATTCATTGTAATCTGAAATACAAGAAAGAACAAACACGAATAAGACGAATTAAATCGAATCACACAAACAGGAAATTATCCATTTGTAATATTCGTCTCATTCGTCCCGCCGTGGCGGGATTCGTGTTCCTCTTTTTGTAACCTTTCAATGCCACTGGGGAACGACCGCCGCACGTTTATTCAGGTATCGTTCAACGGATAATGCGGCAATACATCCCTCAGCCGCCGAGACCACGGCCTGACGCACCTTTTTACAGGTTACATCGCCGATGGCATAAACACCCTCTATTGAGGTGGACATATCCTCTCTGTTTATCCTGATACAACCTTCCGGCGTTGCGGCGACCTGCCCTTTCAGGAAATTTACAATGGGCTGGTTCCCCTGCAGATATACAAAGACACCGGCAACCTCAAGCGTTTCTTTATTGCCCTTACTATCTGAAATAATAACCCCGCTAACCATTTCCTGGCCGATGATTTCTTCAAGCCGATAACCCAACTTCACCTCCACGCGGGGGTTCTGGCGGATGGACTGTTGATGCTGGTTGATAAGCAGGTTATTCCGGGTAATAAGATACGCCTTTGCGGCATATTTGGTAATGGGGGCAAGTTCTTCCAGCATCTCTTCATTCTCGCCCGCGACCGCCACGGAACTGTCCGCGAAGAATGCCGCATCACAGGCCGAGCAATACGCCACGCCCTTACCGATAAATTCTGCCTCGCCCTTGATGGCGGGTTGTCTCCCGCGGGCACCCGTGGCGATTATGACGGTTTTAGTATAATAAGTCCGTTCACCGGTATAGACCTCTTTCGGATTGGCGGTAAGATTGGTATCAATCACCTGTGCCTGTACGATTTCGGCCCCGAACTGCTGGGCTTGTTGCCGGAAAAGGGTAAGTAATTCCTTGCCGGCAAGGGGCTGGGCCATTCCCGGATAATTGGCAATCTTGGTTGCCATCCCAAGGGCGCCGGCTAAAGGGCTCTTATCAATGAGGATAGTTTTTAATTTGGCGCGGGCGGCATAAATAGCGGCGCTCAATCCGGCCGGTCCGCCGCCGATAATAACAATGTCGTATATTTCAACATCATTTGGCATATTACAACAACTACTGGGTCAACAGACTCTTGCTCTTTTTGTTAATCAGGTCAATTAACTGGAGTGTTTCCGTCTCTAATTTTTGGTTAGCCGGGTCAACCAGCCGTAATCCGAATTTTTCCACCAGCACCCTGGTTGATTCAATTAACTCGGTCATCTGGTTGTAAATATTTTTCATCTTCTCTTTCTCTGATGGTGCGGAAAGATAGAGTCCGGCCCGGCTGTAACTTTCCAGTTCCTTGTTCAAAGCGGTCAGATAGTCGGTTAGTGAATTCTTGTAATTAGCCCAAGTCTCATTGGCTTTCTGGCTATCTTCCAAGCACTGGTTAAAGGTGGCGACAATTTCGCCTAATCGGGCGGTGATATCGCGCCTGATTTTAACGGTTAACTCCTTTTCTAAATACTCCAGCAATTGTCTTTTGGTTTCTTCAGGTGTTTTGAGAGGGTCGGCCAGATAGGTTAAAAGCAGAACGTCTTTTAATTTGCCTTCTTCATCAAGAGATGCCTTGCGGTATTTCCGGTAGTAATCCGGAACCTGAGAGATAATGGCGTGAATATCCGCCGAGGCCCCGAGGCATAGTTTTTCCTCTTTTATCTGCCGAAGGACCGTATTAAATTTCTGCGTCCACTCTTTTTCCCAGGTTAACCAGTCTTTGGAAAGTTCGTCTAATATTTCCTCTTTTTTCTGATATACCTGAAAGAGCCGTTTTATCATTTCGTCTATTTCCCGTTCACCCTGCTTTATTTTCTCAATCCGGCTTATTTTTTCCATCAGTTCCGTATCAAGTTGGAGTGTTTGCTCTATTAATTTAATGAGATATTCCACCGATTGTTGCCGGCGCTGCGAAAGAACCGGAGAAAAGATATTTACTAACTGGTAATCTTTTGCCTGATTTAATGATTCTTCCGAGAACCCTTCGGCTAACAATCCCTCCTTCGGCTGGTCCGGCCAGATGGAGACAACAATTTCATAATATTCCGGAGAAAAAGTAGTTTTGAAATCAGAGAACCTGAGGGAAAATTGATTGTCATTATTTACCCCGGTTTGGGCAATATCCACTAATTGGGTGTTGTCAGGTTTATTCGGAATAGTAATCCCGGCCCGTAATTCTATTTTAAGGACGGTTGCCGGAGGCAAATTAGTTTTTCCGTCCACCAGAATAACCTCCTGCTTTTTCTCCTCCAGCCAGTGCGTTTCGGTCTTGAGGGTTATTTCCTTGGGTGGAGGCGGCTGAGGATTTTCCTGAGATGCCAGACCGCTCTGGATACAAATAAAGATTATCAACAGCCAACCGACATATATAAAGTTACGCATAATTTATTATGGTATCAAATAGGTTTCACAAACCAGTGGCTCAGCCATAATGAACATAATCGTAATATCATCAAAAACAGGTGTTTCCAGAAGCGGCGTTGAAATATCGGCTCGCTTTGCCCGGAAAATGACCCGGTATTTAATCTGTTTCGGACCACCTTCTGATTGTAACATCTCAAAATTGGCCCAACCGGGATTGGTGTATAAGCCGGCCAGCGGGTTACCGCGCCCGTCAAAGAACTGGACTTCTATCGGGGTTAACATCCGCTCATCATCTGAGGGATAATAAACCGTCCAATCAGCCCGACATTTGAGACTGCTAATTTTGTTGTTACCTTCGGCCGGTGGAATATCCA
>Ga0315314_1001310_pt1 | contig 22889 bp, 27 predicted proteins | sample TDP9_MG_FD_203631 | JGI IMG/M metagenome (GOLD analysis project Ga0315314, IMG submission 203631) | Freshwater sediment microbial communities from Lake Towuti, South Sulawesi, Indonesia - TDP9 | ecosystem: Environmental > Aquatic > Freshwater > Lake > Sediment | place: Indonesia: South Sulawesi... | reverse complement strand
TCTCTGCTGTAGCTCGAGCATTCTGCGTCGGCGTATTTCGTCTAGTTCGCCTTCTTCCTCTTCGTCTTCGTTCAATTTGGTTTGCACCGGTTTTTAGGGATACTTCTTTAGCTCTAGTTGTTTTTTCTCGAGTTCCTCTTGGATTTGGGCTGCCAGCTTGTCTAGTGTTCGTCTTCCCTCTTTTGTGATGGTTCTTCCCTTGTTTTTTGTTGTTTCTATTAGTCCTGCTGTTTCTAGTTGTTGGAGGATTTTTCTGACGTTGGAGCCGCCGCCTTTTTTGACGTGTTCTCGACTGACTTTCATGCCTTTTCTTCCTCCGTAGTCAGCTCTTAGGCGTTCGGTGCCGATTGGTCCGTGGAGGTATGTTTTTCTTAGCATGGATGCGGCTCTTGTGAACCACCAGTCTGGTTCTTGGGGTTGTCGTTGGGTGTGGCTGCTGGTTTTTGCTAGGGTTGACCATGGAAGTGGCTGAACTTGGTCTACGTTGTCTTTTATATGTTTGGCTAGGCGTTGGATGAAGAGTGATGCTGGTATGTTGTGTGGTGTGGGCAAGCTTGGTTATTTCTCCATGTTGATGTTTCCTTCAGTTATTCACATGGGCGTCTTATAAAAGTTCTCTGGAGGAGGATAGCGATTAGGCTTAGTATGAGTAGGGGAAAAATTTTTTCCTGTGTGAGGGTTGGCTTTCTGTTTGTGTTTTGGGTTTTGTTTTTGGTTTCTGTACGGTGTTTCTCTTTGTGTTTGAGGTTGGTTTGGCGCACTTTCAATGTTGTTGAAAGTGACCCTTGATGTTGTTGCGGGTGTGATTGATTTCTGGAGAAGGTTGTCAACTTGCCTTAGTGTCTTCTTCTACTGCATCTGTATGCGTGTTGTTGTTGAATTAGTACTATAGCGTCATCATCGCGCATGTTGAAGGTCGGTTGTGTGTTCAGAAGTTGTTGAACACACAATGTGTGCCCGGTGTTTGAGGAATGTTTTCTTGAAATAGCCCCTCATGGTTTCTGCATTCCACAAATATTAGGCTCCAAAGCCTGGATTACATCATCTACACTTTTGTATCTCTTATCTGGTAGTTTCTCAAGTATTTCAGATGCTCGCACTCGCTCCTCTTTTGTTACATCAATAAGTTTCCAACCTTGGTGTAGAAGGAGTTCTTGTTTTTGGCTTGGAAATTCGGCGTCTTCCCGCAAGACCTCTTCCAGTGATTTCAGTCCTGTCGATTTGGTGACCATGGGAAACTTGCCTGTTTGCTTGTATCTTTTGAGCCTTGCAGCGTCTTTGTACATTCTGATGAAGTGAAAACTGAGCATCGCTTTCCTGTAGGCTTTGTTGGAGGCTCTATCGTCGATCTTTTTCAGTTCTTGGTCAGTCGGTTGATATACATTGTGCCAGCCTTTTCCAAAAAGCCTGGAATATAGTCTATCAGATTGATAGGCTGGTTCCTCGTTTTTTGACAAGTCGACACTGTGAACCATATTGTGGTCTTGCATCATCTTGACGAACTCAGCGCTCAAAGCCTGATTTGCACCCCTAATCTCCAACGCTATTCTGACACCTTTCAGGTCTACCGAAGACATGAACGAACGTAGTAAGTTTGCGTTGTCTTCAGTGGGTTTAAACAAAGGGGGAGTCTGCATGTGCAGGATGTCTGCCCCTAACATTTTGCAGACCGTTATCATTTTTTCAAAGGCGTTGTAGGCCTCGTTGTGTGGTTTGAACTGGTATTTGTGGGTCACATCTCTGTTGCATCTGACCGAAAACTCAAAATTCGGCGGAACCTGTCTCTTCCAAGATTCCACCGCCCCTGAACTAGGGATCTGATAGAAGGTTGAGTTAACCTCGACAAAATCAAATAGTCTCGAGTACGCGACCAGAGGTCGAAGACCGGGTACTCGAAAGTATGCCCATCCTCCGGTGCCAATCAGATAGTCGACCAATCCATTCATTGCCTCTATTTTTAGTGGTTGAGACAGAATAAAGCGTTCCTCATCTAAGTTGCTTCCTTAAAATGGAGTAATAGTTTCACTTGTCTCACTCTGCAACCTTGTTTTCTTTTCTGGCTAAATGTTTATGAGGCTTAATCTTGCCTTTTTATCTCCCTTAAAGCGTTGTGACCGCATTGTTAACCCATGATGAGCAAGCGTTATCTTTCGGTGTTCAACGTATTGACCATGCTTTTCCAGGCTTCGAAATAGGCGACTTTGCTGTCCTTTATGGACATCGGTTCTGTAAAACACTGTCTTTTCTGTTGTCTGTTCGATGCCAACTTCCTAGGGAGGATGGTGGACTTAATTCTACAGCGATTTACGTGGATGGCGGAAACACCTTTAATCCCTATGCAATCTCAGCCATAACTCAAGAATATGGCATAGACCCCAAGTCTACATTAGAACGAATCTTTGTCTCAAGGGCTTTCACCGCATATCAACTTTCGGCTCTTATTTTGGAGACACTAGAAGACGCTTTGAAGCGATACAAGTCGAAGCTGGTTTTGATCTTAGACATAATCAGTTTGTTTTTGGACCAAGATGTGCCAACGAAAGAGTCAATGGAGATTTTCAACAAAGCAATGACTTGCCTCTCTGACCTTGCCATCAAAAGGAATGTAATTGTAGTAGCCACTTGCTTTCCTTACGGGCGTTCTAGAAGATGCGTTTTTCTTGAGTCTGTTCTGTTTGGAAGGGCGGGCACAGTCATAAGGATTGCAGAATCTAAAGGAAGGTTGCAATTCGCTCTGGAAAATCATCCGCTGCTAAGACCATTTACAATCGACATCTTGCCGAATGCGGTCACGTTGGAAAAATTTGTTGGGGCATAAAGTTGGGTAGAACCGTGATTTCGTTTAGGCAAGCCTTGGAAGGCGAGATTGCCAAGTGGGCAGGGTTTAGAAAGGCGTTGAGGGCAAACGATGCTGAAGCGTTTGACAGAATGATGAACGCCTGTAGAATGTATGCTTCGGCTGGGAGCATGGCAACGAGACCTATTCTGTTTGAGGCTATGGTTATGTCGATTCTGCTTGATCAAGAAAGGGCAATCATGGAGATTAATGAAAAGCTTGACAGAATTGAAAAGCGACTTAGCCAGCCTTAACCCTCTGCGCGGCTGGATACTTGACTTGTATCCCTCTGCGCTTGGCGAGATGACGGTCTGGATCATCACCGAAAAGGGCGAGCGGGTCAAGTTTATCGACGAGTTTCAGCCAAAAATATACGTATCAGGAAACATCTCTGACCTGTCCAAACTTACGGATAAACTGAGAAATAGCAAATCTGTAGCCAGCTGGGCTTACGTCGAGAAATATGCAGATTTTATGAATGACAAGAAATCAAAGGTGTTGGAAATTAGGATCACAGATTGCCGTAGAAGACCACATTTTGCTCGCAAACTGTTGCGGTTGGGCGGATACGAGAAGTATAGGTTGTACAACGTAGATGTTCCAGACGTCCAAATGTATCTTTATGAAAGAGACATTTTCCCACTGGCTTACGTGGGAGTTGCTGTTCAAGGTAAGCGATTAGCATATTGGCTAATGGATTCGGTTGAAAGCGTTGATTATAAGTTACCGTCTCTTCGTCTCCTCAAGTTGTGGGTTCAAATCGCCAAAAAGAAGATTATTCCAGCCTTTAGCGATCCTATTGAGAGCATAATCCTCGAATTCAATGGTAAAGAAATTGTCATCAGTGAAGGTAGCGAAAGGCAAAAGATTCTGAGCATGGTCGAGGCTGTGTGGAAAGAAGATCCAGATGTTGTTCTAACTGAAGGCGGCGATTCGTTCTTGTTTCCGTATCTGGCTCACCGTGCACTCGTTAACGGTGTGCTGGACCGCCTTATTCTGGGCAGAGAGAGCGTCCCATTGAGGGCTAAAAGAAGATGTGGAACAACCTTCTTCTCTTATGGTCGGGTTTACTTCAAAGCGCCCATGCGCAGGTTGTATGGACGCATACACATTGACGCTCAAAACACGTTTATTTATTCTGCATGCGGCTTGCAAGGTCTGACTGAAGTGTCGAGAACGTGCAGAGTTCCGCTGCAAGGGCTTCCATCGGCTCTATTATGTCTTCGCTGCAACTTTATCAAGCCACAAAAGATGAAATGCTCAGTCCTTGGAAAAAAAGTGAGCCAGAATCCTACAAGTCAGGTTGGGAATTGTTCGTAGCAGATCGAGGTGGATTCATCTTCGAGCCCAAGTTGGGGATACATGATAACGTTGTTGAAGTAGACTTTACCTCTATGTTCCCAACGCTGATGGCTACTCGCAATATCTCAGCCGAAACCATCCTCTGCAAGTGCTGCCCAAACTCGTCACTAAGGGTGCCAGAACTGGGCTACAACGTTTGCCGAAAGCGAGAGGGCATAGTTCCAAAGACATTGTGGCTTATTCTCAGAAAAAGAGCAGTCTACAAAGAACTGAGGAACGAAACAGAAGACCTAGAATTCAAAGAGATGTACAACCAGAGACAAAACGCATTAAAGTGGATTTTGGTCACATGCTTCGGTTATCTGGGTTATAAAAATGCGAGATTTGGCAAAGTTGATGCACACATTGCGGTTTGTGCTTTTGCTCGAGACGCCCTATTAAAGACTCTGCGAATGGCCGAAGAACGTGGGTTTGAAGTCATTCACGGAATTGTTGATTCTCTGTGGCTGAAGAAAGAGGACACTGAACCTAGAGATTGCGCTGAACTGTGCGGCGTTGTGAGTCGAGAAATTGGAGTGCCGTTAAATGTGGAAGGACGATATAGATGGATTGTATTTTTGCCGTCAAGGACTCATGCAGGTGTTCCAGTTTTGAACAGGTACTACGGGGTTTTTGATTCTGGAAAAATTAAGGTTAGGGGAATTGAAGCCAGAAGGTCGGACACACCTAAGTTCATTCACGACGCTCAGATGAATATGATTAAGGTCCTCGCTACGGCTCGAGACTCGAAAGAGTTCATGGAAAGAATACCTGAAGCTTTAGATGTTCTTCGAAATTATGCAAGAAGATTGACAGAAAGCAAAGTTTCAGCAAAAGATTTGCTGATTGCAAAGAGGCTTTCACTGCATCCCTTAGAATACGCTCATGATATTCTTCAAGCAATTGCAGCCAAGCAATTGATGAAAGCGGGCGTTGACATATCGGCTGGACAAACGGTGCAATATCTAATAACTAATTCAAGAAGCAAACGCGTGTATCTGCGAGTTAAGCCAGAGCCGCTTCTTAATGCTGGCGTTCATTATGACTCCCGAAAATACATGGAGCTTTTGCTCTCGTCTGCCGCAAATATACTAAGTCTATTCGGATACACAATGAGCAGTCTTTATGACCTCATCGTTCATGGGGAAGAACAAAAACCACTTATATGAAGATGCAAATGTTCCAAACTCTTTGAGTCAGCGATTAATTTTGCTCGGCCGTTAAGTCGTTTCTCTGAGTCCTACCCTGTAGGCTTCAGTATTCTATGAATATTTGACTCACACGTCACTCTGCAGTAACAAACATGCTATGTTTATAGCTGTGATGAGTGGCGATTTGAACCTGCACACGTTAATCTCCCGCAAACTCCCCTTTTTTTCTGTTTTTTAGGCTTACTACGTACATTCTAGAGACCCCTTGCCATGTACGTGGTGAAGGGTCTCGGCTTCTGAGATGTAAAACTGAGAGGTAAGAGCGCCTTCAAGGCTTCATTAGAAAAAAGTTACCCCGCCTCTAGCTTGTATTTAGTTTGCGACGGGCATGGTATGTGTTCGGTGTGTTGCAATGAACTTTATGCCTAGAGCCCCCCTTGTAACAATTTCATGATAGGGGACCCTCACTATCCCCTCTATTTTTTGTTGTCCTATCTATGCAAAGAACGCTTTAAAATGGTAATCAGTCATCAGCGTTATGTTTTGAAGAAACTTGCGAGCCTAAGCAGTCAAGACCTGAGCATGCTTAAGGAGGCATTTGCAGAAAACAAGCATCCACGATTCATGAAGGAATTCAGCTTCCACGATCCCTACGGCAAAACCAAATCCTATAAAAAAGCTGTGGAAACAGCAGACGAAGACACTCCCATGGCAATGCTCGCAGGCTTGGTTTCTTATGCAATGGCCGACACGAAAGAGTTCCAGAATCAACTATCCATGTCATACAAAAGACGTTGCGAGTAGTAAGATTATGCGAACTTATCCAATACCTTAGGGAGATCTTCAAAGTCATGTTCATCTGACACAACCTTGGTCTTAACAATTCCATATGGCTTGGTATCAGGACCACTTTGCAGGATAAGAACAACTCTTAGCCCGCGAAAGTCGTAAAAGTGTTTTTTTATAAAGGGCACATACCATTTAAGAAGATCTGTTTTCGATGATTCTGTGTGTTTTTTGGGTTTAGAGGGTATCCAATAGAACAGGCATAGGACCGGTGCCATTCTCTGCTCATTTTTCAGCCATCTAATAACTTTAAGCGTCCTACACAATACCTCGCAATATCCATCATATCCATCCTCGTACTCAAAAATAGCTTGCCACTTACCATCGTTATCCCTTAGTATTGCGTCAAGTTCCGCCCAATCACTTTCCCAACATTTATATTCTTTAGGACATTTCTTGCTCCAGCGTTCGCTTCTAAACCATTTTCTATTCTTACAAAAGCGATTAGGTACCTCATCTATCAGTGGCAGACCCCGAACACGCCAACTATATACAAGATGACCTACACCAGTAATGCTGCGCGACCTCATTAATGGTGAAAGAACAAATGATTGCCAATTGTAATTGGTATCGCGAAGAACTTCAGCTTCTCTCCGAAGCAGCGGTGCCACATTCAAGTCAAGCTGACTTTTATAATCGGGCGATTCTATATATGCGCTGATTTTCTCAATTAACTCGCTTTTTCTCATGTCATTTACCTTCGACTTCATTTCTAATAAACCATGATTGCTGGATTCGTTCATCGTTAAGTCATCGCAAAAATTAAGCTTTTGTGCGGTTAAGTCCATCGCAATCCTCATAGAAGGAAACCTTTGAAGCACACTAAGCGAGCACTAGTATCTGTAAGATTCTTATACACATTGTGTAAACCTCTCTTTCGGACACTGTACTTTGCGGGGCTCTCCAAAGTATACCATACTTTGCTGATGCCTGAAAGTCCTTAAACTTTTTAATGAACCATAATTAAAGGTGAAATCTGTTTGGTCAATTTGCTTGAAGATTGAGAAAGCCGTTGTGCTTATACATAGCTTAGGCTCTAATCTTTTTGATGATGAATTGAATTTGGGTTTTGGAGTTTGGATTCTCGTTTCTCCCTCTATGCCAGCGCAGTATCAGGTTTGCTCAAGGTGTGGAAGCCAAGTTCCCACAACATTCAATTATTGCAGCGTTTGCGGGAACATGCTTTATCCCGAGCGTGTGTGGGTTTCCGCTTCAAGAATCTGCGTCAACTGCAAGAATCGAATCCCAATGTTGGCCCGCTTCTGTCCTGAGTGTGGACGAAAACAGTGAAGGAGTTATTTTTCTTTGCTGCTGTTAATGTGGAGCTAAGCCTAGAGACAAGATAAAAGCCTCGAACTCCCGGAAAAAATATAGGGGAGAGGGGGAGTCCCCTATCATGAAAGTGGCAGCGGGTCCTTGACCCTTTTTCAGTTGCACCTTACTTTATGCTTCGTAACCACGCCAGGAGCATGCTTCAGGGTCCCAATGCCCGTCGTAGAAGTGGCAGCTCTCTCGGTTTGAAGCCCAGTACCATGTGTTTCAGGATTCGTTGCATGATGGCCTCCAGGTTCTCGATCGTGCCGCTCAGCTGTTAGGTCTGGGTGGTTGCCTTGTCTGTCTCGGTATTTGAGTTTGGGTTGATCTAGCATGCGGGTGAAGTATGTGATTAGCTTGCGACCAGCCGATTCGGAGTGTGAATTAATCGGACTCTGCATAAATAACCGATTCTAGTATTGCGTGCTTTTTGTTACGGTTAGGTTGCCGTCTTCTTCGCTGAAGACCAATATATCACCTTCTTTAAGTTCGAATTTTTCCCTCGCTCTTTTGGGTACAGTGACTTGAAATTTATAGGTAATTTTACTCATTCCTAAGATTTCCCTTTTCGAGGTCTTTGACATTATGTAAACCCCTTGAAAGCAAGGAAAGTTGGACGACATTTAAGACAAGCCAAGGAATGTGTGGAAAGTCTTGGAAAGTAAGGAAAACTTATATTCTAACCGCAAAACTTCACTAGCGGAGTAGGTTTACGTGAAAAAGCATAGAGGCCTGCGTTTTCTGGCTGGCGGAGCTGGCAAATACGTTGATTCGCTCATCAAATGCTTAGAGTTCGTTAGAAGCGAAAGTCCTGATGACGCAGGGTTGAAACAATGGTTTTTTGAGCAGTTTCCTCAGACGCGGGGTGAAAAAGCTGTTGGGGGTTACATAAACATGGTTATGAATCAGATTGGACTCATCAGGGTGGAGCACGGCAAGTTTGTTCTCACTGGTGATGGCGAGAGGTTTCTTTCAACCCTTGACAACAAGTTCCTTTTTCAAGTTCTGGATCAGCGAGTCAACGGAGTGCGCGATGTCCTACGACTGGTTGAAACGCCTAAGCCATTATCAGAAATCGACTCTGCGTTGAGGATACGATTCGGGTGGAAAACAAGTGCTCAAACCTATTATCGGCTTGGATGGCTTCAAAGTATGGGCTATGTTGCTAGGACTGGAAACACTTATGGTTTGACGGATGCTGGAAAAGCGTTAGCTGGCGAGGTTGAGGCAGAAGTAGAGGTTGCTAAGCCTTTAAAGAAGCAGCCTCAAATGCAAGAAAGAGAACTTGAGGTTCCAGGTCATAATGAGATTCGTGACATGATACGTGAAATCGGTGGGTTTGAAGGCTGGATCAGCGATGTAGAGTATCCCATTGACAAAATGCGTTTAGACGTTGTTTGGAGAAGAATAAAGGCTGGTAATCCATCATTTGCCTTCGAGGTTCAGGTAAGCGGCAACTTCTACGAAGCCTTAACCAAGCTCGTTCATGCATGGGACAAGTGGAACAGCAAACCGTTCTTGGTAACCACTGAGAAGTTTGAGGCAGACGCCAAACAGCTTCTTGAAGGAGCGTTCCACCGCATAGAAGACATCGCAAAAATCGTCAACTGGAGAAAAATCAGAGACCTACACCAGGCTGAGAAGAAGACGAAAAATCTAAAAAACGAAATTGGAATCAGCTAGACTTTTAGCCCAGTAGTCCGCTCGCCGAAGTTGTCGCCCCAAAAGAGAAATGTGTCTGGACTATGCATATTGAAAAGTGGCCGGGGTGAGGTATTTGCTCTCGCTGGGGAGAGTTTGTTTTTGTCAGGGAACGTATCCCGCACCCCTCTTTTTTAGTCATGGAAAAGAGAAGCAACTTTTTCGCTGCTTTGCCTAGGCTAAGTGGCTTCGAAATACCTGTCGCGCGCGCCGCTTGGTTCTGACCAATCGCATTACCTTTTCGAGAATTAGGTTCGTTAAGGCTTATTAACAGAAATGAATTATCAGTTTAAATTATCGGGGTTCAAATCCCACCCCCCCGCACTAGAATTTGCGACGAGCGTTTAAAATCTCGGTTTTTGGTTCAAACGACAATTTTCAAGAAATGTGTCTGCTCGAACTGGAACTTCAAGCATCTTTGAGATCATTGGCCGCTATTTATTTCTATTTTAAGCTCTTTCAGATATTGAATCCAAGTTGTTGCTTGATCTGGATGAGAGGGCCAATTATTATAGTATCCCCAACCACCATCTTCATGTTGATTTGCGATAAGATGATTTAAGCACTCTTGGATGTACGGATGCTGTAGGTCATAGCCCAGTTTCATGAACACGCCCAAGGGATTCTCTGCCGGTTCTTTCCACCTTTCTCTATGTTTGAGAATTGCTACTAAAGCCTTCTTGACCACAGGTGAGTCCTTCGGTTCGCCGGTCTCAACAAAGGCTCCAATGATAGCGTCCATGGTCCATAGGTCTGTTCGTTGTGGCGCTTCCTCGTGTGACGGCCATCCACCTTCGTCATTCTGCATTCTTTTGAGAAAATCCAAAGCCCTTTTTATTTTCTCATCAATGGCACAACCAGCTTCCCTAAGGACGGTTATTATGCTTGCCGTAATCCATGTTATGCTATATTTGGTGCTGTACCAAACCCATTCTTTCTTTATAGCTTTGCTTATTCCAGGGCTCTCGGACCACCCACCATCCGATCTCTGCATGTTGAAGAGAAAGGCGACAGCCTTCTCTACAATGTCAGAATTCTTATCCACACCAGCCTTCAAAAGAATATCCAGAATATCGGCTGTGTCATACGTTGAACTCGGTCTTGGCTCATCAAAAGGCCACCAACCAAGCCAAGACCACCCTCCGTCTGGATTTTGCGATTCTATAAATCCCTTCAAAAATGCTTTGAAGTCTTCATTTCTCTTGTTCAATATGATCAGAACCCTCATTTTGTGGTGAGGTTTCCCCTTTTCCATCACGAAAGTTACAGGATTATATTTCAGTTTCATATAGCGCCCATCTAAAATGCGTTAAAGCAACTCTTAATTTTTACCTTGGTCCCTTGAGATCTGCAGTTTTACCACCGTTGTTTCAACGAACTCGTTTCATATAGACTAAAACACTTTGGCAAACTGGCTCCAATTTCCAAAAAAAAGCCGAGAATTTAAACCGATGTTTAAACCTAACCCCCGCACTTAATAGATGCTTAAGTGGTTTGCATGGTTCGAATCTTAGACATATGATCTTTTTTGAAGTCGAATAGAAGAAGGCGGTCATTTAGTAGCGTTTTCAAATTTCTCCCATCTTTCTATTTCCATGTCTAATTTCCTTTCAACAGCTTTCCATAAGTCAACTTCACAGACTCTGGCGCAAGTGTAGGTGGTTATCACAACATCCGCTAACTCATCACTCAACCTCGCTCTTACTTCCTCAACATCATACTTTTCTCTTCTAAAACCTACTAGCTTAAAAACCAAGTTTATTGCTTCCCCTGTTTCCTCAGCTATCTTTGCAGCCTGAAAAACTGGATGCTTCTCTGAAGCCTTTTCGTTAAAAAGCCTAAACAAAGTTTCAAACTTATCTTCCATTTACCCAACTCCTTGATTTGGTAATGTAAGCTTCTGTCGATAAATGCTTTCTGAAAATATCACGTGACAGTTTTAAACCACAGTATAAACCTAACCTCCCGCACTACTTAAGATATTTAAAGAAGAGAAGAGCTTCAAAGTTCTTTTGTCTACGCTAGGCATTCGTTAAGAGGGATTAACAGAAACTCGAAGTTGAGACAACATCCGTTCAGCTAGGGAATCTTAAAGGCGATGCCAAAAAGTAGGTTAAAAATTCAGAAGACTACTTCGACTTGCGTCAGGTTTTGCAGCCATATTCTACCAGTCGACGACTGCCAGAGCTTACCTAGTCATACTATTAGATAAAATCAATCTAGACAACTTCATTGAGTAGGCACCTGAAGCCAGCATACTTAGCGCAATAGAAACCATAATATCCGCGCAAGATTTTCTGAAAGCGTAAGTTAAGCTAAAAAGGCGAGGGTTGGGTTTAAGTCTCGGTTTAAATTCTTGGAAACTTGCCTATGCTGAGTGTATAAAGAGAGGGTGCTTCGAAATTATCCTCCTTTTAGCAACTTAAAGTTGGTAGATAGCTCGCCGTGTACAATCTCTACGATACGGTCTCCAAGCTTCCCTATCTCGGGGTTGTGGGTCACTACTATTATTGTTAGCCCGTCTTCCCGCAGTTTTTTGAAGATTTGAAGCACAATCTGTTCATTCTCGTGGTCAAGATTACCTGTCGGTTCATCTGCAAGTAGCAGCTTAGGCTCATTGATTAAGGCCCTGGCTATGCAGACCCTTTGTTGCTCTCCAATGGAGAGTTGCGAAGGCAGATGGTCAAGTCGATGACTTAGTCCAAGTTTGCTCAGGGCTGTTCGAGCCTCATTTTCATCGGCTATGCTGTGGAAGTATTGAGCGAGCATCACGTTCTCGGTAGCAGTCAAGTAGGGCACGAGATGAAACTGTTGGAAAACAAAACCAACATTCTCCCTTCTAAACTTAGCAAGCTCATTTTGATTTAACTTGGCAATATTCATACCGAGTACTATGACGGAGCCTTTTGTTGGTCTGTCAAGACCACCAATGATATTGAGCAAGGTTGACTTCCCGGATCCTGACGGCCCCAAGACCGTGAGCCATTCGCCATTTTCAACCTTCAGATTTACATCCTCAAGAGCGCTAACTTTCTGGTTATAGATTTTTGTCACGTCCTTTAATTCCACAATTTCGGATACCAAATCACTCACCTCTCAATGTGACTGATGGAGTCACTTTCAGAGCCTGTCTTACGGGCAGTAAGGACGCTACAATACAGACTCCCACCGCTATTCCAACTACCACGAAAAAAGATGCCAATCTGGGAAAGATAGGCGTGTTAAATATCCTCAACCACACCGCAGTCGCTAAGCCCACGCCCAAGAAGTAGCCCACAAAGCCTCCAACAAGACCTATTACTAAGACCTCGGCGAAGAAAAGCGCAGCAATTCTTCTGGAGCTCGCACCCAAAGCAAGCATCAACCCAATTTCGTTTCGCCTTTCAAGTGCAATTGTGCTCAAAGTGCTCATCACAGCCACGGCTGATGCTGCCAAAACACCCACCGTAAGAACAGTAGTCACGGTTGATATCTTTCCGAGGAAGGATTCCTCAGCCTCAGCCACTTGGGTAATAACCTTTGCATTTGCACTTGGAATTGTTCTGGAGAGCTCTTCGGCTACGGCTTTCAACTCGGTTTTTCCAACTGCATAACTTAGTTGAACCGTATGAACTAAGGCGCTATTTCCTGTAATCTCTTGAGCCAGACCGAGACTGACAAAGAGCTGGTTGTCCTCTGAACCGCCAGTTGACAATATACCTGCAACGCTGAGTCTGTAAGTTCTTCCCTCACGCGAATTTTCAAAGCTATCTCCAACCTGTAACCCGAAACTCTGTGCAACGCTGCTTCCAATTACGGTTGAATTCACATCTTTCCTGTCAATGATTTTTGGCGAATTCAACTTCCATGATGGATTTACCTTTATGAGAGAATCGAACCAAACGCCTACAAGAACGACTTTTTGGGCATTAACATCTACAACTCCATACAAGTAGGGTGTATAGCCCACAAGATGTTCTGCTGATTCTAAGCTTTCAATTTGAATCAAATCATTTTCGCTGATGAAACCTTCGCCTGACATAGAGCCGAAGCTTAATTCGCCTAATCCGACCTGTAAAGTAGTGTCCTTGGGCACTAAGAGAACATTGGCGCCATAGCCTCTAAGCTCACCGCCCATTCTTTCCCTCACATCAAATGTGATGTTTAGAAGCGTTGAAGCGAGGGAAACTCCAAGAACAAGCGAAACAATGGCAATGATTATTCTGCTCTTTCTGTTTAATAATGACTCTTTGAGTAGTGTCTTGAAGAAAAAGGTTTTACTCGTATTGTCACTCTCCTCGGAGCACCGCCGCGGCTTCTATCCCAATGGCCTTCTTAACAGGGAAAATGCTTCCCGCCAATGAAATTCCAATAGCAACAATGAGTGTAATTGATAGAATCGTCGGATTCAAGGATGTCGCCGGGGAGGCAAATACACTAGACGCAACAAATCCTGAAAGTAGGTATCCCAGCGGAAATCCGAGAAGACCTCCAAGTATACCTATGATTCCTGCTTCTGCGAGAAACTGAGTGGCTATCTGCAGGTTGTCGGCACCTATGGCCTTCATTAGACCAATTTCTCTTCTTCTCTGCAGAACAGACGCCACCATAGTGCTTGCAACGGCTACAGCAGAAGAACCTATAGAACTCAACGCAATCAATGTAAAGAGCAGTTGGTTCTGTTCAAGGAGCCTGCCCTCCGTTTCAGCGACTTGCCTTATAGGTTTAGCCTTAACCCCGGGCAGAACCTCTTCTATTTGGTAAGTGAACACTCCAATGTAGGGCGAACAGTACCAAGTAACATGCTCCAGTTCAGTCATTTCCTTGTGATCTTTCTTGGCGAGTTCATCATCGGGCTTGATAAGTGCGCTTACGAGTACCTTCTGCACCTTATCCGATTTGCCCAATATTGTCTGTGCTGCGTCAAGCGTAACAAAAATTTGGTCGTCCTCGAAACTCCCAGTCGTCACTATGCCTGCAATTATTAAATTGTAGCTATCGTTTTGATAGGTGATGCTGAAGGTGTCGCCTACAGCAAGGTTCAGCTTTTTAGCTACCGATGAACCCACTATGCTCCAGCTCTCGTTTTCGTCTGAAGCCCAGTTTCCCTCAACTTCCCACCAAGGAGCAATCGTTCTGACGCCAGTTGTGAACACACCTCCACTTCTTTGTAGAATCGTTCCGTTTGGAAGAGCCACAGAAGAACCAGGAATGGTAATCGTCTTGTTAAACCATGTACCAGTGAGAATCACTTGTTCTGATCCTACTTGCACTAAGCCGTAGAGATAGGGTGCGAAGGCGACAATCTGGTGCCTCCAGAAAATCGTCTTCAACTTTGGCAGATCGCTTCCATTTATGTATTGTTGTTCTTCAAGGGTAGCGAAGCTTATCCCTCCAACTTCAATTGGAATTGAAGTTGAGTTCGGAGTGACCGCGATGTTAGCTCCAAAAGCCTTGAGCTCTCTGCCCACTTTGTCGGTGATGTCCCATGAAACTGTGATGAGAGATGAAGTTATGGCTGCTCCCATGACAACGGCGAGAACCGCAATGGCGATTCTTCCCTTTCTCCTCAGAAAAAAATCGAGGAGAATTCGCAAAAACATGTGATTTGTTCTCCTTGACTTAGCTTTTTCCGAAATATTTTGCCGAAGCTTCCAACTCAACTAAATCAATAGCTACGCTTGTGTCATCTACTCTGAATTTCAAAACCCTGGGGTTGCATCCTCCTGGCAATCCTATTGTATCGAAGTTGATTGGTGCGTCGCAGTTCTTACATACCACGCTATCTTCTTTCAAATAGTATCCTGCAGGTGGACAGATGTAACAGGCATCAAGACCGACTCTTACCATTCCGCCCGAAGGTTGAATCATGAAGAATCTCACAGTGACTCCATGAATCTCCAATGAGTATTTGTGCATCATGCCGTCGCTTAACTCGGAAAGCGGAACCATCACCATGCCGTTTTGAGAATTAATAGGAGTCACTGCAGGGTCATAGCCACCTCTCGCAGTAGCAGCCCAAGAAAATCCAACAGTTATTATAATAACAAGAAGAATGGTTCCCATTAGTATTCGTAGAATTCTTGTTCTTCTAACCTCTGCAATGCGAAGCCTCTTCTGAGATGGGCTTTCGTCTTTAATTGCTTGTTTCGTGGCTGGTCTCAAAATTGGGTCTAGAGTAAACAAGACTGCGGGTACAGCTATAAGCGATACAAGGATTATGATTGAGGTGTCTTCTCGTGTTAGCAGTCCGATGAATGCCAGCATTTCAGGAGTCAAACTCACTACGTTGAACTCTGCGAAATTGTGCAGTGCATTTCCTATCAAGGTCGCTATAAGGGCAAGGAGAACTATTCCAGTGCCCGCGAAGAACAGCCTTAGATTGATTCTGACAAGCCCTTTGACAATGAGCATGCCCAGAATGACTGCGATTGCAATTCCTATGGCACCACCTGAAACTATTAAGAACGGGTTCGACCCTATACCGAAAGATAGAGCTGTCAAAAACAAGATTATCTCCGCTCCTTCTCTGAAAACCATCACAAAAGACAAAAGCAGCAGACTCAAGCCCTGTGTTAACGTTGTCTTCTTGCCCGCTATGACATCTATTCGTTGTTCCACCTGTTGCCTCAAGCTTCTTGCAGCCTTGAACATCCATACGACCATTGTGCCGACGAAGAATGAGCCGAAAAGCATGATGTAAGCCTCAACAACGTCTGTGACCTCTTCGCCCAAGCTCAGCGTTTGAAAGACGAAGGCTCCTATTCCGCTTGCAACGAGAGCTAAAAGAAGACCAGCATAAGCAAACTTGCTCAGGTCGGATCTCCCAATTCTTCTAAGATAAACCAAGATCAAGCCGATGACAAGAGCGGCTTCAAGACCTTCTCGAAGAGTGATTATTAGTGCTTCTATCATTTTTCATATCACCTACTTTTTCTTGTAGACCCAAATCACCATAGGTAGCACTAAAGCAAGATATCCAAAGTGAACAATGAGCCTCAACCATTCGGCTTTAACAGTATAGCCAAACATTACTGCAAAGATAGAACCAATAACTCCTTTGTGATGGAATGGGCTATCACTTGGCACACTTAAAACGTAAGCAGGGCTACCCAGCCAGCCTAAACCGGTTCCCGCAAATTCAGAATACTCTATGAGTTCGTGCACTCCATAACCAGCCAGTCCTCCAGCTAACAGCACCAGCAAGATGCTTGTGAAATAGAAGAATCGTCGTATGTTGATTTTCATGCCCACAACAAATATTCCATAGGCTAACGCTAGCGAAGTCAATGTTCCCAAGAATAATCCTGCAACCGTGGCTACGGTGTCCGTCACTAAGAAAGGCGTCAAAAACAGCACGGTTTCTAATCCCTCACGGAAAACCGCAATGAATGCGAAGGAGACCAAACCTAAAGCGGCGCCACTGGTAGCGATGACTTCCAGGCGCCTTTCCACCTCGACTTTGAGTTCTTTACCTTTAGTAGCCATCCAATATATCATCGAAGACAATACAACAACCGCAATTAAAGCCGCGACTCCTTCAAAGAGCACTTGAACAGATTTTGAAAGTGTCCCATAAGCTAACCAAATTGAGGTCCCTAAAACAACACTGGCCACAGTGGCGGAAAAGACACCGTACCAAACATAGCGTGACAGAGGGTTTCTACCGGTTCGAGCCAAATATGCTAAGACTATCGATGTTATGAGCGCTGCTTCCAAGACTTCTCGAAAGGCAATTAGGTATTGACCAAGCATTCCAAAGCCTCATCACAGTTAGGCGAGCCTAATTAGGAGAACCTAATAAGGTCATAATAAAGATAAAAACCTTTTGGTGCAAGCATCCTCAAAATTCTGCCGGTTTTTTATTAAATAGCTACGTTATGGGCAACATTTACCTCTCGGGATAGCGTTTCCATGAGGACATTGTCTTGGATGTTTTAATAGAGTACATAGGGCATTCATGAAATCTTCATCCATGTGGTGCTCCATGCCACAAACGGTTTCTTCTTGAACGTCTGTCTTAAGTGTCTCCTTCATCAACACTTCGATCAATCTGTGTCCTCGAATAATTCTTTTCGCTATTCCCCTTCCCTTATCCGTGAGTTGAATTCCCTGTCTGGCAGCGTAGATCACAAAGCCCTCTTTCTCTAACTTTTTCAGCATCTCTACGGCGCTTGGGGCTGATATTCCTAAATGCCTCGCAACCCACTTTATATGGGCTAATCTTTCCCCACTTTCCTCTGAGATCCAAAGTGCTTCCAAGTATTCTTCTACGCTCTCAGAAACACCCATTCACTATGCATCTCTAACAGTAATTTATCCAAAATGTCATATAAATGTTGGATGCCAACATCAGGTGAAAGTATCGTAAGGCACAACCGATAAGATCCTTGCGCACGTCATGCAACCCCGATAATTTAAACCAAGATTTGAACCTACTCCGTGCTACCCCTTCAAAAAGCGATTTAGAAGTCAATCATTAGCGTGGAGGTTGGTCGTTGGGAACAGCCTTCCTATAAGGAAGTGTGGAACGTATTGCTGTTAACAGGTGTTAACCGAATAATCTCGTCGAAATGCGTTTAAAAAAATGAACGCCCTAGAGAACTGAAAGAGTTTGGTAGCCGGGGGAGATTCGAACATAAATCGACACTTTCACAGACGATTTCTAAGCATGCTCCAAAACCGATTTTAGCTGACATTTAAAAACGACTTAACAGGATGTTCTGGGTGTAACATATATAAGGGCGTTATGACAAAAATGTCATATGACAAAAATGACAGAAGAATCAAACACTTACGGGCTATTCTTCAAAGCTCTGTCAAACGAGTCTAGAATTGCTATTCTTAATCTTTTAAAGAAAGGTCCTAAATCCGTCAAGGAGATAAGCGAAAAGCTCGGTTTTGAGCAAAGCAGAGTTTCACACAACCTGGCATGTTTAGCCTTCTGCGGTTTTGTAACGAGCAAAAGGGATGGTAAGAACAAGGTATATTCACTGAACACGGAGACTGCTCAACCTCTTCTCAATCTTGTCGACAGACACATCGAAAAGTATGCACGTAATCTTCGCGAATGTAAGGTGTTAAAAAGATGAGAAAGAAACAGAAAAGTTCAGACGAAAGAAGACACAAAACTGAAGCAGTAGGGATAGGCGTAGTTTCTGGAATAATCGCATCTACTTGTTGTTTAGGACCAGTTTTCATTGTTCTGCTGGGGCTGAGCAGCCTCAGCGCAGCCCTCAGCCTAACACAATACCAGCCATACTTTCTCGTGTTAAGCATCATCTTTATGGCAGGTGCAGTCTGGGCTTACCTAAGAAAAAAGAATCAAGGACACTGCGACGTTCATGTAATACGGAGAAACAAAAGTTTCATCGCTGTTGTCGTTATAGCGATGCTTTCCTTCTATGTTGTGGCTCTTTACCTTGTAATGCCCGCCGTCACTCCGTACATTTATGGCAATGTTGGCGACAGCTCAAACCCTCAGCCCGCAAGAAGTCTCCGTAGAGCCACTTTGAGGATATATGGTATGACGTGTCCCAGCTGTGCAGATGCAGTAGAATCGTTGATCAAGCAGAAAGACGGGGTGGTTAGCGTAAGCGTCAACTATTTCCAAGGAACTGGTGAGGTAGTCTATGATCCAGCTAAGATAACTACTGAAGAGATAGTTAATGCAATTCAGCCCTACACGGCAACCATCGTAGAGGACAAGGAGCAGGGATAACATGGGTGAGAAGAAATCCCTTCTAACGTTTTTCATCGCAGCAATCTGCTGTGCGCTCCCACTCTTTCTTATAGCTGGAGGTGCAACTATTCTCGTGGGAACCGTGTTCCAAGAGATTTTTGTGGGGGTAATCGGACTCATTGTGGCATTTCTAATATTTCTGATAGTCTTAAAACATCATTTTGCTGAGGAGTCATAAAAAGATGTCTAATAAAGAATTGAGTCAATCCGAAGACTCTTGCTGCGATGTCCCAGAAAGAAGAGACATTTCGATTTGCAAAGAGTGTGGCAACAAGGGGAAATCTGTTAAGGAAATAACTTTGAAAAGTCTGGTGAGAAGCCAAAAACTTGAAGCCATTAAGAATCTCGACGGATTCCTTTTTTGTGAAACACCCACCTGCAAAGTCGTTTACTTCAATAATGAAACCCAGGTTCCTTATTTACACAAGGAAGATGTTAAAGTTAGGGTTGGTATTAAGGAAACAGAAGACCCCATTCCAGTGTGCTATTGTTTTGGATGGACTCGAGAGAAAATTTTTGACCAGATTGAACAACAAGGATACAGTACTGCTGTTCATGAAATAAGTGCCAAAGTTAAAGCTGGTGAGTGCGCCTGTGAAATAAACAATCCTTCGGGAAGGTGTTGCCTCGGCGAAGTGAATAAAGTAGTCAAAAGGGGTACAGAACTTTTTGATAGGGACAAAAAGGATGAATGAAAAGAATGAGCGATAAGTTTGATTTGATAATTTTGGGCGCTGGGTCTGCTGCCTTTGGGGCTGCTATGAAGGCAGATGAGCTGGGTGCGAAAACAGCTATGATGGAGCAAGGGCTACTCGGAGGAACATGTGTCAATGTTGGGTGCTTGCCAACGAAACATCTGCTCGAGGTGGCGAAGAATTTTCACTCCTCAAATAACGCGCAGTTTGTCGGCTTGAAGACCACTGCATCCATGGATTTTGGGAATATAATTAGCGAGAAGGACCAGTTGATTGAAAGCCTTAGAGATGAAAAATATGCTAAAGTTTTAGACAAACTATCCAATGTAACACTCATTGAAGGCAGAGCAAGATTCGTGTCAAAGAACCAAATTGAGGGAAAAAGGAGAAATATACGAAGCGAACAGATTCATTGTCGCCACAGGTTCATCAACATTCATTCCGCCTATAAAAGGAATTAAAGATATAGACTATTTGACAAACACAGAGGCTTTGAGCTTAAAAATAAAGCCCAACTCCATGATAATCTTAGGCGGTGGACCCTTAGGCGTCGAGTTCGCCCAGATGTATACTAGATTCGGTACAAAAGTTTGTTTACTCCAAAGCGCCTCTAGACTGATTATCAGAGAAGAACCCGAACTCGCTGGACTGCTTCAAAAATACCTAGAAATGGAAGGCATAGAGATTTGTAATCGAGTTGATGTAAAATCGGTTCGAAAGGAAGGAAATGAAAAGGTTTTAGAGGCAATTTTTGATGGTAAAAACAAATCCTTTCGCGCAGAAGCACTTCTTGTGGCAACTGGTAGGCGGCCAAACACCGCTGGTTTCGGACTAGAACTTACAGGGATTAAGCTGAACAATCGCGGAGAAATCATTGTGAATGATGAGATGCAGGCAACGGAAAACGTTTGGGCTGCTGGCGATGTTACTGGTGAGCCGATGCTTGAGACGGTTGCCGCAAAGGAAGGCTCCATAGCAGCAAATAACGCATTGTCCAATTCGAAAAGAAGAATGGATTATACAATTGTGCCTCATGCGGTTTTCACTGACCCACAACTAGCTGGAGTTGGATTAACAGATGAGCAAGCTATAGAGAGAGGCATCGAATGCAGCTGTAACACAATCCCTATGGAATTGGTGCCTAAAGCACGCGCTGTTAAAGACACTAGAGGAGCGATAAAGATGGTCATTGACAACAAAACAAAGAGAATTTTAGGTGTTCACATATTGTCTTCAATAGCAGCAGATCTAATCCATGAAGCAACTTTCATTCTCAAAGCCAACATGAGCATCTACGATGTCATAGATACACTTCACGTATTCCCAACAATGTCCGAGTCGATCAAGATTGCGGCTCAATCTTTCATAAGAGATATCAGCAGGATGTCCTGCTGCATCGAATAGGCAAGACCTAATCCAGAATTAATTTAGCGTCTTTTCGAACTTTTTTTGATTCTTTGGCAGAATGTGTGTCGTAGAGATTCGATTAATGTCAAGTCATAGCCCCAAGACTCTTTTGACATTCTGAGTCGTTGGTTTACTTTCGATTGCTAGTTTGCCGTCTACAACTATGCTGGGAACCGCTTTAACGCCATATTTTCTTGCTTTTTCTGAGTATTCAACTTTCTCGAGTATGTTATATTCTGTTAGAGTGCATTCGGGACACTTGGCTGCTTGTACGATTTTGATGGTCTCTCGACAGAGAGGACATCCTGATGTGAAGACCTCGATTGCATGTTTCACCATTCTTCTTCACCTCCAATTATCCAACATGAAGTTACTATATTTCGGAAAGTATTTAAACTGGCAAGTTTATGGTCTCGTAGTAACTGTGTTAGAGGTAAACCGCTGTGAGACAAGAAAGTAAGGATGTTTGTCTATGCCCTTTAGAAGGTATCATAGACGTGATAAGCAAAAAATGGGCACTGTTAACAATCGCAGTAGTGGGCAACAATCAAACACTGAGATTCAATGAAATCATGAAGAATTTAGAGGGGATAAGCCCAAAAACTCTCACAGATGTGTTGAAGCAGCTTGAGACATCTGGCTTGGTTAAAAGAGAGGCTTTTGCAGAAATCCCTCCAAGAGTAGAGTATTCATTAACAAAAGATGGAGTCGAGCTGAGAAACGCAATAAAGCCTTTGATGGAATGGTCTTCTGCGAGAGGTGCAGAAAAGTATAGGTGCTCTCCTTGCTTGACAACCCGTATATCTTCCCTAGACATTAACATAAACCTCAAAAAATGGAGATCAGACTAATTCTGTCGCCTATTTTTCGTTATTTTTCCCTTTTTTCACGTTTTTTGTCTTGGGGCCTCTGCAACAATCGCACATAAATTTCACCTCCACCAAGGTCAAAGTTAGTGAGGTTCTGAGAGTATTTAAACTAACAAGTTTACAAAAAGACAGCGAATTTGAAAAAGGCAAATTACTATGCAAAAAGAAAGTGGATGATTATGGAACTACTTGGCCGTTTTTCGTAGCATTTGATGGTAATTATAAAGACCGTAAACGAAGGTAACCCCGCCTAAAACCATTGTGATGTCGTGGATGACCCCGCCCCATTCTCCAAAGTAGGGTTCAAGCAGCTCCGTGACGCCCATCAATGCAAAAAAGATTCCCGCAAGCAACATTGGTGACATGATACTCCGATGGATTTTCAATGTTCGATAAAGACCATATACTCTAGCGACAAGGATAATTCCTAGAACTCCAACAAGAGTAAGAATCACACTCAGAAACATCTCAGTTGTTTCTATAAGAGCCAATAATTTCGCCTCTCGGATTATATCTTTTGGAACGTTTTTAAAATTTATGTTAAAAAATAAACCCTATATCTTGCTCAAGAACAAATTCACTAAACTATCTACTAAGTCTTAGATAAATTTTATATGATATGCTGAAACAAAAACCTGAAATCGGTGTTGGAGTTGGTGGCTGAACAGCTTGAGTTTGTTTTGGCTTTCTCTACTTTCTTGATAGGCCTAGGGGTGATACTGCTCAGTTGGCAACTTTTCAGAACCTTCCGAGGAGGCAAAGTGGCAACAGGTTATTATGCCTTGTTCGTGGCAACAGTTGCATTCGGCATACACTCATTAATCTACTTCCTATTCGATATTGTATTTCCTCAAGAGTGGGTGCAATTAGCTAACATGGCAGCTCATCTTGCCACCGCTATACCCTTCGCTGCGGCTGTTTACTGGCTCAGCAGGTTTTGGAAAAGAAAAACATAGAATAAAAAAACACGTACACCAAAAGCATCCGGATAAGTTGTTCTTAAATGTC
>Ga0315314_1001309_pt1 | contig 22913 bp, 21 predicted proteins | sample TDP9_MG_FD_203631 | JGI IMG/M metagenome (GOLD analysis project Ga0315314, IMG submission 203631) | Freshwater sediment microbial communities from Lake Towuti, South Sulawesi, Indonesia - TDP9 | ecosystem: Environmental > Aquatic > Freshwater > Lake > Sediment | place: Indonesia: South Sulawesi... | reverse complement strand
CGTGGTCATAGTTCCCTCCGGTAACATTATCATTTGAGGGAATAATACCACTTCGGTAACATTTTACGTGAATGAATGCGGGACCCTTGACAAAGGCCCTAAAGTATGGTAAAATGTATGCAACAAACGAATGAGGTTGCTTTTGATGGCTGAGACCCTGAATCTCATCCCGATCACCATTATCATACTCGTAGCAATTGAGTTCCTTATCATTAAGGGGCTATTGGTGGTTGGGAGGAATTCAGGGTAAAATTACATCAAACCAGCTCAGCTACGACCTAGGGAACCTCCCAACTGGGAGGTTTTTTTATTTCCCTGCGCTGGTAGGCCAAAGACGGCACAAGGCTGACGGGCCTATGGGGACCTACGATCAACAGGAGAACAGTCAGATGGGGTCCCTTGCAAGCTGTCCCCCCGCCTTACGCTCAAGTCTTTTGTCCGCTTGTAGGGGGGACAGCTTGCAACCTTTCCGAGGATTCATGGAAGGAGGAGACATGGAGGGGATGGTCTTAGAGGGGGCGCAGCCTTGCCGGCACGCCCAGTCGGAGCAATATGAGGCCCTGTGCCAGGCCATGAGGAGCTACTTTCCTCATATGATCGTCTGGACCCCCTCAGAAGGGGAGCCCTCCCTAGAGGTGATCCTACCAAGAGGGTTGAACGCTTATGAGCTTCTAGGGTGGTCAGAAGGGGAAGGGGTCGCTCTCACCCTGAGCCAAGATGATGCAATCCGCCTCAACTTCTCTTACCTGGAACCGGCCAAGATCCAGCAGGTGGTAAAGCGCCTGGGCAAGGCATTAGTTGACTATATCCACCTGGCCTGGACTCACGGCGGGGCGACCAACTGCTTCCTGGGACCATAACGCCGCATATCAAGTGCACCTGCTTCCCATGAGGGGCGCATCTCCCCATGCGCACCCCTTGATGGCACGTCAGCTTCCAACACCAAACTGAAAGCCCCTCCACTTCAAACGAGAAATCTCTCAGAAGACGGGGAGATTTCTCGTTTTCCTTGAAGTGAAAGGGGCTTTCTGGGTTTGATGGGCTTCAGCCTGAGCTTACCTAGCAGGCAAGTCGAAGTCCTCCCCGATGATGATGCGAATATCCACTCTGCTCTCTGAATTAGGGCTGCGGCGGACGTTCTCGGCCTCGACTTGGAACAGCCTGGCCAGAAGGCCGACGGTGTAACTTTTGCCACTGTAGTCAATGATGATGGTCTTTGGGTAATCAAAGCGATCGGCATCGCCGTAACCGACCACTTGATACCCCTGCCCTTGCAGGAAGGCGGCCGTCTCCTCCGCCAGCTTGCCCTTCGTTGTGCCATTCTGGACCACTATCCTGGCCGCCTCCTCAGCGAGCCCCTTTATCCTCCCGAGCTGCTCCTCGTCAGGTTGCGGGGCCGGGGGAAAGAGCTCATCTACCACCTCCTTGATCTTCTCCCGGTTGGGGAAGAGGACATCGGCGCCATTGGCGACGATGACCGGAGTGGTCATTGTTTCATCTATGACGCGGCCTTTGATGTCCTCCTGGTCGATTTGGGCGGCGATCTGGGCTAAGGTTAATATCTCGCTGGGCTGCAGGTCGGTCTGGACCGTATCGCGTGCAGCGCTCATTAAGCCGATCAGTTTATTAGGCGATAGGGTGGACAGGATACGCAAGCTAAGGACCTTATCCCTTATAGCGAGGAGCACCTTCTGTTGCCTTCTGATCCGCGCAAAGTCGCTGCCGCCGTAACGGGTGCGGGCGTATTGTAAGGCCGTCTCACCGTCCATATGCTGCAACCCTGCAGGGATGAAGATGGTTTTATAGCCGTAGTTCTCATCGGGATATCGGTTATCCCTTATGGGCTCCTCGACGTCAATGGTGATGCCGCCTATAGCGTCAATCATTCTCTTGAAACCTCTGAAGTTCACACGCACGTAGCGATGGATGGGCACGCCGAAGTTATACTGGACGGTCTCCTTGGCCAAAGCTGGCCCCCCTCCGGGATACTCATCCCTATCTCCGAAGAAGTGGGCGGTGTTGATCCTGTTCTCCCCATAGCCGGGTATGAGGACCCAGAGGTCGCGCGGTATGGAGAGCATCCCCGCTGTCTTGGTCTCGGGGTCAATGGTGACAACGATCATGGTGTCGGTGCGCCAAGGGCCATACTCCCCCTCCCGTTGATCGAGGCCCAAGAAGAGGATGTTCATCCTCTCCTGCTTCTCCCACTTGGGTGGGACCACTACCTCCTCCCTCCCCTCCGTTTCCTCGCTCACGGCAGGCGGATTTGGAGGAGGAGCGGGTTGGGTTTGGGTGACTACCTCCTTTACCGTCGCATAGAAGAGGTAACCGAAGTAGATCCCCCCGGCCAAGAAGGCCACATAGAGGAGGCTCAAAATCACTTGGAGCCAGGGAAATGGCCGATCTCCCCTCGTCCTTAAGCCTTTCACGTCAAACACCCCCACAAAAGCCTACACCTATATTTGACTATCAAAGCAAAAGACCATATCTTTGCACATCAATTTTTAGCTCCTTCTGATGAGCCTTCGCCCTTTAAGGGTATTCTCCTCTAGAAAGCAAAGGCTCATCATCAACCCCCTCCGGCTCCTTTAATACCCTATCCTCCAACTCCTCTAACGCCTCCCGCAGCTTCTCCTGGCGAATGGCCATCGTCAGGTCGCCCCTCGTCCTCTCCACCACCCCACGCACCATATCCGTCGTGCGGCGCAGGCCGCCGGTGATGGCCTGGGGGAAATCTATTGCGACCAGTAAGCCGTAGATGTCCTCCATGATCTTCAGGAGCTCCTCCCCCCGCTCCAGTTGGCCGCGACGAATTAGGTCCAGGATATAGCGCCGCAGCTCGCCCATGGCCTCGCCCAAGCCATTGAGGTAGGCGGCGTATTCGACCCCCAGGTCGTCTGGGTCGGGCAAGGGCTGGCCGCTGATCAGGGCATAGGTGACGCTGGCCTCGGCGAACTCCTTTTGAGCGTCCTGGACATAGCCCGCGAAGTAGATGTCAGGATGGCTTGCAGCTTCTTCCCTCATAGCGGCGATGATCCCGCTTGCCTCACTCAATAGCTCCTTCGCCACCTCGTACTCGCCGCGGTGGATCGCCTGGATGCTCCTGGCTCCACGCTGGATGACCTGACGGGACATGGTCAGGGCCCTTTCCCGTATGACATTCTTAGCCTCCAAGCTCCCCACGATCTTCCCGGCGATGGCCTCTAAGTCCTCCAACCTCCCTCCTTTGATGAGCCTTCGCTATATTTTTTCCTTAAGAAAGCAAAGGCTCAGTAAACCGCAACGACCTATAGAGGCGGCCCTGACGAACTCTCTCGCCATATGGCCCTGAAGGTTGATAGACGGCGAAAGAGCGAGAGAGTTCGTCACCGCTGTGGCCACTTTAGGGGCAGTGACGAACCCTCTCGCCCCCGAACCTGGGGGTCACAGGAAGCAAGGCCGCTTTTCCACTATCCTCGGCGAGAGGGTTCGTCAAGACAAAGCCGTCCGCGTACGATTGCGGCGCATTGAGGCTCATCATCTGGCATGTTTTGAGGGCCACGCCTTTGGCACGGCCCTCAAAACCTACTGCGGGAGTGCCCCTTGAATAATTAGAAGGGGATCTCCTCCTCCGGGATCTCCTCCTCCGGAAGCGCTGCCCGCTCCTCCCTCCTGCCCAGGAACCTCACCATCCTGGCGGTCAGCTCCAGAGTCGCTCGTGCCTCCCCTTCGCGGGTAGTCCAGGCCGAGGCGTCTATATCGCCGTCCACCAGGACCAGCCTCCCCTTGCTGAGGAACTGGTTACAGGTCTCGGCCAACTTCCGCCAGGCGGTAACCCTGAACCAGGTGGTCTTCTCCTGGGGTTGGCCCTCAGCATTGGTCCAGCGACGGGTACTGGCTATCCGAAAGCTGGTGACCGGTATGCCGTCGGGCGTGTAGCGCATCTCCGGGTCGGCGCCCAGATAGCCGACAACAATAGTCCTTTGGTACATCTGCTTTCGCTCCTTTCGATGTGATAGATGGTCTCAAGGGAATCAAAATTCATTTTACCTCATTCCCAGTAGCCTGTCAAGAAGGGTGTTCTACCGCTCAAATTAACCGCACGCCCGTTGGGGCTAATCGGCTTCATTTTAGGATGTCAACGGCCAGCCGTGCGTAGACCCGCGCCGCTTTGACCACGTCCTCCAGCCGCACTTGATCATCAATGGTGTGGGCGAAGCGCTCCTCGCCGGGGCCAAAGCCGATGGTGGGGATGCCCGCTACCCCCATGGTGTAGGCGCCGTCGGTAGAGAAGGCCCACTTGCCGATGGTCGGCCTGTAGCCCAAGGTCTCCTCGATGGCCTGTGCCATCGCCTGGACAAGGGAGTGGCCCTCGTCCAGAACCCAGGCGGGGAAGTATTGTCGAGCACGACAGGGATAGCCCCTGTAGCTGGTGGCCTCATACTCCAGCACCACTACCTCCGCATCGGGCGAGTGGCAGGCGATGATCTCCTCGATCTCAACCACGGCACCCGCCTCGGTCTCCCCAGCGGTGAGGCGACGATCGAGGTAGAGGGTGCAAGAGTCGGGGACGACGTTAGTGCCACCGCTGGTGGACTCGATCACCGTGGCCGCGATGCTCCCCTTGCCCAGGAAGGGATCCTCGGCTAGCCTCCCGTTTAGACCCTCGATCTCCAGGGCGATGCGGGCCATGGGGTAGATGGCATTGACGCCCCTCTCCGGCGCCGAGCCGTGGCAGGAACGCCCATGGGTCCTCAGCCGCATCCCCAGCCTCCCCCGCTGCCCGCGGCTCACCTGGAGGTTCGTGGCCTCGCCTAGGACAACAAAATCGGGTTTTATCCCTTCCTCTTCGATCAGCACCCGCATGGCCAGCCCCTCGCAGACCTCCTCCTGGACCACGCCTACCACGTAGAGGCTCCCCTCAAGGGCGGCGCCGGCATCAATGAGCGCCTTGGCACTGTAGACCATGGCCGCCAAAGCCCCCTTCATGTCCGAGGCCCCACGGCCGTAGAGGACCCCAGCTTCGATCTCGGCCCCATAGGGGTCACGCGACCAGGACTTGGGGTCGCCGATGCCTACCGTGTCCATGTGGGCATTGTAGAGGAGCGTTTTGCCCACACCGCTTCCGAGGCGGCCGATGACGTTGCCGATGCGGTCTACCCACACCTCGGGGAAGCCCACGCGCTGCATCTCCTCGGCCACCCATGCCGCAACCTCCCCCTCCTCGGTTGAGGGGCTGGGGATGCGGATCAGGTTCCGCAAGAAGGCGATCAGATCCCGCTCAGCCTGAGGAGAGAATTCAACCATCAAATGCCTGCTCCTTGAGTTGAAGCCTATCGCTTATCGCTCGCTTTGCTCTATCGCCTATCGGTCTCGCCCATTGGCCTCGATAAGCGATAAGCCATCTGCTATCAGCTAATACGCCCCCCTGCCGAGCATGATGGTGGGGATGGTCTTCAGCATGATCTTGAAATCGAGCCAGAGGGACCAATTCTCCATACAAAAGATGTCCAGCATCACCATCTCGTCGAAGGTCAAATCACTGCGGCCGCTCACCTGCCACAGGCCGGTAATCCCCGGCGATATCTCGAGGCGCCTCCTGTGCCACTCCTGGTATCGCTCCACCTCGGAAGGGATAGGCGGGCGCGGCCCCACCAGGCTCATATCCCCCCGCAGGACATTGTAGAGCTGGGGCAACTCGTCCAGGCTCCGGCGGCGCAGGGCCTTCCCCATGCTGGTCAGCCGGGGATCGTCCCTTATCTTGAAGATGGGGCCCTGCGCCTCATTTAAGGCGGTGAGCCTTTCCATCTCCTCCTCAGCGCCCTCCCGCATGGAGCGGAACTTGTAGATGGTGAACCTGCGGCCTCCCCGTCCAACCCGCACCTGCTTGAAGATGATCGGGCCTGGGGACTCGATCTTGATTAGGGCGGCAATGAGGAGCATCAGCGGGGAGAGGAGCGCTAGCAGGGCGGCGGAGATGGCCACGTCTATGGCCCGCTTAAGGGCCAGGTTCCAGCCGCGGATGGAGACCTCCTTGACCCCGATGACGGGGATGCCGTTGATGTCGTCAACATCGACGCGGCTCAGGCTCATCTGGAACAGGTCGGGTACAAACTTGGCCCGCACCCGCTGATGTTCGCAATGGGCCATGATGTCGAGTATCTTGGGGCGGGACGTCCAGGGAAGAGTGATGATCACCTCGTCAACTGCCTGCCCTTGGAGGATGGAAGGCAACTTGTCAGTGGCTCCCAGGGCCTTGAAGCGGCCGATGTCGCTCCTCCCCTTGTCGGGGTCGTCGTCCACGAAGCCCACCACCTGGTAACCTAGCTCCGGCCTGGCGATGATGTTGCGCATGATGGCCCGTCCCACCTCGCCGGCGCCGACGATGAGCACCCGATCGGCACCGATGCCCCGTTTGCGGAGCTGGTCCATGGCCTTCCTCTCCACCAGCCGGCCGATGCTGAGGGTGGCGACGATGAGTATGCCAGCATAGCCGAACGTGAGGCGGGAATAGAACTGGGGCCTGTAGTAGAAAAAGAGGACGATCATGATGGCCACGCCGACGAGGGTGCCGCTGAAGATGGCACGGACCTCGTCCAGCCATAAGGCCCCCCGCCGCTGATTGTAAACCCCCTCCAGCTTGTAGACGACCAGTAATATGGCCGTCAACACCAAGGCAACGGGGAAATACTCCTGGAAGGGGACGTAGTAACGCTCGTCGAGGGGACGGATCCACTGCAGCTCGTAGCGCGCCCAATAGGCGCCAGCGAAGGCCAAGTTAATGAGCAAGATATCTGCTAGCCCTAACCCTAGAGATAGCCATCGCCTGTATCGGTTAAACATCCCCTCCATCTCCTCTGATACTTCCATAAACCTTAACCGTCTCCCGAGCCATTTTCAGCCAGGAGAACCCTTGGGCCCTCTCCAATCCCCTCCTTCGCATCCCTTCCCGCAGCCCCTCATCCGTCAAAACCTTGAACATCGCCCCCGCCATCCCCTCTACATCATATGGGTCTACCAGGAAGCCAGCCTCGCCCACCACCTCCGGCAGCGAGGATGTATTCGATGCTATGGCCGGTGTTCCACAGGCCATGGCCTCCAGGGGCGGGAGGCCGAAACCCTCGTAGAGGGAGGGGTAGACGAAAAGGTCAGCCACGTTGTACCATAACGGGAGCTCATCCCTGGGGATATAGCCGGGGAAGAGGACATCGGCGCCCAAGCCCATCTCCTCAACGGTGGCGAATACCCCTGCGTAGAGCCAACCCTCAGCGCCGCCGATGACTAGCTTATGGGGCAGATCGCCTTCCTTCTTCAATCGGGCATAGGCCCGCACCAGGCGCTCGACGTTCTTCCGCGGCTCTATCGTCCCCACGAAGAGGATCACTTTCTCGGGAAGGCCGTGCTTATCCCGAAAGGCAGCGAGCCGCCCTCGATCGGCGATGGGGCGGAAGGCCTCATCCACACCGGGGTAAATAACGTCTATCCTCCCTGGATCCACCCCCAAGTAGCGGACGATGTCTTCCTTCGTACTGGCTGAGATGGCGACGACCCTGTCGGCTCGCTTGGCTGAGTAAGGGGTGAAGAGGCTGAGATATATGCGATTCAGAGATTGGAATGCTTCTGGAAAAAAGAAGAAGCTCAGGTCGTAGATGGTTATCACTGAGGGACAGGGGCAGATGACGGGCTGAACGAAGGCCAGGGAATGGAGGATGTCGATGCTTTCTTTCACTAACTCGAGCGGCTGAATAAATTGCTCCCAGAGTATCCTTAAGGGCGGCTTGATGGTGGGCAGCCGGGATAGCCGCAAAGTTAAAGAGGGGAAATACGCTTCCCCCTCGCCGAGGAAGGCGATATATTCGTTATCCTGGTCGGCTTGTGGTAAATGGAGGAGCAGGTTGTAGATATACCAGCTTATCCCTGCCCCACGGCAGCTTCGGGAGAGGGACAAGAGGTGGGCGTTGAGGCCGATGCGCACCGGCCGATAGCCGACGGCCGTCAACCGGTAGGCTCCTTCAAACTCCATGCTATAATTATACCACACAAGGGGAGGCATGCAAATGGCGATAGACCTCATAGGTCTCGGCGGCGATCCGGGCCTGGGTGTAGTGGGCCAGAACCCGCTCCCGCCCAAGCCTGGCGAGGCGCATGCGGAGATGGGGGTCGCCCATCAACTGCTCTAGCCGGGCTCGCAGCTCATCGGCATCGCCCTCGGGGAAGACCAAACCCGCCTGGCCAATGACGTTGGGAATCTCCCCGCAGTCCGAGCCGACGGCCGGCACCCCGCAAGCCATAGCCTCGATCAATACCCGCCCGAACTGCTCTTTCCAGTTGGGGCGGGTGAGGGATGGGAGGACAAGGACATCCAGGCGGTTATAGTAGCTGGGCATCTCCATTGAGGGGATGGGGGGGTCGAAGGTTATCTTGCCAGAGACGCCTAACCCCCGGGCCAGGCTTTCCAACCGCGACCGCAGGGGGCCGCTGCCCAGGATGCGCAGCTGCCAGCTTCCCCCCAGCCTCGCCACCGCCTGCAAGAGGATGTGTGGTCCCTTCTCCTCCACTAACCTCCCCACGAATCCAATGGTGAAGGGTTGCAAGGTGCAAGGTGCAAGGTGTAAGCTCTTACCTTGTACCTTGTGCCTTGCACCCTGCACCTTAAAGACCTCCGGATCAACCCCAAACTGCGGTATCACCCTGATGGGCCCCTTATACCCCTTGGCCTTCAGTACCTCCTGTGCCCCAGCGTTCCCGGCGATGGCGTAGTCGGCCTGCCTGAGGTTATAGGCCTCGATCCAGGAGAAGGGGGGCGGATAACGACGGTAAAGGTTCTGCCAGGTGAAGAAGACGACCTTCGCCCCCACCCGCTTGCCCAACCAGGTAGCCTGGAGGGTGGCCACGTTATACGGCTCCTCTTCGATGTGGAGTATATCTGGCTGTAAACGTCGCACCTGCCTGTCGAGATGGGGGTAGAAGTGCAAATGGAAGTGGCCGTTGAGGGCCATATCCTCGATAATGAGGTTGTAGCCGCGGGGCTGCTTCCCCTCCAAGGGCATCATCCCCCGTTCATCTCGCCAATAGGGGGGGACAACGACCGAGAGCTCTACATCGTCGAACCTGGACAGCTCTTCCAGCTTCCCCCGGTAGGCCTCCACAATGCAAGCCTTGGAGATCATCAGGACGCGCAATTTCTTACGCCTCATCCTTATCGCTTGGGGCTTCCCCCGAATCCGGGGGGAGGCTAGTTCCACAATAGGGGCAGATGTCCCACCTGAGGTGCAGCAGGCAATGGCAGTTGGGGCATAGCTTCTTCAGCTCGGTATGACAGGAGGGGCACACCAGGAAATCGGGCTCGATCTTCTGCTTGCAGCTAGGGCAAGCTTGCCTATCCTCAATGTCCTGGAGCAATGCCTCCTCCGCCAGTGATCGTTCGTAGGCCTCCGCCAGGGTCTCCTTTGGACGCAGGACAAAGTAGAGGAGGAGCCCGGGGAGGTTGAAGACCAGAACCAGGAGGGTGGATAGAAGCTGGGCGAGGAGGTCGCGCGACCTTGAGCGGATATCTTGGAAGGTCCAGATGGCTAAGCTCAGCCAAAAGGCTAGCAGATAAGCGCCTAAGAAGGCTACAATGGCCCGTAGGATCAGCTCGATGCTGGGTTGCATGTTTTTGCTCCTTTTTGAAGATGGTCTTCAAGTGTTATTATACCACTTTCCTGGGCTTTTGTCACATCAGTAGGTTTTCATTGTCTTGGCCGTCTTCGGGCTAACAAAACCCATCTTAGGGAAGCGTTTCACTTGGGGGACAACCTGTCCCCTTAAAAGCCATTTGTGTGTTAGTGATTATTGTGGTATAATCAAATAAAGAGCCCTGAACGCTCAGGGATAACGAAATGCCTCTCCGAAAAATATGAGAGTAAAGGTGAATAACAAGAGGTACAATACTCCGTAAAGAAACGGAGAGACATTTCGTTAGAGGGAGGAGGTTGGGGGAAATGATTGAGGTAACCGTGGATAGCGTCAGGCTCAGCACAACGTCTCACCACCACGTGGTTCTCCTCAAGGAGGTGGGGGCGCAGCGATACCTGCCCATCTGGATCGGCCCCTTCGAGGCCGATGCCATCAACCTTGAGTTGCATGGGCTCAAAACAGCTCGTCCCCTCACCCACGACTTGCTGAAGATAGTCATCGACCAGATAGGGGCTACAGTCTCTCACATCCTGGTCAATGATCTGAAGGCTGATACCTTCTATGCCAGCATCGTCATGGACGTTAACGGTCGCCACGTAGAGGTCGATTCCCGGCCCAGTGACGCCATCGCCCTGGCCGTCCGGGCCAAGGTCCCTATCTTTGTGGCGGAATCGGTGATGGAGATGGCAGCCATCATACCACCGAGCACTGAGGAAGAAGGCACCTCCGAGGAAGAGGAGAAAAAGCTATCGGCTTTCCGGGACTTCATTGATTCCCTCGACCTCTAAACCTCAAGGTGACGAATTCTCTCGCCTTAAAGGTACTCCACTAGAGGAGGGGCGAGAGAATTCGTCAGGTGACGAACCTTCTCCCTATAATCGAAGGGCAAAGCCCCTCCTTTAGAGGGGAAAAGGTTCGTCAAGCGGTTGACAAAACGCTTAGGTGATGCTATTCTATGACTAGAACAAATGTGCTGAGGTTGGACCATGGATAGGCTTGAAAAGACAGTACCCTATAACACCGAGGCGGAGGAAGCCATCCTAGGGTCGCTCCTCATAGATCCTGACGCCATCATCAAGGTGGCCTCCTTCCTCGCGCCCGAGGACTTCTACCGGGAGAAGAACGGCTGGATCTATGAGGCCATCAGTGACCTCCACGAGCGCCGGGAGCCAGCCGACTTTGTCACCCTCTGCGATGAGCTCGAGCGGCGCGGCCAGCTCGAGGAGGTGGGGGGCGCCAGTTACATCACCTCTTTGATCAACACCGTCCCTACCGCCGTCCACGTGGAGCATTACGCCCACATCGTCGAGAGGTGCGCCATCCTGCGCCGCCTGATCGGTGCCGCGGGTAAGATCGCTGCCGTGGCCTACGAGGGGGCGGGGGATGTGGAGGAGGTGATGGATAGGGCGGAGCAGATCCTCTTCGAGGTCTCCCAACGCCGCCTGGCCCACGCCCCTCTCCCCATCAAGGAGGTCTTGGGGGAGTACTACGATCGGATCGAGTATCTACACCAGCACCGGGGGGAGGTGATCGGGGTGCCAACCGGCTTCGCCGACCTGGATAAGCTGCTCGGGGGGCTGCAGCCCTCGGATCTGATCATCGTAGCCGGCAGGCCGGGGATGGGCAAGACGAGCCTCGCCCACTCCATCCTCCAGAATGCGGCCATAAAGCGTGGGGCTCATATCGCCCTCTTCAGCCTGGAGATGTCGGCGGAGCAGGTGGTGCAGCGCCTGATCGCCAGCGAGACGGGGATAGATTCGCAGCGGCTGAGGGTGGGCGATGTGGGGGAGGATGAATGGCCTAAGATAGCCGAGGCGGCTGGCCGCCTGGCGGAGATGGTGGTCTACATTGATGACGCCCCCTCCATCTCCCCCATGGAGTTGCGCGCCAAGGCCCGCCGCCTCCATGCCGAGCACGGCCTCGACCTCGTCCTCATTGATTACCTGCAGCTGATGCGCGGGGATGGGAGGGCGGAGAACAGGGTGCAGGAGATCTCTAACATCTCCCGCGCCCTCAAGGCGCTGGCTCGGGAACTGATGGTGCCGGTGGTCGCCGTATCCCAGCTCTCTCGGGCCGTCGAATCCCGTCAGAATCGCCGCCCCATCCTCTCTGACCTGAGAGAATCTGGATCCATAGAGCAAGACGCAGACATAGTCCTCTTCATCTACCGCGACGAGATGTACTACGATGAGGAGAGCTGGAGGATGGCCTTTCGCGACAAGCCCTATCCCGAAGGGACCGCTGAGATCATCGTGGGAAAGCACCGCAGCGGGCCCACGGGGAGGATCAATTTGGGATTCCTCAAGAACCAGACCAGGTTTGTGAACCTGGAGCTCCGTCGAGAGCCGCCTGATTAGATACGATTGAGGATGATTTTCGATGGCAGAATTCACCGGTTTCCCGGCAGGTAAGGTTAAATTCACCCCCCTGCCCAACCTCTTCTTCAGCGAGCTTCTGCCGGCCATAGACGACCTGGCCGAGCTGAAGGTGACGCTGCACGTCTTCTGGCTCTTGCATGGGAAGAAGGGCTACCCCCGTTACGTCACCTTGAAGGAGCTATCGGCCGATGGGGTGCTCCTGAAGGGCCTGATGGCGCTAGGGAAGCCGCCGGAGGAGGCATTGCAGGAGGGCCTGGAACGGGCCGTAGCCAGGGGGGCGCTCCTGCGCCTCGTCGCCGAGACGGATGACGGCGAAGAGCAATGGTACTTCCTCAACACCGATGCTGGCCGGCGGACGGTGGCCAAGATCAAGAGTGGGATCCTTAAACTGGGTGCGACCGTCGTGCCCAGCGAGCCACGGGCGGTCGAGCGGCCAAACATCTTCATCCTCTACGAGCAGAACATCGGCATGCTTTCCCCCATGATCGCCGAGGAGCTAAAAGAAGCAGAGAAAACCTACCCCGCCGCTTGGATCGAGGAGGCTTTCAAGATCGCAGTGGAAAGGAATGCCCGCAACTGGCGATATGTCCGCAGCATCCTGGAACGCTGGGCGACTCAAGGGAAGGACGATGAGCTTAAGAAGGATCGGCGCCGTTATATCAAAGGGAAATACGCTGAATACATCGAGCACTAGCGCGAGGAGAGGGGAGAGGGGAGAGGGGAGAGGGGATGCCGTCTGCCCCATCTGCAAGGGGGTGGGGTTCGTGCGGGTGGATGTCCCCATTGGCCACCCTGACTTTGGGAAGGCCATCCCCTGCGAGTGCAAGCTGAAGGAGATAGAGGAGAGCCGCCTCTCCGACCTCCGGCGCATCAGCAACCTGGGCCTCCTCTCGCGGATGACCTTCGATAGCTTCGTCGCGGAGGGCTACGGGCTCAACCCGGAGATGCAAAGGAACCTGCGGAAGGCCTATGAGTTGGCCAAGGAGTTCGCCGAGAACCCCAAGGGGTGGCTGATCCTCTTCGGAGGATACGGCTGCGGCAAGACCCACCTGGCCGCGGCCATCGCCGACCATCGCCTCAGCCAAGGGAAGCCGGCCCTCTTCGTCGTCGTCCCCGACCTGTTGGATCACCTGAGGGCCGCCTTCAGCCCCACCAGCGAGGTCCCCTACGACGAACGCTTCGAGGAGGTGCGCACGGCCCCCCTGCTCATCCTCGACGACCTGGGGACGCAGAGCAGCACCCCTTGGGCCCAGGAGAAGCTCTACCAGATCCTCAACTATCGCTACAACGCCCAACTCCCCACGGTCATCACCACCAACCGCGAGCTGGAGGAGATAGATGCCAGGCTGCGTTCGCGGATGGCCGACCCCGCCCTGTGCAGCATCTACACCATCCTGGCTCCTGACTTCCGGGGGAGCGGCGCCGATAGAGCGGGATCGGAGCTATCCAGCCTCTCCCTCCACGGCGATAAGACCTTCGAGAACTTTGACCTGAGGACCCATGAGCTGGACGTGGAGGAACGGGAGAACCTCCGCCGGGCCTTCGCCATCGCCAAAGAGTTCGCCGAAAAACCTCAGGGCTGGCTGGTCTTCACCGGCGAATACGGCTGCGGCAAGACCCACCTGGCCGCGGCCATCGCCAACTGCCGCGTCGAGAGGGGGTATCCGGCCCTCTTCATCTTCGTCCCTGACCTCCTGGACCACCTGCGAGCGACCTTCAGCCCCGCCAGCCTGGTCTCCTACGACCGGCGCTTCGAGGAGGTGCGCACAGCGCCCCTGCTCATCCTCGATGGTTTGGGCACGCAGAGCGCTACCCCCTGGGCTCGGGAGAAGCTCTATCAGATCTTCGACTACCGCTACAACGCCCGCCTGCCGACGGTGATCACCACGGAGGAGACCATCGAGGAGATCGACCCCGGATTGCGGGCCAGGATACTTGACCTGAGCATCTGCACCCCCTACGCCATCCTCGCCCCCAGCTACCAGGGAGGGCGCATAAAGAAGCGAAAGGGACGAAGGGTTAAAAAGTGACTTTTCATTTAAAAGACGCCGTTATCAGCCTTTCTTGCCACTTCTTAACCGAAAGCTCTCCCCAATGAACAGAAAGACGGGAGAGCTTTCGTTAATAGGGAGGTTCGGAGACCACTCGCAACCTCTAACTCCCCTCTTAAGAGGGAAGCCTGCGATAGATGGTCTCGCAGCGAGGGAGCAACTGACATGAGAGTGTTCGCCACCATTGGCGAGACCGTCAGAGGAACGAGCATCATAGGTCAAGTTGGATAGATGACACTTGGATAAGTCGGGGGTCTTCTCGAAAGATTGACCTCTTCACCGGACCCCAGGATGTATGAACCCTACGACTCATCCCATATAGGTGATTCCGCAAAATACTTCCACCTTAGCTGGCTTAGATATGGAGTTGACATTCAACTCAATATATGGTATAATTATAATGAAAATCAAGTAGCTGGTTCGCATCACCCTAGCTTCTTGTTAACTTGAGGGACCGGTAGATGGAACAGACATTTGGACGTACACTGCGCGAACTTCGGCGCTCAAAGGGGGTAAGCCAGCGAGAGTTGGCGGAAAAGGTGGGGGTAGACTTTTCATATATCAGCAAAATTGAGAACGACCGCTTGCCTCCACCCGCGGCCGACACGATAGTGAAGATTTGCAATGCATTAGAGGTACCACCAGATAAACTGCTTGCCTTATCTGGCAAGATACCCAGTGAGCTTAGGAACATAATCGGTTCCAGCCCTGCCGCTATGCAATTCATTCGGAGCGCCCAATTAATGGGTCTAACTGAGGAGGAGTGGAAAGAGCTTACCAAGCAGCTCAAGCGACTGCGAGATTGACCTTCCACTATTCCGAGCAGCAGCTTCGAGGATAGACACATGTGCACACAAGCGATTCAGCTAGATCTATTTGGGGATGCTCAGCCACGGGTGGTTGAGAGTCTTAAGATGAAGTGGTCCTACTCGCGAAGAGATGAGTTGGAACGATGCCCCAGGCAATATTACTACGACTATTACGGGTCAACTGCACGGCTAGCACCCAGTGAGCCTCTTAAACAACGACTCCGCGAGCTACGTAAACTTTCAAACTACTACCTGCGTGCCGGGAATCTGTTGCACCTTGCTATCCAGACTTACTTCAAAAGCAGCCGGGGTAGAACAGATAACCAAGGCCTGATTGACTGGATTGTGCGGATCTTCCGTCAGGATCGGGATTTTTCAAAGGCCCAACGGGGGAACCAAGACCCCGGTGATCAGCAGCATACCACAGCCTATTTTCTTGAATTCTACTATCACTTGGATGACGCTGACACTCTGTACGATGAGGCCGAAGATCGGCTCATAACGGCCCTCACACATTTTATCACCAGCGATGGATTTGCGTTTCTGCGGTTTGGGGGACAACAACCTGGCGCACGAGTTGAGGAGAAGGTCTCTGTAGAAGACAAGCTCTTTGGGGCCCGGGGCAAAGTGGACGTTGCTTTCCGTGATGAGACTGGCGTTACCATCGCTGACTGGAAAATTGGTGCCCCGGGTCGAGCAGACGAGAGTCTCCAGTTGGGGTTCTATGCGTTGTGGGGCACTCAAGAGTACAACTGTGCACCTGAAGATATAACCGTGTATAAAGTACACTTAGCTAATGAAGAGCTGGTATCGTTTATCATCTCTGATGTGGAATTGCGACGTGTTCGAGCGAGGATCATTCAAGACTTGGAGAAAATGACTCTACTCGACTTATATGGCAGGAGTGGTGCAGTGGAGGTATTCAAACCATGCGATCAACCGAAGATTTGCGCCCTGTGTCGATATCAAGGCCCTTGTCCCAAGCACGCGTAAAGCCTGCTATTGAGACAAACGTCCGGATTTTCAACTACGGAACAGAACTCTTCATTGACGCGCGAAGGGCAACCGTAACCGGGCACTTTATATCGCCTAAGATTCTGCAGAAGACTTGTAACTTCCTACGGTTCCGTTATGGGATAGCTGCTGTTCCGACCAGTCAGGACGGCAAGCCTGAGCTTCTCATCCTCCTCGACGTTCCGTTCAGTCCCATTGAGGCTAAGGGTGAGGATTGGCAGGTCATCGTCAGGGACACTGGTCAGGTCAGACGCTTACGATTCGAAAATGCTGAAGATGCGTGGTTGATGGCTGATTTAGTACAACGATACATTCTCATTCAACTTGACAAACGGCCCGGCCTATGGCGGTTGGATAGCCCACGAATCGTCTGCGAAGCTGAACCTTTTCAAGTCGAGGACGGCATCTGCGCCTACCGTCGTTACCATATCTCTGTGATCCCTATCGAGGGTGAAGGGTTAGGCGTGGTCACCCATGCTAGCACCTCATTTTACACCGCTGACACCGTAGCCGACTTCTTCCGTACGGACCTGCCTGACACCGAAAGACAGCCCCTATGTGAACGCTTCGAGCGCCTGACGCAGCGTCAGGAGGAACAGAAGGGGACTCTCCTTTACGATCTGGGTAGGAGCCAACACAAATGCTACTTTGATAGCTTCTGGGAGGATGTCACGTGCGCTACAACGGGCAAGCTGCAGATCGAGGGCAATACCTACCCATCCCTGTATGAGTACTACACCAAGAGGCATCCTTACGCAGGGGTAACGCCGGATGATCTCGTGGCCTGGGTGTCCTTCAAAGGGATTCCTACACCTCGCCCTGTGGCTGCGCGTCTACTGCGCGTGCGCGTTATGAACGAAGCTTTACCAGAATCGCTCAAGCAAGTTGACAAGATTGTGCCCCAGGAACGAGCTTGTCTTGTAGACGAACTGTGGTTGAAACTACCGCAAAAGATATTGGATAAAGGAATGCAAAAAGATCTGTGGCAGCCAGATGAAAGCAAAATCGTCAGGTTGACACCGCCGTCATTAAGATTCGGCAATGTTGAAATTCTAAGTGCGCCGAAGGAACGGTCTGCCGTTGCTTACAAGCAGTACTACCGGAACAAGCTAGCGTTTCTGAACGAACATGGCTGCTACCATGTTCCTCCGGCGATGCAGCGCCAGATCTACCTCGCAACTCCCAACCGTATCCCTGAAGATGCTGCTGAGCGTTTGGCTCGCGACTTGGTTGCCAGGCTCTCGCGTTGGACACGAATCGAGACGCTTTCCTGGGACATCGTGCGCTACACAGACATTGATGATGCGGCTAATCAGCTAAGCGGAAAGCACGCGGGTGTCGTGGTGTTCGTTTTCGAAGACCTTGACCCATCTACATATTTCCTGATCTCCTACATGTTGAAGTCTTGGCGCGTCAAACGGATCACGTGGCATGAAATGCATCGGCGATACAGTCGCCTAGCTCGGGCTGAACAACTTCCACAATCCGCCGAGAATCCAAAGGACTTATCCCAGTGGCGATCGTTCATAGAGATGAGCGCACTTGACGTCTTGCAATTGCTCGATTGCCTCGCATGGGTGGTAGCTGAGCAACTCAACTACGATGCGCAACTGGTCATCGACGTAAGCGCTCAACGGCGATTCTTTGCGCTTTCCGTGCTCATTAACCGCCTTGACGGTCTCAGACCGCCCTTTGCCCTGCGCACCCTGGTGGAACGCAAGCCCAGCTCGAAGCACGAGACAATCGAACGAGAGGTCCTGTGCGACAAGATACTTGAACTATTTCAACGTCTTCCCCATCGGGAGTTCGATCCGCTTTGCTCTCTTCTTGTGCTACGAGATGGTCACGAGTGTGGGGACGAACTGGAGGCCATAGAAGATGCACGAAAGCAATTGGTTCAACGCGGGTTCCTGACAGGGGACGCTGTGGTGCACATCGTTGACTTTCACAAAAGTAGCGAGAAAGGCGTTCGGCTATGGGAGAACGACAACGTCACACGATCGAACGTTTTGGAAGGAACCGCATTGCTGTTGTCCAAGGGCACAATTGTTTTGGCGAATACAGGAGTTGCCACACTTCATCAGGGCACGGCGGACCCGATCATGCTGGTAGCAAATGGTGACGGGATCGATATGCTGGCTGTTGCCGAAGATGTGTTTGCTAGTGCCCAACTCAACTATTCCAATCCACGTGTCGCTCAGCGCCTGCCACTTCCATTGAAGTGCACCGATGACGAGTTGAAAAATAGAGCGGCACAGGAGATAAGGCGTATCAAGTAGTCAGCGTTTGCACAGCAGCAGCCATATGAGACCAAAGAGGAGGATGTGCCATGAGTGCTGGATGGTTAGCAATCCAAAGTTTCCAGCAAAGTCAAGATCTTCTAGCAGCGATCAACACCCTATCAATTCATACAAAACTCAAGCTAGCTGGAATTAACGACGAGCAGAGAGCCAAGTCCGCTAAAAAAGCGAGGGAAATCCTTGCCGCCTTCCTCGAAACCTTTGAGAAGGTAGTTCACCAAGCTGAACAAGCGAGAGATGCGCCACTAGTTGGCGTAGATCCTCGCCTACGTCAACTTGCAAAGAGTTTCGTCAGCGCGAAGCATGATACACGCAGGTTCCACTCCGCCCTATTCACAAAGCCCATTTCTGACATGACATATCTGCTTGCTTCGACTGAGGAAAAAGATCAGCAAGCGCTCGTTGAATGCCTGGCGGAATTTCGTGTCCTAGTCGAGGAGCACATTCACACCGATGCCTATCGGATACTCGGGGAGATTTGATGAGGGGAATCCTTCGTCAGAGCAATTCGAGCTTGCTGCGGGAGATTGAGCAATTGACATCTGCTCTGTCTAAGATCTCGGTGCCGGCAGAACTTTCTACCTACCATCGCTGGGTTACTCGGGCCTGCAACTCGCTACACAAGCAAGTACTGCAGAACCTCAGGGATCTTGAACATAGCACAGATGATATGCTCAGGGACATCCTCAGCGAAACACAGAGAGTGAATCGCGAGTTTCAGCTATACAACCGGCGTCTTGTCGGCCCGATCCTCCGCTGGCTTGACTCGGATCGACTTTGCTTACGCATCATTGCATGGTCGCATGGGAATCATCCCCAGACACAGGGCATACCTGCTGGGCTTAGCAACGAAGAGTTCAGTATCTGGCCAACACTTCGGTACCCTATCGTATATTTCATGCCGGCGTCTGCTCAATATGGGTTACTCTATCTACCGCTTCTCTTCCACGAATTTGGACATTTGCTTTATGTCTGCCATGAGCAGGAAATGGACAAGCTCGTGCGTGATCTCCAGGAAGAGATTGCGGACCTGCTGGAGCCAGTTTCTCAGCGCAATGACTTACAAGCTCAAGAAGCGGCACGGATGCGTAAGGCCATTGTCGAAACGTGGTATGAATGGACACAAGAATTCTTCTGTGATACGGTTGGCTTTACAATCGCTGGTTCTTGCTTTGTCCATGCATTCTCGATGTACCTTCGGATGGTCGGTAGGGATGCACTTCATCTACCCCAAGAGGAGCTCGAATTTAGTCGCCATCCGGTAACATGGTTGCGCATCCGGCTGCTTGCAGATCAAGCTCGGCAGATGGGCTGGTCAGCAGAAGCAGATGAGCTTGAGAATGAATGGGATACAATCGCAGCTACAATGGGGGTGAAGGAAGATTACTACGGTTTCTATGACCCCAAGTTTCTGCCGTCAATTCGTAAGGCCCTCGATGACATGCTCGAAGAGGCGTCCCCTTATCGCTTCACAGACAGAGACGTTTCCTCCTCAGAATGGGAGCCAGAGTCCTCCACGCCGGTACATCTGTTAAACAGAGCGTGGTCTGTCTTTTTAAACGAGCCAAGCGGTTACAGTGATTGGGAACAGCAAGCTATAGCTGCTTTTCTGGATAAAATAGCTTTTGTCCACAGAAATCTCGGTGCTATGGAGGCGAGAGCCAAATGTTCCCTAGATCGAACTCCCTGTTTAGGTTGATGAAGAGCGACATCAGAAACTTCATTGATGAGCACCAAGAGGAAGTACCCCAGATCTTCATCTGGGCGCAGGGATGGTGATCGCTAACATCAAGTGAATGTTTGGGGGTGACGAATTCTCTCGCCCTTTCATCTACGTGGAATACCTCTAAGGCGAGAGAATTCGTCAGGGAGAAACTGCCATGAGTGAACCTATCGCAGTCAACGATCAGGATTTCGAGGAGGTTGTCCTGAAGGCGGAGACGCCCGTCCTCATCGAATTTTGGGCGCCATGGTGCCCTCCCTGTCGCGCCATCGCCCCGATCGTCGAGGAGCTGGCCCACGAGTACAGCAACAGGCTACGCTTCGCCAAGCTCAACGTTGACGAGAACCTGCAGACGGCGGCTAAATACAATGTCCTGAGCATCCCCACCCTGATCATATTCGATAAGGGCGCAGAGGTTGACCGCATCGTCGGCGCAGTGCCAAAGCACATCCTGGAGGATAAGCTTAAAACAGGCTTAGCAAAGTGTGGTAAATCAATTTAAGGTTTGAGTGCACGCTAAAGCCCACACTACGCAATAAAAAGGATCGCGGATACGATCCAAATAACATTGTTCTTCAACTACTGATTCTGGCTTTTATTTAGCAGTAGTAGCAATAGGCTTGTGGAAAAGTGGAGGGAATCGGAAGCTCCTCGGCAGGCCACTAGGAGTTATGGTGAGGGTGCTGAGGGGCACAGCCTGTGGGGCGGGATGAAAGCGGGGGGATGGGGAGGGTTATGGGGAAGGATGTAGATAAAAGCTGATCCAGTTTGGGTGATGGGGAAATTATCCCCAATTTGCGGCGCTTATCCACAGATATCCCCCTATTTATCCACAGTTTTTACTACCTTTCTCTTGTGACGTTGTAAAGCATCTCCTTGATGGCCAGTACCTCGCGGCGCAGTTGGTCATCCGCCTCTATCTGAGCGCTGATCTTCTCCCAGCCATAGAGCACTGTGGTGTGATCCCTGCCTCCCAACTCCTGGCCTATCTGGGGAAGGGAGGCATCTGTCTCCTCCCGCAACAGGTACATCGCCACCTGACGGGGGACAGCGACCCTCTTGTTGCGGTGCGGGCCCGTTAAATCCTCCACCTCCAATCCGTAGAATCGGGCGACGGCTTCGATGATTTCAGAGGGTGAGAGGGTGTGGTGTCTGACGATGAAGTCGTGGAGGGCTATGGTGGCCACATCGCTCGTCAAGGGGCATCCCATCGTCTGAGCATAGGCCACGACCCGATTCAGCGCCCCCTCCAGGTCTCGGATATTGCTCTGAACCTTGTGGGCGACAAGGTCAATGACCTCGTCTGGTATGGGGATGGGCTGGGCTTCCCCCTTGGAACGCAGGATGGCGATGCGGGTCTCCAGGTCGGGCGGCTGGATGTCGGCGATCAGCCCCCAGGCGAAGCGGGAGCGCAGACGCTCCTCCAGGGGCGAGATGGCCTTGGGTGGCCGATCGCTGGAGATGACGATCTGCTTGTCGGCCGTATGGAGGGCGTTGAAGGTGTGGAAGAATTCCTCCTGGGTGCTCTCCTTGCCGGCGATGAAGTGGATGTCATCTATCAACAGGATGTCGGAGCTGCGATACTTGGCTCTGAACTCCTCGGTGGTATGGTTGCGGATGGAATTTATCAGGTCGTTGGTGAACCTCTCCGAGGAGATATAGATCACCCTCAGGCTGCTGTGCAGCCGCTGAGATAGATAGCCGATAGCATGCAACAGGTGGGTTTTCCCCAGGCCCACACCCCCGTAGATGAAGAGGGGGTTATAGGCCTCAGCGGGCCTCTCCGCCGCAGCCATGGCTGCGGCGTGGGCCAGGCGATTGCCAGGGCCCACGATATAGGTCTCAAAGGTGTATCTGGGGTTGAAGGCGGTCAGGGAGGGGTCGTATGACGAACTCTCTCGCCTCTTATCTGATGGAATACCTCTAGGGCGAGAGAGTTCGTCATAGGCCGGCCTTTTCCTGTCTGACGAATTGTCTCCTGACGAACTGTCTCCCTGTCTCTGTGGATAAGCTGCTCTCCCCTCTTGAGAGGGGGACAGTTCGTCACCCCAGCTTTGGGCGTAAGTTGCTTCCTCCCCTTTTCGGGGAGACAATTCGTCATCAGCAACGGGCCTTTCCAACAGTGGGGCCGGCTTCGCGCTTCGGGATGCCCGCTGCCGGACGACGAATTTGACCTCCACACTCCGGCCGACAATGCTCGTGAGGGCCCTCTTAATTGTGGAGAGGAGGCGGTTCTCCAGCCACTCCTTGGCGTAGGTGTTATGCACGCCGACGATAAAGGTGCCATCCTCATAGGAGATAAGGGACGTATTCTTCAACCAGGTGTCAAAGGTGGCCTTGGTCATCTGAAGTTGCAATTCGCCCAGGGTGGCTTGCCAAATATCCTTGGGGTTCAATCCTATCTCCTGATGACGCACTTGCTCGCCTTAGATGTAGATCATACCCTTCGGGCTGAGTCCTCAAGGGCGAAGCCTTTTGGGGCGAGCAAGTGCGCCAGATGGATGACGAGTGGGGTTAGCCGCCGAAGGTTGCAAACTCTCTCCCCGCCTTGCGTATAAGCTCTTTGTGCGCTTATGGTTGCAAGTTGTCTCCCTGCCTTGTGTCTGAGTTCTTTGGGCGCTTATAGGGAGACAACTTGCAAGGGGAGAGAGTTTGCAAGCGGTCAACCCCACAATTAAAATTTCCCTGAGGGGTATGAAAAAACCGGAACAGGGACATCTGACAAGCTGTCTCCCCTTGCGAACTCTCTCCCCGCCTGCGCCTAAGTTCTTTGTGCGCATATGGGGGAGAGAGTTCGCAACCGCCTTGCGCATAAGCTGTCCTCCCTCATATGGGGAGACAGCTTGTCATCAGCCCTGTCTTATACCAATTGCTCATAGAGAGGCCGTGTGATAGAATAGGCATCACCACATATTGGGAGGTGATGCCGTGCGTGAGCAGCTCAAGATTTCATGGCAGGATGATGAAGCGACCCTGTTTCA
>Ga0315314_1001308_pt1 | contig 22915 bp, 23 predicted proteins | sample TDP9_MG_FD_203631 | JGI IMG/M metagenome (GOLD analysis project Ga0315314, IMG submission 203631) | Freshwater sediment microbial communities from Lake Towuti, South Sulawesi, Indonesia - TDP9 | ecosystem: Environmental > Aquatic > Freshwater > Lake > Sediment | place: Indonesia: South Sulawesi... | reverse complement strand
TTTCCGAAGCCCACCAGCCCCAATTTCAGCTTTGACATCCACTACTCCTTCTCAATCTGTTTCCTAAGCTCGTTCGTCCAAACTCCAAGGTCGCCCTTTCGGACGACAGTATCCCATGCCTCCTCTACGTCTTCCACATCAACTTTTCTCTTCGTCTGGGAGGCAATCCAATTCGCTTGTTTCTCGATGAAACGGCGTAACTTATCCTTCGAGACGCATATATTCTTCATGAATTCCCGACTTTCCTTGGAGTCAAGTAATGCCTTAAGCCTAAGATCAGCGTCACTACTTAGCGGCAAATCCTTGAGCGATTCGAGCGATTTATTCTCGAGCTTTCTAAGTTGGCTCAAGAGGCTCTCCTGATTCAATAGAGAACTTTGAAATTTATGTAAGTATCGGAAATCCGAAGTTGACAATCAAGATAGAGGTCTTAGCCTGTCATTGTAGAGCAGTATAAAAGGTGGGTTGTGCATGCTGAATGAAGGATAAGTGAATAGCACATTTGAATAAGAATCGCTTTGCAGCGGTTGTGATCATTGCGCTTTGCATTAGCACGGGCCTACTGGCTTTCTTCTATTTCGGTATCCTGCAGAGTATCTATAGGGAGAGTACAGCCGGACAAGACGCCTACACCAAGCAGACTGAGATATTGCTTCGCGAGGTCTCAGCAAAGATAGTTCAAGTCAGAGAGCTTCCCCCGCCGCAAAATATACCTTTGAAGGTCGTTACCCTCGATTGGGTTGAAGAGAATTGGGGTAGAAAATTTGCTGAAGAGTCGTCAGAGGAGCTGCAAGTCGAGGAAGAGATCTATAAGGCGCTTTTCCTCATGCCTCAGAACCTTTCTCTTGTCGAAGTTATGGTTGAGCAAGCTGGAGCTACAATGGCAGCAGTGTGGGAAGGCAATCTGTACGTCGTTAGAGAGCATTTCAATCCTTTCGACAAGCTCTCTGCAGAGCGAACTTTGGCTCACGAAGTTATGCATATGATGCAAGAGAAGCACTTCAAGGGTCCTGAGGTGCGTTTTCACGATGAACTTCAAGCTTGGGCTGCTCTAATAGAGGGAGATGCAGGCTTTACCGCGGACAAGTATATTGAAGAAGTGACCAGTATACCCACAATTTCAAACAGGGCTATGTTCCTTGCCTCTTCTAATAAACCATCGGCTTCACCTCACGCCTCGGCTGTGAGAATGCCAGAGTCACTTATTGAGCTATGGCTATTCCGGTACAGATACGGGGAAAGCTTTGTCTCCGCGCTCTACAGGGTAGGAGGGTGGGAGAGCGTTAACGCGGCCTACGTGAATCCTCCTCTAACTACTGAGGAGATCCTGCATCCGGAAAAGTATCTTGAAGGCGAGGGTTTTGTGTTGGTGGACTCTGTTTCGTTGAATAGTTCTGATTGGAATCTTGTTAAGACGGAGAGGTTTGGTGAGCACTTCATACGTGTAATGTTAAGCCTTCACATACCGCGAGATAACGCTGTAAATGCTGCAGAGGGATGGCGTGGAGACAATTTCACATATTATAAGAAAGAGGAAAATCATCTATTCACATGGAAGATAGTTTGGGATACTGAGCGCGACTCAATCGAATTCTTCGATTCCTTCGTTCAGATGATGGATGCCGTCGATGCCTATCGAATACAGTCTGGCTCCGGATGCTCTTCGTATAACACGGTAATTTGGAAAGCCGGAAATCAATATGTTTCACTTATAAGAAATGAATCAACGGTGATCGTCATAGGGTCCACGGAACTAAGCTTGTACGAATCCAATTCGTACACAGGATCGCAGATTACGTTTTTTGCCTCATCCTTCAGTCTATGCGACTACTGTCCGCCGCCTTTGGGGAATTCGAGAGAATATGCGGGTTGGAGCGGCCGCCGCTGAATGGAGTGTCAGAGTTGACCTCGAGAAGAACCTTCTGAGGTATGCTCTCAAGTTCGCAGCCGCTTCAGTGAAGACATCCAAAACGTTAAGCTCTAGAGTTTTTGGGAAATTCGATTACAAAGGCTGGAAGCCGAATCTACCTTTAAGAGGAACATACAAGACCTTGTCGATTGTCCGTTCTGTGAGTTTTCCGCTCGGTTCTTTCTCCAAGAGAATTAAGTCCTGTTCGCAGTCCGGATAGCCTACAGGGGCTACAAGCTTGCCTCCGAGGTTCATCTGGTTGATCAATGGCCTTGGAATTCTTGGACAGGTTGCCGTTATGCAGATTTTGTCGTAAGGAGCCTCTGATAGATATCCTTGAGATCCATCGGCCAGAATTGCTAACACATCATAATACTGTTGTCTTCTCAGATTGTCTCTAGCGAAATCGTATGTTCGCTCGTCGATCTCGATAGTGGTCACTCTTCCTTTCCCGCCTACTATCTCTCTAGCTAAAGCTGCGCCATATCCGGATCCTGTTCCAACCTCTAGAAACTTATCATTCTCTCTGAGCTCCAACGCTTCATAAAATAGAGGGTAGCTATGTGGACAAGAGATCGTGGCTTCCTCGCCGGGAATAGGTAGTGGAACCTCGATGTACGCGTAGTCTCTATAGTCTTCTGGGACGAACTCTTCTCGCGGCACCTTGATCATTGCTTTCGCTATTCGTTCAGACATTAGAAGGTTCTGCTCAATCAGCCATTTGACTTTCTCTATTCTCTCTGCTTCGAACTCTTTTCTAGTCTTAACTGACTTCTTTGGAGGAGGAACTATCCACCCCATTATCTCGAACCAGCGAGAGAATTTGAGAACGATTAGAAGATTTGCTTGATCAATTTTTCTATTTCTTCCTTGAATCTACTTCAATTCCTTCAAGGGTATGAACCAATTCTTCGGCCTGCTTGGAATTATGTGTCTAGTCGTTTTCGGTGGGAAAGGATCATTAGATAAAGCAACCTTTAGCACATCTTCCTTTGTCACCGGTTCGAAGATAAAGGCACCAGCGGCTCTTCCCTCTTCAACTAGGTGTAAGGCAAAATTCTTGGTTGATACGTACTGGAATCTTATCTTTCCAAGCAGAGCGTTCATGACTTCCCTTCTGCCGGTTGCTAATTGGAAGGTTCCAACTTTCAGTACGAGTAGATTCTTTGAGTTATTCTTGGTATTCGGCGTTAACCCTATCCTATGATTCTTGACCATCCGCATCAATCTCCTCTTCGAGTCTACCACGATTGGATACCAAGTCTTAACTCTTATCCTATCATCTTCCATGTATTGAACTTGGTAAGAAGCGATCTTTGAGTAACCTAGAGTCTTTAAGATGTTCCTTCTATGGTGCCCGTCCAAGACCACGCCAGATTCCTTGTCAACTATAATAGGATCTCTCTGGAAACCATCTTGAATCAGTTCTTTCATGAGCTCTTTGAAGCGGAACAGATCGACTTTTTCATGATCTCTCAGTCTCAAGATATCGATTAACATAGTGCACTTCACTTCACATCGAAGAGGGCGGTGCTCAAGTAGCGTTCACCAGTGTCCGGTAGAACCGCGACGATCACCTTGCCTTTCCTGAGCTCTCTAGCTTTCTGTAGGGCGACGAACATGACTGCGCCTGAACTCATACCGACAAGAAACCCTTCTTTGCGTGCTAGTTCTCTTGTGACTTCAAACGCGTCTTTCTCATACACGTAGATCCGTTCGTCAAGCTTTCTAGGGTCGAAGATGGAGGGCGGGAAGGGTTCTTTCATGCTTCTCATGCCCTGTATCCTTTGTCCGAAGACGGGCTCAACGCCTATGACCTTAATGTTCGGGTTGTGTTCTTTGAGCCGCTTTCCCGCGCCCATGACCGTTCCAGTGGTTCCCATAGCCGCTATAAAGACGTCGAGCTTTCCGCCAGTTTGTTCGATGATCTCCCTTCCTGTTGTTTCATAATGCGCCAGAACATTATGGGGATTGTTGAATTGGTCTGGAAGGAAGTATTTCTCAGGCTTTTCTTTAGCCATTCTGTAGCCTACTTCAATTGCGCCTGGAGTGCCTCTCTCACCCGGCGTTAAGACGACTTCCGCTCCGAATGCTTGGAGGATTCTTCTTCTCTCTATACTTACGGATTCAGGCATGACGAATAATGCTTGGTATCCTTTGACAGCGGCTACAATGGCTAAGCCGATGCCTGTGTTCCCGGACGTAGGTTCGAGTATTATCTTGTCTTTGGTTAGTTTACCTTCCTTCTCCGCGAGCTCGATCATGTATTTCGCGATTCGATCCTTGACTGAACCGCCTATATTGTATTGTTCTAGTTTCGCGAGTATGGTTGCATCATCTTGTTGGGTTAACCTGTTGATTTTGACTAGAGGGGTGTTGCCAATCAGGTCTAGAGCGTTATGTGCAAACATTATGCTCACGGCGGTAGGTGCAAGAGATTTATTCTATAACGCCGTTATATAAGCCTAAGTTCATGTCCCGCATTTGAGGCGCTTCAATCTCGACATGCTACAATCGCTTATGCTTGATGCCCGCTCAAATCCCGAAGTTACCGCTTAGGTGGCAAACGTTCGTCGCTTGAAAGACTTGAGCTATTCAATGCGTAAGCTATTCGTCTTGTAGCTATTCTCGCTTAAACTCTTAAATTATCGATTTCTCTTTGCCACGAGGTATATTGTTAGAGCTAGGATCAGTCCAGTTAGAGCGGGCATTATGAAGCTGATTGGATTAGCTACTTGACTAGGTAGGTTCTCTGCAGGAGCTAGAGCCGCATACTTTACAGTCTCTTGTCCGCTTTGAGGAACTTGGAGTCCTACAGCTACCGCTACTGCCGCGAGAATAAAGCCAAATAGAGTTGACGAGATTTCTCTGCGAATCGCTTTCACCAGCTTTGAAAGAAAGGGGAGTTTTGGCAAGTACTCTGGAACTACGCGAATGTATAGTCTACTTGAACCGTCACTGTCAACTGCAGTTCTCCAGGGATGATTGGCGTGGGTTCCGAAGCTTTCGCTTCATACCTAGCTCCATACGGCTGGTACATCGGGCTTATTGAGGCGTAGCTCTTCCCTGTAATAGTCACTCCTAGGGCGCTTGCTATCGCTTGAGCTTTGGAATCTGCATCGCCAACAGCCTTCTTGATTGCGTCAGTCATCAACTGTGCTTGCTTCTCTTCAGAGACTGTGAAGAAGACGCCGCCAACCTCGTTTGCGCCAGCACGTACAGATGCGTCGATGAATTTGCCGACCTCGGATACATTCTTGGTCGTCACTGCGATCATGTTTCTACATTCATACCCAACGAGAGTTTGCTGTCCGTCATAACTGTATCTAGGTGAAAGACTGTAGCCTATCGTCTTGATGTCATTCTTGGAGACGCCTGTATCTACCAAGGCTTGAATAACCTGAGTCATTCTTGCAGCATTGCTCTGCTGTGCTTCCGCTGCGCTAATCGATTGAGTTACGACGCTTATAGTCACTTGGGCGATGTCGGGGGTCGCCCAGACTATGCCTGTACCTGAGATGGAGATTACATTGGGTCTGGTTTCAGAGCCTTGTGCAGTAAACGGCACTTTTACCAGGCTACCTGAGTTTGGTAGAGCCATGCTGTAAGCATAGTATGCATAGTACATTGAGAAGCCATTGAGCGCTACGAGGCCGATGATAGCTATTATCGCCAACTTGTAGAGTCGCGAACTCACTTCACTGCTCAAGATCCCACCTCCTTTGCCGAGTGTGGCTAAACGGTCTATGTTGCCGGTCTGACTTAATTCTAGGGATTGGAACGCCCTGTTCAAATCTTAGAACAGTTAGAAAGTCATAGTTTGCACGGGGTACGATAGGAGAGTATGCGGGTAACGGTACAATAGCCTCTTTCTCTCTCACTATTTCAATGGTGTTCTTCTCTGAGCTTATCTCGACGAGCAAAGTTATGATAACTATCAGTACGAATGACCAAAGCCTATCAAAGGCTCAAGTAGACCAATCTTCTACCACTACTTCACCTACCGGACCAGTTCAGTGCTCTTTTATGAGAAACCTGTCTTGCGGGTCTTCACAGTTTATGGAAATGTGGCGTTGATATACTTCGAGTGATATACGTTCGTGAGACTCAGGGGTTTGAAAGTGGAAGCAGTCGCAGTCGCCATATTGGCCCTGATTGCGGTCTTAGTTGGAATGATTGCAGCTATGACCGGCGTAGGTGGCGGCTTTCTTATAGTTCCAGTCTTAAACCTCGTCTTTGGTCTGCCAGTTCACCAAGCTGTAGGAACAAGCCTAGTAACCATTATTTTCACAGCGCTTTTCTCAACGTTTGCATATGCAAGGCAGAAGAGAATTGACTACAAGTTAGGATTAATCTTCACGATCGGAACTGTTCCGGGAGCAATCCTTGGTGCATACACAACCAAATTCTTGACTGAAAGAGTGCTCGCAGCAGTATTCGGTCTCTCCTTGATGCTTATCGCTTTAAGAATGATGGGGATCTGGAAGATCTCTTCCATCAAAAGCCTGAAGGCGAGTACAAAATGGCGTAGGAGACTCATAGATTCAAAAGGTGTGATATTCGAATACTCAGCTAACATGAAACCTGGAACAGCCCTGAGCTTTCTAGGAGGCTTGGCATCAGGGCTACTCGGCATAGGTGGTGGAGTAGTCATGGTGCCAGTAATGAATTTAGTTGTGGGCTTTCCAATCCATCTAGCCGTCGCCACCTCAATGCTCATAATGATATTCACCTCCATCTCAGGCGCCGTAACACATCTAGCATTAGGGAATGTTCAGATTGAATACGCAGTATATCTAATCGTTGGAGTGATAGCGGGGACTCAGCTAGGCGCGGCAATCGCAAATAGGATGAAAGAGAAAGCTCTAACGAGAATCTTTGGGCTCGCCATAATCCTAATAGGCTTGAGAATGATCGCAAGCTACTTCTTGTCATAGGCTATAGACAAAGGCTTGTAGCGCTTCCTTTGCGATAGATTCAAATTCAAAGCGTGACAGATTCTTGTAGTAGGACTTGCTAACACTGAATTCTGAAGGCGATTGAGTATGAGTGTTAAAGTCTGTCCGAGATGTACTCGCTTGAACCCTTACTACGCGGCGCTTTGCGCTCATTGCGGCCTCCCCTTCACAGAAGACTACTACCCACCGTATTACTATTCTGCACCGATACGGGGCTCAACCCTAAGAGCAATCTCGATGATAGGGTTCGTCGTATTCGTCTTCGGCCTTCTAGGGTGGCTTTACGTAGCGGCATTCAAGATAACGATACCTAACAGCTCGAGCTGGCCACTATCGAGTTGGGCGCCATGGTTGACCATGGGAGATTTCGGAATAATCTCATTCATAATCTCTATAGCTGGACTGCTATTCTGGACGATCCTCTTCGTAGCAGCAAGAGAGCGATATTAGATCTCAAAGCCTGCAGCGAGCGAAGCTGAACAGCATTAGATGAAACGCTATCTCAATCCATCAACGAACTTTCTGATTCTGTCGAGCCCTTCAACTATGTTTTCTTGCGATGTAGCGAATGAGATTCTAAGGTATCCCTCGCCGGAAGAACCGAAAGCGCTTCCAGGTATAGTCGCAACCTTAGCTTTTTGAAGCAGCATTGCCGCAAATTCTTGAGATGAAAGCTTGAAGCTTGAAACATTCGCGAAAGCATAGAAAGCGCCCTTCGGCTTGTTGCACTCTACTCCGGAAATCTCATTGAGCCCTTTGACTATGATATGTCTCCGACGATCATACTCCTTCAACATTTCCCTAACGCAATCTTGCGGTCCCGTCAACGCTTCTACAGCGGCCTTCTGGACAGCGGCATTGATGCAACCGTAGCCGTAAGCAACAACCTTCTTTACGGCTGTAACAATCTCCTTACTAGCGGCGATATATCCAATACGCCACCCAGTCATCGCGTAAGTCTTGGAGAAAGAATTGACGGTTATTGTTCTGTCGCTCATACCCGGAAAAGAGGCGATGCTATAGTGACTTAGGCCGTCGTAGACAAGCTTCTCATAAACCTCGTCAGACAAGACAAGCAGATCCCTTCTCTTAGCAACTTCAGCGACAATCTCTATCTCCTCCCTCGAGAACATATTCCCGGTAGGATTATTCGGAGAACTAACGAGAATCAGCTGTGTCCTATCAGAGACCTTCGATTCAAGAGCGTCCCTTGTCAACTCGAAACTCGGGCCATGTAGACCGCACGGGACCTTAATCCCTCCAGCCAAAGCGATGAAACCATCGTAAGTCCAGGCAGGCTCGATCAAGAGGATCTCGTCGCCAGGATCTATCAAGGCTTGAAGCGAAACATAGATTGCTGCATAACCGCCGTGAGTCACTAGCACCTCGCTCTCCGGATCGACCTCAATCCCATTCTCTCTTCTAAGCTTCTCAGCTATCGCTTCACGAAGCTCAGGGATCCCAGCGGTATTCGTATAATGCGTATAACCGGCATTCAGAGCATTCGTCGCAGCCTGCTTAATGTGGGCTGGGGTATCAAAGTCAGGCTCCCCAACGTGAAGGCCAACCACTCCAGGAGTAGCGGAAATAGCGTCCACAAGTTTCCTTATTGGCGAGGGTTCAACAGCCGAAGTCCGAGCTGAAGCTATCGATACGCCTCTCAATTCTAGCCCTCTTTCCAAGTTATCGTCAAGAGGTTCAGCTAATGAATCTATAAGCTAAAAGGCTTGTTCTACGATTTCGAACATATGTTCCAAACTCAAGATTAATCACTCGCCTAGGTCTTCATCACTGAAGGGAAGAAACCGAGATGCGCAGAAACGTAAAAATTGCGATCGTCGTGATTCTTCTGGTCCTAGTTGGAGTTAGCGCAATCGTCTACGAGAGATATTACTACATGCGCAACACTTCAACCGGAAAGATATTGGCGAATCCAGCGTCGTTCGACAATACATTGGTCCGACTTCACGGTACAATGATAATGGTAGCGTTCCAATTCGGGGAACCAATCCTACTCAAGGATCCGTCAGGAACAATCTCTCTGACATTCCCGCAACAACTGGACCCAACACCATATCTGTTCTCGGAGGTCACTATCGAAGGCAAGGTTCACTATCAACCCGGAATATTAGATGCACGTCAAGTCTTTGTTGAAGTCACATCGATTCAAGGCTCACGGACATACCTAGAGATAGAATGGAAGAGGGATGGAGGATTCGGTGGAGCCGACGATAGCCTCAAAATCGGCATAGACAACATAGCGTACTATTCCAGCAAATTTCATGCCGAAAAAATGTTCAAGGTAGATTTGACGCCTCAACAGGTCAAAGAGCTCAAGAGAATAATCGTAGGAAACAACTTCACAACTATAGACCCTGAAAGCTATCAGGCAAGGCATGGGGCGGCAGACTACTTCACATACGAGTTGACAGTGACAATACACAAAGAGGCTGGTGTGAAGACCAGTAAGACTGTGATATGGGTGGATGAGTGGGCCTCCGAGACGCCCTTGCCAGATCAATTGATTACAATACAGAATGGGATCACAGCACTTGTAAATCAGATAGTAGAAACTGTAGCTGGCGGCGTTAGTCAAGAAGAAGCTGCAGCTATAGCTGTAACATGGATCCGTAATACGTCCACATTCAAGTTTGATGGCTTAGATGAAGGGTTTGAGGTAATCGAAACTCAGAAGATAGTCAACGAGCCTCCTCCTTATGGCTATTCGTGGATTGTTAGGATTGTATTTTACACAGCTCACCCCGGGCACGGAGACAGAACAGGGCAAATCCTCCCCCAAGCCATAGCCAAACATGAAGCTGTAGTGACAGTAGGGCAGAGGGGCGAAATCATCGCAGCTATATGCGACGGCATTTGGGATCTCTTAACAGACAAAGAGTTACCTCAGCCAGTCACGAAACCGACAAGATTTACAGCTGTAGTCAATGAAGGAAGAAAGCTGGATGTAGTTGTGGATGTAGACATAACCGACGGCGTAACTGAAGAAGAAGCGCAAGAGATCGTGGAAACAACATTCTTGACGGTTATGGGGAACACGACCCATAGGCTAGACTCACTTGTAATTGAGGGGCAGCTGATAAAGGCGCATTTCACATGGGGCGTGAACGAACAAGATCTTGGCCATATATTCGATATGACAGTCGACTTAACCTCACTAACAATAATAGTTACACACTGCAAATAGAAACGGAAGTGGCTTTTCCTATTCTGAAACCCGTTTCAGTCAGAACATCTTCTTCCGTGCCTGTCGTTAGGTGGGATGGCCTCTGTCTCTTCGACGAGTAGACTAAGTAAGGCGAATGATAAGGGCGAAGAGGAGAGATAAAGAGAAGCAAAGGATCCCCAATCGCCGGCAGGAATATTCTAAGGTTAAAAATATTCCCACTGGGAATTGGAACCTATGCGTCAATTTACATAAAAACAGGGGGATAGGGGTCATGAAGGATGATTTCAAGACGTTTACGTGAAGCATTTAAGCCAACAGATGGAGAAGCAGTCTAACTCAGCTTCAACATCTTCAATTCATTTATGAAAGCCTTCTTCTCCATCTCACCCTTCTGAATTCTCTCTTTCACCCGTCTCCAAGCTAGAGGGCAGTTCTTATACTTCGCATTTACAATCTTATGGATCGCTCGATCGATCTGCTTCCTGTTCTCATTTGTGACCTCAACGCCTGCTTCCTTGAAAATGTCTTGAAGATGCCTGAAATAGCAAGTCATGGTTGATACATCAGCGCTGGTTCAGTATAAGTCGCTTGGTATCCGAACACATCTGCCCACTTCGTACTTGTGTAGCACACAGCAACACTTATATACGCAGAACATCTCGAATGTAGAGATCAGGGAAGCCGATGAAGATACATGGAAGAAGTATTCTTGGAACACGAACGTTCGCCTTAGTGCTTCTAGTTCTAGTATTCGCCTGCCCTCTACCAAACGTGGCCTCAAGCGAAGAGAACAGCTTTACTCTCACAGCGTTACCAACCGCATTAACAGTAAGCCAAGCAGGGAAAGCGACAGTAACCCTCACAGTGAAACCCGTAGGAAACTTCACTGAAACAGTACACTTCCAACCAGTGAACGTTACAGGGTTGCCTAATGGAACAACAGTCTCATTTCAGCCTGAGCAGGTAACCCCACCAGCAAATGTGACCATGATATTCACGGCATCCCTATCCACCGACAATGGATCTTATAGTATAACCGCATATGGAGTATCAGGTTCAATCAATCAGTCGGTGCAGATTCAGCTCACAATAGTTGAAGATAAAGTCAGTCCAGCTACAAGCTTGGCTATAGACGGTGTCTCTGGGTCTGACGGCAAATATAGGTCAGATGTACTTGTAACATTGGCAGCAGAAGACAACCCGAACGGTTCAGGGGTCGCAGAGACAGCCTACAACATAAACAACAGCTCATGGGTACGCTACAGTGAACCATTCCTAGTCAACCTAGATGGAAACTTCGCAGTCCAGTATAACTCAACTGACTATGCCGGAAATGTAGAGCAGACAAAAATGGAGAACATCACCATAGAGAAACCGATCAAGATAAACAATGACACAGTCTACACAAATTCGCCTGGAGTGAACCTAGAACTCTCAGCCGAGCGTGTGATATCGAACGTCATCAATATGTCGTTCTCAAATAACAACGTGAACTGGACAGAGTGGGAAGAATACGCAGACACAAAGGCTTGGAATCTGTCAGATGGAGAGGGCCTAAAGAGAGTCTACGTGAAATTCAAGAATGAGACATACGCTTCATTAGCCTACTTCGATACAATAACTCTAGTAACAACGCCGCCAAATACCACAGTTTCTCTCTTTGGGACGATCGGAGACAACGGTTGGTACATCTCAGATGTCCAAATCGAATTCCAAGTGAATTCAACAGCTCTACTGAACGAGACGTGGTATCGCCTTGACAATGGCAACTGGACGAAATACGATCAACCAATAAATATTACGACTGAGGGTCAAACCTCAATAGAATTCTACTCAACAGACAAAGCTGGAAACGTCGAAGAGGTCAAGAACCTAACTGTAAAGGTCGATAAAACCCCGCCAATGATAACAGTAACTTCTCCAGAAGCCAAAAGCCATGCGCTTGGCGAGTCTATCACAGTAACCTTCGAAGCTTTGGATCGAACATCAGGTTTGGCAAACGTTACTGCAACTCTGGATGGTGCGCCAGTTGAAAACGGCTCTATTCATTCAAATCTATCGCTTGGCGACCACAGTCTAGCTGTGACCGCTCTGGACATTGCGGGCAACAATGCTACCAGCACGGTAGCCTTTAGCGTTGCCGAGTCGACTGACGGAGGAGACGATGATGGAGATGAGGGAGGACCCACTACGCAAACCTTCTCAGTGGATGAACTAATTAGGACGATCGAGAGTGAGCAATTCAAGAATAAAGGGATAGAGCGAAGCCTAATAGCGAAACTTGAAGCGTGCCAACAGAAGATCGATGAAGGACAATACAAGACGGCGATAAACATACTCAATGCGTTCAAAAACCATGTCCGGGCACAGTTAGGCAAACACATACCAGAGGAGCTAGCGAATGATCTGATCGGCCAAGCGGACGAATTGATTGAAGCTTTGAACGATGCCATCTAAACCGTCGGATTCAAGGAGAAACTCTGGTCTGCGAACTCCTCTTTCTTTCTTTTCTTAGCTCTTGCCTCAAGCTGGCCTATCAATTTCTGGAAAAGCGGTCTTTCCTCGGTTAGAGTATCAACTTTAGTCTTCAATTCATCCCTTTCTCTCTCAGCCACGACTACCTTGTCCTCAAGAAACTTGTTCCTTTTGACCAAAGCGTTGTTCTCAGCGGTGAGACGTTGAATCTTTCTATTCGCTTCATCAACCTTCCGCTCGACCTCTTCTAGAGATCTCTCAACCTTCTCTTTCTCATGTTGCAACTGCAAGTACTTTTCATTCGAAACGAATCCAAAAGGACACATACAGCTACCTCGAGACACGCATAAAACTAGGGCTATCGTTCAAGCTAAAACGCTTGCTACCGAACGAAATTTCCTTCTCTCTCTGGAACAATTTACGCAAAAATAGGGTAGGGGGAGGTAGCTGAACGGTCTAACAGTACCGCCTGCAGTATGGACAGTACCATCGTTTGGACACTGGGTCATATTGAACAGGCATGAAGCAGACTGGACAGACAACCCTTCTCCTCCAAAATCCAAATCCTCGAGCGGGTCTGAAACGAGGAATCCACCTCACCGGTCGAGCAACTGGAGGTCCTGCCGGCGGCGGGGGTCTCCTCTCAGCGATCCCTAACACAGGGAGGAGAACAGCGATAGCAACGAAAACAGCGAGAAGTGCGAGAAGCAGGAAAGGAAATCCGGCGCCGCCTGTCGTGATGGTCACATATAGTGGCTTCAAACAGACGTTATTGGTCTCGTTGGTCTCTGTAAGCACATTACCAGTGTCAACTTTTGCTGATATATTGTAGGTTCCAGGCGTCACGTTCGTGGTATTCCAGTTGAAAGTGAGCACTGAAGAGGCTCCAGCGCTTAATGTAACTGAGCGCGTGGCGACGGATAGATCGTTGTAGTAAACTCCAACGCTGAAAGTTTCAGATTTGCTGCCGAGGTTCTTCACAGTAACATTTATCTGAACTATTTCACCAGCAGTCGCCGTTGTCTTTGAAGCAACTTGTTCAACAGCAGAAACGTCGCGGGCAATTATGCCTGTTGGTACATCCATAGTGTGAGTTGCCTCTGCTAAGATGTATTCGACCTTAGTTTGAACAACGGTTGTGTCGACAAGTACATCCTTAGTCGCGTGGACGGTAAACGTAACTTGCCATACGTCCCCGACGTTCAATGTTCCTACATTCCAAGTCAACTTTCCATCTTGAACGCTTGAAGGCGCTACGGTAGCATCATTATTATATGAAACGAGTGTTGTCGGCAGCTCTTCGCGAACTTTGATGCTGGTTCCAACGATCTTCGAAATCTCTAGAGAGATCTCAGTGTAGATTGCTTGAAGGTCAGCGCTAGTAGGCGCGAAATAGTATTTGCCGCCTGTTGCGTTCGCGATACTACTCAATAAGTTTGCGTCAACGTCTGTGCCCAATCCAATGGTGTAGATTCGAATTCCTGTTGCATTAGCGCTGACGGCCAAATCTATTATGTCGTCCGCCTTCGTATTTCCAGTGGTAGGTCTTCCATCTGTCAGTAAGATTTCAACCAGCAGAACATTGTCTCTGCCTTTGGTTTCAAGTTCACTGTTCGCTTTCTCTATCGCTTCATAAATGTTGGTCTTATCGACTGAAGTCAACTTATCGATAGCGTTCTTGACTGTGGTTTTGCCATCTGCAGTCATAGTCGTGAACTGCACTTCGATTATAGCTGAGCCTGCGAAGGAGATGAGTTCAGCTCTATTGTTCGATCCTTGCAGATCGACGAAGGTCTTCGCCGCGGTCTTAGCATCAGCGAGCTTCACGCCTTTCATGCTGCCTGATCTGTCTATGAGGAGCACGATGTCTGCGGGCGTGGGAGCCAATGATGGCTCGCCGATACCTTCGAGACGAATCTTTATTGTAAGGTTGTTACAAGCCTTAGCTGAGCTTGGCGTAGTGGTTTTAGACGCCTTGAGCTGCGGGGGAACTGCTGCTTCAACAGAACTTGAAAGCACCAAGAAAGTTGCTGCAACGATTAGGAAGACCATTAACGCTCCTTTTCCAATCTTCATTCTACATCATCCTCGAAAACTGGTCCGAACGGCGTTTTAAATCTAAGATAACGCACGGAGGACACTTATGTGTTTCGTCCAGAATCATGGGCGAAGAGCTTCAAGTACGCGTTTAATTTCACTTCGTCAACTTCAGTCGTGCTGATCCCAGCATAACCAAGATTTTGGCCTAGGGCATTCATCCTCTTGATGATTGCGCAAGGGTTTGGCAAACGCTCAGGCAACTGTGCATGTTTGAATATAAAGATCGTAATGAATAAAGACAAAATGTAGTCGTGAAGGTTCATAAATCTCTTATAGGATTTCGATGTTTTATCTAGTTGACCACCTTTTTCACCACTTGTGGTGGTTTCCTTAAGGAGCCGTAAAGCCGGCTATGATTTAAGGATCTAAACTATTTTCGCCTAGAGATAGAACCCGTCCAAGGAGAAAAGTCAGAATTCGAATAGCCTCCTCTGCACGAACGCTGGAATCGGACGGGCGTCGACTCCAAGTTTCCTCTGCAAGTAGGCCGCGAACATATTTGTATATCCGGTAAAGGTGTAGACAGTCTTCGCTCTTGTTGCTTTAACAAATTGCGTAAGCTGCTTGAAGTCAGCGTGACTACTCAACGGGAAAGCCGAGAAGCATTCTGGAGGCATTCTGACAGCCCAACCAGTTGCTACGGCTCTCACAGATTTCTCTGCTGAAAACGACTGCGTGGAAGGTGTAGTCACACAGACGCAGGCACCGTTTTCCAATATTTTGGCAGCTTCGTCATTGAACGCACTAGTGTACTGTAGCCATATCCCTTCATGCGAGTAGGTCTCATTCACCTTAGCGATAATAGGATGCGTGACTACGTGTAGCTTCGTATAGACGTTGAACAACTTCACGATCTCTTGCGCTTTTCCAGCCGCATAAACGTGAAAAGTTGGAGCTCGCCCGTCCCTTGCTTGCTGAGTTGCCCATTCAACAATCTTCGCGTACGTCCTATCTCTATGGGGAAAGACGTAGGATGGGTTTCCGTAGGTTGCTTCGATCACCAAAAGGTCGCACCGTATTTCGTCAGCTGAAGAAGTTGTCAACGTGTCAACACAGTTAATGTCGCCGGTATACAGGATGGTCTTCTGGGGTAGCTCAACTTTGAATTGAGTAGACCCAAGAATATGTCCAGCATTCAAAGCAGATACTGCAACATCGCCTATCCTGACTCTATGCCTAATCTTGACCTCTTTAAAGTTGCGAACCGTCTTCTTGCGTATATCCTCAAAGATCTTCTTGGTCTCTATAGTTGAATACTTGGCGGCACCAGTTGAGAACCCGAAGGTATGGTCTGCATGTGCATGAGATATGAAGACATGAGCATCCGGTTCCACTAGACCGCCTGGAACAGGGTCGAATACAAGTTTTGCCTCATTGGTTCTAATCGCTACGCCGCCAAGCCATCCGATTTGCTCATCCTTAGCTTCACGATTCATTCTACTTCAGCTTGCAAATCCAACCTGCGCCGATCTATCACTATTTTCTACGAAAGGGCATAGCAGCTCTTCTAAAGGTTTTTGATAAAGGTTCTTGAAGCCCTGTATTCATTCATCAGCGTTCATAGTCATAAACAAGTTAAGGACGGCTTCATTCTGATGGAAGAATCTCAATGCGCTGCACAGAATTCAGATTGATGAAAATCTCGCTCTTCTTATGACGAGAGACTATTTGAGGGAGAGGGTTCGCTAAAGTGGTTCGAAAGATCACGGCATCTACTCCGGAAAGCCAGATCCCGGGGGGTGACCTTGAGACGGCCGACAAGGTCCCTTCAAAACCGTGATCTCTATCGATCGTTACTAGAACCTTTCTATCGAGATATCGCTCAGCCAAATGGAAGATATCCACCATCTTAGAGCCCGAGTCGCGAGATTCAGACATACAGCATCTTCACGGTTGATAGATATGGCGCATGAGAAAAGTCTTTTGGGGTCGCCGCGATCGCAATATATACATCAATTATTAGGCAACGAGGTTTGTCGACGGGCTCTAAGCTTTTCTATTTCTCTTTTAGTCAGCTTTCTCCTCTTGACCTTTCTCTTATCCTTCGCTATTATGGCGCTATTTCCTAGAGGGTCCTTGATAATTAGAGTGAATTTGATGCGTCCATCTCGTGCTTCTTTTATTCTTTGGAGAAATCTTTCAGCTCGGTCTCTTCTCTTCGGGTCGCGAACTAGCATGCGCGTAACCTGTTCAACTCTCTCTAAGACTCCTTCGACGTTAGAAATGAATCCCTCAGCTGTAGGCCCAGGGGTGATGAGCACACCTAATTCAGGGATTTGAATGATAGCATTGCTGGAACGCACAACGGACATTTTCAAGTCTTCTGAGTCTTCTATCGACGCGCTTATCGAAGACGGTTCTTGCACATTGAGGCAAATGACATCACTGTGTTTGAAACTGCAGTTGGCGCAAACGATAGTGGTAAGTAGAACAGGTCCAAAGTAGCCCACATCATATTTCGTCTCCTGTTCCGTTAGGCTTTGGACTCCGCACACAGGGCACTTTACTTCTGGAATTTGGCGCGCCTTAGAAGACATAACTGTTCCACTGTTCACTTCTTACCGTCGTTCTTTTAAATTCGGGGAAGTATATCAGTGATGCCCTCTGTCCTAAGGGGATTTACGGCTCTGAAAGAGATTAGATTTCACGGACGAGGAGGCCAAGGTGCGGTTACAGCCGCCGAGCTATTAGCGAAGGCGGTTTTTAACGAAGGGAGGTGCGTTCAAGCCTTCGCCCTGTTCGGTGCAGAGAGGCGAGGAGCACCAGTGAAGGCCTTTGCGAGGATCGACGACAAGGAGATCTTGATTCGAAGCCAAATCTACGATCCTGATTATGTGGTTGTCTTAGATTCGGGTCTAATTGGAATAGTCGACGTGACAGAAGGGCTGAAAGAAGGAGGACTGGTTTTGATAAATACTCGCAAGAAGCCGGAAGAAATCCAGCTCGGAACAAACTGTAGGTTGGCGACAGTGGATGCAACGAGTATTGCGCTTGAACTGAGCCTTCTTGTAGCCGGGCTTCCCGTGGTTAATACTGCTATTCTAGGTGCTTTCGCAAGAGCCACCGATGAAGTGAAGCTTGAATCTGTCACCTACGTCATCAAAGAGGCGTGGCCGGGAAAGATCGGTGAGAAGAACGCGTATGCAGCTGAACTTGCATTCCAGAAGACCTCTCTAGCCAAATAGAGTTCTCGACTTGGAGACGTACTGTTCGCTTCCAGCAACGTATTTATTTCCTTCAAGGTAGTTATCAAGCGCCCTAAGAGGCGCAGTTTTGTTGGAACATAATAGGCAATCGAAGAAGCAGTTCGAAATGCCATTTACTTGCATATCGATTCCGACGAAGGGATCTGCAGGGAGGACAGATACTTGGAGGACTTTCAGACCTGTGATCGACATGAAGAAGTGTACGAAATGCCTTCTATGCTGGGTTTTCTGTCCTGAGGCTGTTGTCGAACGCATGGCAGGCGACATTCTGAAGATCGACTACGACTTTTGCAAGGGATGTGGAATCTGCGCAAAAGAATGCAAGGTTAAAGCTATCTCGATGATCCGTGAGGAATGATAGAATGCTTAAGACTATAGTTGAGACTGGAAACCATGTTGCAGGGTTGGCCGCCCTTGCAGCCAGAGCTCAAGTGGTAGCAGCCTACCCAATTACACCTCAAACTCAGATAGTTGAGAAGATAGCTGAGCTCGTAAACTCAGGGAAGATGAATGCTGAGTACATTTGTGTAGAATCTGAACACAGCGCAATGTCTGCGTGCATAGGCGCTTCAACAGTCGGAGCTCGAACGTTCACAGCGACATCTTCGCATGGTCTAGCTTATATGCATGAGATGTTACAATGGGCTAGCGGAGCTAGACTTCCCGTAGTGATGGCTGTAGTCAATCGTGCTATGGGGCCGCCTTGGAACATATGGACGGATCATGGAGACTCATTACCGCAGAGGGACACAGGCTGGGTTCAAGTATACTGTGCATCAAATCAAGAGATATTTGACGGCATAATCCAAGCATATCGAGTATGTGAAGATCAAAGAGTATTAATGCCGGCCATGATCTGCCTAGAAGGCTTCATTCTGTCGCATACAAGTATGCCAATAAAGATCCCAGACCAGAAAGAGATTGATGATTTTCTGCCACCATTTAAGCCCGGCTGGATACTCAATGTTGAGAACCCAGTTACACATGGGAATATGCTTTCGCCAGAATACTACATGGAATTGAGATATTTCATGCATGACGCCTTACAGAAAGCTAAGCAACTCATCCCGAAGGTCGCTAGAGAATATTCAGAGAAGTTTGGTCTCCCAGACTACGGCGGCCTAATTGAAGAATACATGTGCGATGACGCTGAGGTAATCCTAGTCTCTATGGGAACTATCGGCAGCGAAGCCAAGCTGGCTGTGAAGAAGCTTAGAGATGGAGGATATAGAGTAGGTTCGGCGAGAATAAGAGTTTTCAGGCCGTTTCCACAAGAGGCTGTGAGAGAGATAGGGATGAGAGCTAAAGCTCTCGCCGTCATTGATCGGGACATAAGCTTCGGAATGGAGGGGATTCTCTTCACAGAGATAAAGAGCACACTATTCGATTTACCCAAAAGACCGTTGACGAAGAATTTCATAGCTGGACTTGGTGGAAGAGACGTGACACAAGGCGACATCGAGGAGATCGCAAAGAAGACCTTTCGAATCGTTGAGACTGGGACGGACGTCGAAGGCATAGAATGGGTGAATATGAGGAGGTAGCGGGAAAATGGTCATGCTGAAGGAATTGCCGAGAGAGGAACTTGTACTTTCAGGGAATGCGTCGTGCGCTGGGTGTGCGGCAAGCCTAGCGCTGCGTCTAACCTTGAAGGTTATGGGTAGCAGAACGATATTCGTTGTGCCCGCCTGTTGCACAAGCATAATTCAAGGCCAATTTCCCGCATCCTCGCTCAACATTCCTGTCTTGAACATCGCGTTTGCGGCGGCAGGTGCAGCAGCATCGGGCGTAGTTGCGGGGCTCAGGATGCAGGGGATTAAAGATGTGACTGTGGTAGGATGGGCTGGGGATGGAGGTACGGTTGACATAGGAATTCAAGCATTGAGTGGAGCAGCTGAAAGACGAACAGACTTCATCTATATCTGCTACGATAATGAAGCTTACGGAAATACTGGGATGCAAAGAAGCGGCGCTACGCCGATCGGTGCATGGACAACGACAACGCCGACTGGGAAGAGAGAGAACAAGAAGGATATGGCGTCTATAATGGCCGCTCACAGGATCCCATATATTGCAACGGCGACTCCATCTTATCCAACAGATTTCATAGAGAAGCTTAAGAAAGCGAAGAAGATCAAGGGCACTAGATACCTTCACGTTCTTACGCCCTGTCCTCCGGGTTGGAGATCAGACGCGGATCTATCTATCGAGTTGGGAAGGCTCGCCGTTCAAACAGGAATGTGGATCCTATTCGAGATAGAGAACGGTGTATTCTCAATAAGCTCCTCAAGCCGCCTCGCACTAGACAGAACCAAGAGGAAACCAGTAGAAGAGTACCTCAAGCTACAAGGAAGATTTAGACACTTGACGACTAAAGAGGTAGCGCAACTTCAAAAGGCGGTGGACGCAACATTCGACTATTATATAAAGCTGAACGGCCAACGCGTATTTCCTCAACTCACCGATTAGCCTGCTCGGGTCTCGAATGGGTCTCAGCCTTAACCAAGGCGATGAGCAGACGATTTCAATGAGCTCATTTAATCTCAAAACGCTAGCTTCAATCCTTTTACTTTTCCCCGTTCATAAGGAGGAATATGAATGAATTGGATACTCAAACGACGCGGATATTTCCGGGGCATTTCCAACTACATCAACAACTTCTTAAGAATGTGAGGTCGCCCAATCTATGGACACATTATACTCGACTGCGGCCCTCGGCTTTGTAACAGTCGCGATATAGACTATATGCTTTTAAGTAGTAGGCGTAGAAAGCTATCTAATGGACTGCCCCCGCAGGATAGCAAGTTTAATCTTACCATCTTGTTTGCTTAGATGAGATATCCAAGGCTATATCGGAGCGATGCGATGGATGTTTCCGAGTCAGACAAATCTTGTTCGAATTGGAAAGAAACCCGTGATGAACTACGTTGTGGCCTGTGTGACCCTATTCAACTCTGGTAGAGGCGAAATCATGGTACGGGCGAGAGGTCAAGCGATCTGTAGGGCTGTCGATACGGTCGAGATGCTTCGGAGAGCTTTCGTTAAAGATCTTGTAATCAAATCGATTAACGTGGGGTCGGAGGATATTACCCGCCAAGATGGAACGACGGCAAGCATATCGACGATCGAGATAACTCTAGGCAAGAAATAGACCGCGGGTACGTCTGCATTCAAGGAGAAACAGCGTGTAAATATGAATAGAATCTAAGATAGCCCGGATTCTTTGACTTTTCTGAGAACTACAAACGTTCTCGTTCCTTCAACAAAATTGTGGGATCTTATTTCTTCTAGGATTTCATCCAACCTACTTATGTTCTCGCATATAACCCTCAATAGAAGATCAAACTCGCCTGTAATAACATAGAGATCTGAAACCTCCTTAATGCCGGCCAATTTATCTGTGATCTCAGGCGTCGTCTCGCCACCGATATCAACTCCGACCATGGCGGTTATGGCTTTGCCAAGCTTCTCAGGACATGTTCGAACTGTGAACCCTTTGAGTACGCCTTCCTTCATAAGCGTCTTCACCCTGTTCCGAACACTGGTTTCAGATATTCCCAACCGTTTGGCGATCTGAGTATATGATGTTCTGGCGTTTTGCTCGAGAATAGTCAAAATCCTCTTCGTTATCTCATCCATTTGTCCCATAGCTGTCCACCGAAAGTCTTTTAAAACGAGTTCAACCTCTTCGATCTGCCAACATCCTAATGTTTATCATCTTTGATTTCAGCTTTTAGGGTGCCAAGGGAAACGGATATCGAAGGACGGATAGCGTACATGGGTGCGGCTTTCGCAGCCGCATATCTATATTCCGGGGAGTCGAGTGTGGTTGAGAAGTATCCGAAGATAGTTGTAACTCCGCCTGGACCGAAGACAAGAGCTCTACTTGAAAAAGATGAGAGATTCCTTTCTCAATCGATGGTTAGATTCTATCCGCTGGCTATAGAATCTGGGAAAGACTGCATCGTCCGCGATGTTGACGGCAACGAGTATATCGATTTCAACTCTGGGCTAGTCTGCCTGAACGTCGGGCACTCTCATCCGAGAGTTATTGAAGCTATAAAGAAGCAAGCTGAAAAGTTCACCCATTACTCGTGGACAGACTTCTATTACCAGAATATCGTTGATTTAGGCGAAGAAATATGCAAGATTACGCCGGGAACATTCGAGAAGAAGGTCTTCTTCGGTAATAGTGGAGCAGAGGCTATTGAGGCAGGAATAAAGCTTGCGAAGTGGCATACACGCAAACAATTGTTCCTCGCGTATATCAACGCCTTTCACGGAAGAACGATAGGATCAGTCAGCCTAACCGCTAGCAAACCAGTCCAGAGAAGACACTTTTTCCCAGTGATGCCGGGGGTTACACATGTGCCTTATCCAAATTGCTATCGATGTCCATTCAAGCTGACGTATCCAGATTGTAGCTACTGGTGCGTGGACTTCATCGACGAATATGTTCTTCAGAGATATGTTCCGCCTGAAGATACAGCTGCAATCTTCTTCGAGCCGATTCAAGGCGAAGGCGGCTACGTTGTTCCTCCACCTGAATACTTTAAACGCTTGAAGAAACTCGCAGACAAGTACGGAATTCTCCTTATTGATGATGAGGTTCAGTCAGGACTTGCGAGAACCGGCAAATGGTTTGCAATCGAACATTGGAATGTAGAACCTGACGTTGTCTGCATAGCTAAATCGATAGCCGCTGGAATTCCTCTTGGTGCCACAGTTGCTAAGGCTGAATTGATGGATTGGGAAGGAGGTTCACATGCGAATACCTTCGGCGGAAACCCTGTAGCTTGCGCTGCTGCGCTAGAAGTAATCAACGTAATCAGAGATGAACATCTTCTCGAGAACGCAACGAAGCAAGGAACCTATGTAATGAAGCGGTTCAAGGAGATGCAGGAGAAATACAGCATCATAGGCGACGTTCGAGGCAAAGGCCTAATGATCGGTGTTGAGATGGTAAAAGACCCGAAGACTAAGGCTCCAGCGAAGGAAGAAGCTAAAGAAATTATGAACAAGTGTTGGAGACGAGGAGTAGCCCTAATCACATGCGGACTATCGACGATACGAATAGTTC
>Ga0315314_1001307_pt1 | contig 22916 bp, 17 predicted proteins | sample TDP9_MG_FD_203631 | JGI IMG/M metagenome (GOLD analysis project Ga0315314, IMG submission 203631) | Freshwater sediment microbial communities from Lake Towuti, South Sulawesi, Indonesia - TDP9 | ecosystem: Environmental > Aquatic > Freshwater > Lake > Sediment | place: Indonesia: South Sulawesi... | reverse complement strand
TGTCACTCCTGTCTTCCGACCTGTCCCCCTCACCACTCCACGAAAGGAGACCAAAGATGAACCAGCGTTTCTTCGGCCTCGACCTCCACAAGAAGTATGCCACAATCTGCGGAATTAGTCAACAAGGGGATGTGGTGCTGAAGGAGGAGCACCTCCCCCTTGACCAGTTGCCCAGCTGGGCGGCCCGCACACTGAGGCCCACTGACGCCGTGGCCTTGGAAGCCACCGCCAACACCTGGTGGGCTTATGACTGCCTGGTTGCTCATGCTGGTCAGGTGGTGGTAGTCAACCCCATCAAGACCCGCCTTATCGCCGAGGCGCGCATCAACACCGATGAGCTCAGCACTGAGGCCCTGGCCCGCCTCTTACAGAGCAACTTCATCTGCGAGGTGTGGGTGCCGGATGAGCGCACGCGCCTCTATCGGAAGCTGATCAGCCACCACATCAGGCTCTCTCAAGAGGCAACACGCCTCAAGAACCGCATCCACGCCATCCTGCACAGAAACCAGATCCGCTCCCCCTACCGCCATCCCTTCACCCGTGCCGGAAGGGCCTGGCTGGAAAGGATCGATCCCCCTGAGGGGGAGAAGTTGCTCGTGAAGCATAACCTTCAGCTCCTGGAAGCCACCGAGGGGGCTCTAGCTGAGGTGGATCACCTCCTGGCTCGTCTGGCTCAGGAGGATGAGCGGGTGCCGATCTTGATGCAGATCCCAGGGATCAATGTCTTCACTGCCCTGGCAATCCTGGCCGAGATCGGCAACATCGCCCGCTTCAGGAGCCCCAAGAAGCTAGCCAGCTATGCTGGCTTGGTGCCTTCTCTCCATCGCTCAGGACAGAAGAATACCACCGGCCCGATCACCAAAGTGGGGCGATCCCGCCTCCGTTGGGTGATGGTGGAGGCCGCTCACGTTGCTGTGCGCTATGACCCCAATTTGGGCCGCTTCTTCTATCGCCTCAAGGCCAGGAAGGGCACCAACGTGGCCATCGTCGCCACCGCCCGCAAGATGCTGGTCATCATCTGGCATCTGCTGAGTGGGGAAGGCATCTACCGTGGCTGTCAAGTGCAAATGATCGCTCGCAAGTTCCTGGGGTGGGGCTGGGCGGTGGGAGAGAAACACCGATGTGGCAGCAGCAATGACTTCGTCGCACGTCGCCTGAGCCAGATCCATATCAACGACCTCACCCAGATCAAATGGGGTAGGCAAGTCTGCTCTCTCACTGAGATCACTTAACCACCGCCTGACTAGGGCTGTGGGCACCCAAGATGCCATTCTATGCTCACAGCCCTAGAAACGTAACTTTACCCGTACATAGGTATTACACCTTCAATAAAAGAACAAGGACGTACTGGGTGATCACCTACTTGCATCAATACCAGAGGAAACTGCGGGTCTCGCTCAATGGGCTAATGGGCACGCCTTCCCTCGTCCCATCAGGCTTAATGCCCGTCTGTCGCATGACGATCACATTCCATCTGTAGAGGTAGGAATCGGCCTCCGCCGAATAGAGGGCTGCGGGCACATGCCAACTGGTGGCCTGCGTCCACTCGCTTACCGATCGCATTTTCCCATCCACGGTATAATGCACGTGAACGACGTACCACTCGTCCTCGGAGAGGATGCCTGCTGAGGCCCAACCCAGCAGGATGGCCGCTCCCTCGCCCAGGAAGATCTCCTCGTCGGCGGGGGTGAGGAGGGCCGGGGCAGAGTAAGGCGGGGTAGGTGTCCCGGCCGGGGCAGGCAGTGGCGTTGCCGTCAGCGTGGGTGTAAGGGAACCAAGGGGGATGATCAGCACCTGTCCAAGGCGAATCATCTGGGGGTCGGCGATCTCGTTAGCGGCCACGATGGCCTCGACCGTGGTGCCATATTCTTCGGCGATGGAGGTCAGGCTATCGCCTGCCTTGACGGTATGGGTTATCGCCTCAGCCATGGGCTGCGGGGTCGGGACGCCCGCCTCTCCCGGTATAATCAACTCCTGGCCGACCTGCAACCGCAGCGGGTCAATGCCCTCATTGGCCGCCATGATGGCTTCAACAGTGGTGCCGTATTCCTCAGCGATCAGGATCAATGTCTCCCCTCTTTTAACGGTGTGGGTGATCGGCTGTGGAGTTGGCGTGGGGGTAGGTGTGAGGGTAGGGGTCGCTGTTGGCGTCGGCGTCGCGGTGGCTGTCGGGCTAGGCGTGGACGTGGGGGAGGGGGGCGCCGCCTCTTGAGCAGGCTGAAGTTTGACGAACCTGGGCACAGCCAGAAGCACTATGATGCCCAAGATGGCCAAGAGGGGAAGGACGATCATTGATACGGGGGAGAGCTTGCGCCTCTTCTTCAAGATTGCTCCACATATGAGGCATGTCTTGGCCCTCTCGGCAACCCGCGCCCCGCAGGCCGGGCATCTTCTGCCCTCCCCTTTCCACTCCAAAGGGGACCCACAAGCGGAGCAGAAGTTCCCCCCTTCGATCTCCGTCCCACAGTTCGGGCACCTCATCTTTCCTCACCCCTCAAAACGAGAACTCTCCCCGTCTTCTGACGGAGATTTTCAATTTCTTTCACTTTGTGCATTCTCTCCCATGTTTCGAGGAGAGTTCTCGTTTAGGTATTGCTTTAGCAGCTTCAAAGCCTCCTCGGCGGTATTCTCCTTGTTTCCCAGCCTATCTCCCCTCCACTGGTATCTCCCGCACTGCTCGAAACCTTCGGCGACGAGGGCGATGAAAGCTAAGCCTACAGGTTTATGGTGTGTGCCGCCGCTGGGGCCGGCGATGCCCGTCACCCCTAGGGCGATGTCCGTGCCGAAGAGGTGGCGGGCTCCATGGGCCATCTCCAGTGCCACCTCCTCGCTCACCGCCCCATACCGAAGGAGGGTCTCGTGCCGTACGCCCAGCGCCTGCTCCTTGGCCTCGTTGGAATAGGCTACAACCCCACCCATAAAGTAACGGGAGCTGCCGGGCACGTTGGTGAGGCGGTGGCCGATCAAGCCGCCGGTGCAGGATTCGGCGAGGGAGAGGGTCAAACCTCGCTGGGCCAAGAGGCGGCCGACGGCCTCCTCAAGGGATTCATCAACCACAATCGTGCCCTCCCTTTGGCTGCAGAAGCAAAGAACAGAGAGATAGCCGGGCGCTATCTCTCATGGTGGGCGAAACAGGATTCGAACCTGTGACCCCTTGAATGTAAGTCAAGTGCTCTCCCGCTGAGCTATTCGCCCATTGGCAAATCACATTGTCCACCTTTGAATATTATATCTGAAACAACCCCCGCTGTCAAATGACGAGCACCCGTGCATAAAGTTGTCGCTTCGGCGGCATGATGGCGATGAGCTTTGCCCTCAGCGTCCGTTCCTCAAATCTGCCGATGAAAGGTGTAGATGGGATAGCCCGGTTTTCGTAGAAACACCATAAACAAAGGCGTAGCCCCACCGATTGGTAGGGCTACGCCTCTATGCTTCCGCAAATCACTCCCCGATTGCCAGCCTTTCCTCCAGCAGGGGGACGATCAGTGGGTCGAGGAGGAACCCCTCTATTTTCACGGTAACGTCACTGGGCAGCTTGGGCAGCTCGTATCGGGACTTCAGTTGCTGGGCCAGATTTGTCTTCTCCAACTCGAACTCCACATCGGACATGGCCCGCGCTTCCTCGAAGATGGAGATTATCCTGTCTTTTTCTTCATCCTCGTTGATGATCAGGCCCTTGGGCAGGTGCCTCCTCGCCAGCTCCAGGGCCATTTGCGCCACCTGCTCCTTCCTGCGCTCGAACATCGGGTCGGGCATCTCCCTTATGCGCCCCAGGGCCCTTTCGGCAGGAGCCGTGCCCTCCGCCTGCCCGATACGGGCCTCGCCCTCCGGCGGGATGAGGCAGGGAACGAAGCGCTCCAGGGCGTAGAACTGGTGCTCGCCCAGGGTCTCCTTCACCTCGAGGGCGAGCCTGGTCATCTCCTCCTCATACTCTTCTCTGAGGCCCCTGTTTGCGTTCTGCAGGCGATGCACCCGCTCCTGCAGGGATGGGGATATGTCCTCGCCCCGCATCAGGGTGGCCCTAAGATCGCTCAGTGCCTCGAAGGTTTCATCCACGTTCTCCTCGGCCCTGTCCTCGAATTCCTCCCTGATCTCCTGGGCCTCCTTGGCCTTCTCGAGGATAAAGCTCATCTGGTCGGCACTCAGCTCGAGGCCGTTGATCAGGTTGAGCAGCAAGACCTCCCTGTGCAGCTTTTTCACGTCCGTTTCCGCTTGGGCAGGGCTTGCCATCAGCGGGTTAGCCTTGCAGCCGACGCTTCCCAACAGGAGCGCAGCCATCATAACGGCCAAACAACACGTATATCCGATTCTCCTCATCTTCCTCCCTCCTTAAAAGTAGCACGGTAATAAAGTAGCAAATTGCTAATTGCTACCTATTACATGTTACCTGCTACTTGTAAGTGGGATGCTATCCCTTTGTAAAAAGTTTGTAAAAACGTCATCGATAAGCGCAAAGGTCCCAGCCTTTGCGGGAGCAAAGCGTCCAACTTTTAGGGAGCGAAGCGCTTTCACCGTGCCGTCAGTGTTTCAGCACGATGGGGAGATAAATGGTCACCACATATGGGAATGATGGACGTATGGTGTTACGCCCCCAGTATTCAACAATGACGTCCATCAGGTCGCTCGACTCAACATCGGCGTGGTTGTCGGAGTCGGGGCCGTGCCGGAAGTTGAAGGCGTCCACCTCCTCCGCATATGGTGCCCACGATGTTTCCCACACCCACAGGGCGTAGTTCACCCCCCGCTGCTCGAACAGGTCCATCTGGTCATCCATGAACGCGTGCGCGTTGGGCGCCCATCGCACAACGCCGAACTCGTTGACGGCTACGGGGACGTCGTGCGTGGCTTTGAACGCGTCTATTGTCGCCAGCCGGCCATTCAACCAGGCCCAATCAAATGGATCGGGCTCCCCGTCCCAGTCAGTGTCGCAGGTGCCCGAGTAGGAGCACTCCTGCACGCCGGGATCCTGATGCGTGTAGTTGTGCGGCTCGTATTGGTGCGCGGTGTAGATGGTGCGCGGGTCTCCGGTGGGCTCTAGATAGGGCAGCCAATCGAGGCCGCTGTACCCCATCCCGCCGATCAGGATAGGCATGTCGGGGTCAACCTCGCGGATGGTGGCGGTGATGCGAGGGTATAGCTGGTTCCAGTCGTACAGGGTGCCCCTGTAGGTGGTGTAGAACTCCTCCGGGTCCCAGACGTCCAGCGCATCGTTGAGGGCATGGCTGCCTACTTCGTTGGAATTCGGCTCGACCATCAGGTCGTAGCCGACGACAATGGGGTTGTCGCGGTAGCGTTCCGCCGTGTAGCGCCACATGTCCACCCAGGCATCCTGGGCAGCCTGGTCCTGCCACATGGAATCATTGAGGTAGCTCTCATCGAACCAGTCGTCAACCTCATCCCAGAAAAAGGTGAACTCGCTGCGGCCCGGCCCGGTGCGGAAGGAGATGACAGCGAACATATCGGCTTGCGCGATCATGTCGAGCAGGTTGTCCAGGTTGTCCTGGAGGTCCTGGTCTAAGGTGTAGGGCGGGGTTTCGGCGAACAGGCCGGGGTGGGAGACGTTGACGTAGTTGGCGCCCAGGGCGGCCAAGCGGTTAAAGTCCTCCTGGGTGTAGGGTGGCCCGACGGGGCCGGGTCCCAGAAACTCCGTGCCATCCAGCTCGGGGTAGACGCGGCGCTGGTAGATATTCGCGCCGCGCAGTTGGGTGCCTTCTGTCCACAGCGCCCACTTGTCAACTACAGTTTCGGCATCGGGCTGGGTAAGGTCGGAGTGCACACTGAAGCCGGTCGGCTCCCAAGTCGAGGCAACCTGCGACCTGGAGATCTGGACTAGGCGACCGAGCAGCAAGAGAATCAGTGCCGCTGTGAGTTGCAAGATCCTTCTGGTTTGCATTTTCTTTCCTTCTTTTGTTAGTGACTACCCAATGGTGGTCTCGAGGCTTGCGCTTACTCGGCCCACTTTAAGTTTTGGCTGATCATCGCCTCCTCTAGCTTAAGCAGCCAAAGCGGTTCCTGTTCCCTTCAGTGCGACCATTATACCCTAAGCCTTGTAAAAGGACAAGAAGAGAAAAGCCACCTGCGTTAATCGCACAGGTGGCTTTGCTTCGCTGCCCAAGATTTATCCCGTCAGGTTTCAGGGATAGTTCTTCAAGATGATGGGCAGGTAGACGTGCCAGCCAGGTGGAGTGGTCGTGACCGTCGCGGTGGCGGTTGGCGTGGGTGAGACCGTGCCGGTGGGCGTGGCCGTGGACGTCGGAGTAGCGGTCGGCGTCTCTACCGCTGCCTCCGCCTCGCCCCAGAAGCCGCCGGCCAGGGTGTAGCCCCCGCCGGAGAGCAGTCCGGCATCCGGCTGGCCGATGGTGCCACCCAGGCTGTAGCCCCCGCCGGTGCTGAAGGTTGCCCCTCCGCCGTCCACGGTGTTCCAGGTCAGATCGTAGCCGCCACCGGTTTGAGCCAAGGCGATGCCAGCCACGACGAGGACATAGATGAGGCTTGCCAGCAGGATGGTTGCTGTTCTCTTGTCCATAGCGCTCCTCCTATCGCCTAGCCACTCTGCTTCTCGGTGAGCGTCAGTTTGACACTGTAGATGGTCACCGTTGGGTCTTGGATTGGTGGATACCAGAATGCTACATTGAGCTGGACCCACGTGGAGCTGTCAATCGCCTGGCGCGGTGTGGTAGCGTTCAGTGTGTAACACCAGCGACTGGTCTCAATATGGTCGGCCACTTCGTAGATGTAATGAGTGTAGCCGGTGCTTCCGTCGTTCTTGGTGACCGCTGTGGCCCGAATCTTGCCTGTGAGACCGGCTGCAAAGCATACCTCGACCGCCTTGACGTAGATAGGCGCGCCGAAGAGAGTGCCGAAGGTGGAGACGGGGATGGAGAGGTACTTGTCTTCCCCGCCGGCGACGCCTCGGATGAGCATACCGCCATTTTCCTGAGGGGTCAAGGTCACGTTTGCGCTACCGCGATTCACCATGCTGTGGGGGCTGAGGTAGAGGACGGAATCGGCGGTGCTGTTGATGATGCCAGTGCCTGCCGCTTGGATGGCGGTGCCGCTGGTGCTGTAGCCATACACGCCGGTGCCGGTGTCGCTGGTGCCCTTCACGCCATAAGCGCCGTTAATCCCGGTGCCCTCTATGCCAGCACCCTGGGGTGACCAGGTTCTGCCCCAGACGCCCGCCCCACCAGCGTCCGCAGCGGTGTTCTCGTGTGAGCCATACACGCCGACCCCATCCTTAGCCGTGAGCATTTCTCCGGTGACCGCAGCAGGGATGTAGCCGGTGGGGGCGTTGCTCATCACTTTGAGGTTTTGATAGGCCGTGCCGCTGATCACCGTCCCCGCCCGCAAACCGAGGGCATACGGCGCGGCCGTCACCGGCTGGCGCGGGGTGAGATAGGTGTAATCGCCGCTCCCCGCCGGGCAGCGCACGTAGATGAGCAGCCAGCGGGCCTCGCCGGTGAAGGCATTGTTGCCGAACTCGTTGGCGCTGTTCAACTGTACGGTGAACAGCCCGTTGGTCACGGTGACGTCCAGCACTGTCTGCGTTGCCCCCACCTGGTTGCCGTGGCCAGCGGCATCAAACAGGCCGAACTGGAAGTCACACTTGCCGTTGACGGGATTGCCGTTTTGCTTGAGTTGCCCCTGGTAAGTGAAGCTTGTGCCGAGCGGAGTCGAAGCAGCGGTGCCCAGGGCGGCCTGCGTGCCGAGCTCACCCTGTGGGTCGGGGTCTTTTGCCCCGACAGTGCCGGCCAGGGTAATCTCATCTAAGCCCTTGGGCCTCTGCACCGGTTTGTCGGCTATGGCAGAGCTGGCGGCCAAAAGAAAGGCCAGCGCCGCCACAACCGTCACCATCGTCGCTATCCTTCTGGCCTGCATTTTCTTCCCTCCTTTTGTCAGTGACCACCTGACGGTGGCCTTGAGGCTTGTGCTTAATCGGCCTATTTTGGTTTTGCCCGATCATCACCTCCTCCAGCTTAAGCAGCCAAAGCGGTATCCTGTTCCCTTCAATGTGACCATTATACCCTAAGCCTTGTAAAAGGACAAGAAGAGCAAAGCCACCTGCATCAACCGCACAGGTGGCTTTGCTTTGCTACCCAGGACCTGTCCCTTCGGGTTTCACGGATAGTTCTTCAAGACGATGGGCAGGTAGATCTTGTATCCTGGCGGTGGTGGAGGCGCTGCCCCGCCCCAGAAGCCGCCCGCCAGGGTGTAGGCTCCGCCGGAGAGCACCCCGGCATCCGGCTGGCCCACGGTGCCACCTAGGGCGTAGCCTCCGCCGCTGCTTGTGCCTCCGCCGCCGTCCACTGTCCACCAGGAGAGGTCGTAGCCGCCCTGGGCCAGGGCCACGCCGGCCAGCAGGAGAAAGGCAGTCAGGGCCAGCAAAAGCGTCGCGTGCTTCATTGGCACCTCCTCGCTAGTACATCAGCGTGTACCGCAATTCTACGCCTGTGGCCGTGAGGACAAGGTTGTGTGGGAGCGAAGTCTCTCCAGGACACTTGACCGTGTAGATGTAGCTACCGCTCCCAAACGTGAGTATAGTGGTGGTGTCCCCTTCATAACATTCAGCACCACCAGACGCACTCGTACCATCGCCATTGTATTTGATATACGTTATTGCCACATAGTAGTCATTTTCGAACGCCTGCACAAAGGCGATCCCGCCGTGGTGAGGCCATCCACTGGCCAGGTGAAGAGTGAAGGGGGTCCAGTGCGGGATCTCGATGGTGACGCTGCCGGGGCTAGGATAGAGGGTTCCGTAGGTCGTCCGCGCTAAGTTGCCCGCATGGAGCCCGTCTACCATATCGGCATCTAAGCTGGAGCCAGAGCCGTCATCGTCCAGGATCTCCGCCAGAGCTGCGCCATCTTGCAGGTCGCTGGCCGTCACCGCCCCATCCACAATCATCGCCGAGGTGACGCTGTTGGCCTGCCCTTCGTTGACGAACCGCCCATCGGCCTGCACGCGGGTCAGCAAGTCGCCGTCGGCATTGTTGTCCAAGTAGCCTTCGGCCCCCAGGTCGGCATAGGCGGAGTAGCGGTCGGTGGAGAGGGTGCCGGCATTGATGTTGGAAGCATTCTGGTAGAAACTGCCATGCTGGCCATCCAGCAGGTCAGCGTCCAGGCTGGAGCCGGAGCCATCATCGTCCAAGATCTCCGCCAGGGCTGCCCCGTCCTGCATATCGCTGGCGGTCACCGCGCCGTCCTGGATCATCCCCGAGGTGACACTGTCGGCCTGCCCCTCGTTCACGTAGGTAGCGTCGTGGTTGTGGTCGCTGCGGGCTGCGGTGGTGGCGCTGCCGGTGCCGGCGAAGTTCACGTTCAGGGTCACATCCCCGCTTGTCCCCCCTCCACTCAGGCCAGTGCCAGCGGTCACGCCGGTAATGTCACCGCCGGAGTCATCGTCCACCCCATCGGCGAAGCCGGCTGGCACGCCGGTCAGGCCTGACCAGGGGGCGCCTTTGGCGTAGAGGGCGTAGGGCGTCGCCGTGAGGGCCTGGCGCGGGCTGAGGGCCGTGTAGCTCCCGCTGCCAGCCGGGCAGCGCACGGCGATCTCCAGCCAGCGAGCCTCGCCAGTGAAAGCACCGCCGCCGAAGTCCAGGTCGGGGATGGTGAACAGGCCGTTGGCGACGTTGATGCCTGTCTTCTCCTGTATCGGGCCGATCTGCGACCCACCGACCTCGGCGTCGTAGAGGATAAAGCGAAAGTCGCAGGTGCCGTTGACGAGGCTGCCGCCGCTCTTGAGTTGCCCCTGGTAGGTGAAGCTTGTGCTGAGCGGAGCCCGCCCTGAGCTTCGTCGAAGGGCCGAAGCAGCGGTGCCCAAGACGGCCTGCGCGTCGAGCTCACCCTGTGGGCCGGGGCCTTTTGCCCCAACGCCGGCGGCCAAGAGCAAGGCCAACGCGGCCACAACCGTCACCATCGTCGCTATCCTTCTAGCCTGCATTTTCTTCCCTCCTTTTGTCAGTGACCACCTGACGGTGGCCTTGAGGCTTGTGCTTAATCGGCCTATTTTGGTTTTGCCCGATCATCACCTCCTCCAGCTTAAGCAGCCAAAGCGGTATCCTGTTCCCTTCAGTGCGACCATTATACCCTAAGCCTTCTAAAAACACAACGAGAAAAGCCACCTGCATCCATCGCACAGGTGGCTTTGTTTCGCTGCCCAAGACCTGTCCCTTCAGATTTTACGGGTAGCTCTTCGAGACGATGGGCAGGTAGATCCTGTATTCTGGTGGTGGCGGTGGAGCTGGCGCCGCCACCCCGTACCAGTATCCCGCCCCCAGCCGGTAGCTAACGCTGCAAGGCATCCATTGTCTCATCTTAATGGCGCCCCCGTCTCACTGGGCTCTTAAGATCTCGATCTCCCGCCACGACACCCAGGAAGGGCTCTCCAACGTATCCACTCGGATGAACTGCAAGCCCGTCCAGGGCGCTGGTGGGGTGTACTCCAGCACCTGGCTGTCCGTCGTGAAGCCACGAAACTCATGCAACAGGCGGTAGTCTTCTCCAGAACCCCTGCCCCACACCTGATGCACGGTCTGACCATCGGGGTACTGGCTCACGGCCAACCGGATCTGCCCGATAGAGACGGGAGTCTGCAGGTCCACCGTGATCCACTGGGGTGCGAAGTCCCCAGAGCCCCACCAGGTCTCAAAATCTCCATCGACAGCCATGGCGGGAGCGTTGGTTGGCAAGGCGTTGGAGGCAGTGACGGGCTTGCCTAAGGCGAGGTTTTGCCCTGGAAAGACGCCTGGCACGCACGGGTCCGGCCGGTTCTTTGGAGCGAGAGCCTGGTTGATGACCTCGTTGTCATCGAGGCCGTTCCAAATCTCCGGCTGTTCCTCCGTATCCCACGTCCACAGCAGCCAGCCATCGAAGCCGTATGGGCAAGATTCGACCTGCCAGTCCTGTAACACCTGAGCTGCGACGGCGGAAGACCAATACGTGGCCTTAAAAGCCCCAAACTCGCCCATGACAATGGGTTTCCGCGTAAAGCCAGTCATCTCGAAGTTCTCCACCATCTGGGCCAGCGTGAGCCCTTGACCAGGATAAGGGTGCAGGTGGATGAAGTCCGCTGATGATCCCCCGATCTCCGGATCGGCGATCGCCCAGTAGGTGCGGACAAGGCGCGGATCGCCTATTCGCGCAGGGTTAGGCTTCTGCGGCCAAAAGAAGCCTATGGTAACCAGCGCTGTAGGATCCAGCTCTAAAATACTGGCCCGCAGCTGATCGATCCAGTAGACCAGGTTTTCATTCATCATCCTCTGCTTGTCCTCGGGTTTCGCCATGTCATACGTCCGCCCGTTCGCCGTCGTCACTAAGCCGGATGTCAAGCTCAACGGCGGAAGGTTGGCTTCGTAGAATTGCTCAGCTCGAATGGAGTAAGCCCAGATAGCGTCTAAGGGAGCCCCGTGGGCAATTAGTGCCTGGATGAAATCGCGCCAGAACCGCCGGTTGGCCTCCAGGCCTCCTGGTGTCAGGTAATGGACATTATACCCAGCAAAGACGGCACAACAGTAAGCATCCATCAGTGCAGTGTATCCGCCTACCTTAGGGACGTCATCTGTTCTAATCCAGACAAGGACCTCATTGGCCTTCGCCTTCTGAAGGAAATCCACGACATTAGCGAGATAAGCGGAAGAGAGTCCACCTGCTGGATCGCCCAGGCTCCCCTCCCTACAACAGGGGTTGAGCATGACCCCAACGACGTTGTAGCCATCCGAACGCATCTTGCGGAGGGCCTGTTCTGATCGGGAGGGGTCATAGAGGCCGGGGTTGAAATTGGAATGGTAAAGGATCATTTCTCCCGAAGGCGCCCGCTGCCAAGCCAGGCGAATGTAGTGGTTCCCACGGGGGACAAATTTCTGTCCCGTCAGGTGATCATAGAACTCGCCCACACCGTCCACCCCCCGGATGCCGATGCGGTGCTCGGGCTGAGGGCACAACGTCCCCTGTCCCGGCGCGCAGTACTCTACCCGCCCGCCGACCATGGTCATCAGCACCTGGACGTCCTTGATGGCGTCAGGATGCACGGTCAGCGGGTTATCTGACAGTATGATCAGGTCGGCGAACTTGCCAGGCTTCAAGCTGCCGACTTCCTGGTCTCGGAAGAGGGCGTAAGCCGACTCGATGGTCATCATGGGCAGTGCTTCTTCCACCGTGATCGTATCATCCGCCAGCCACTCTGGAGGTTCACAGATGGTCACGCCATCTTCGGCCACTTCTTTCCGCGTGACGAAGCTGTAGAGTTCAAGGATGGGGCTTATTGGCCCCACCCAGGGATCGTCGCCGTGCCAGGCAATGTGCAGACCGGGATTGGCGTCGATGAGGGCACGCCACGGCCACTCCCAGTCCCGGTACGCCGGAGGCAGGGGAGGACTATATGGGTTGCAGACCGGGTAGGCCGCGAAGATCACGGTTACGATCCCGATCTCGCTGTAGCGGGACATGAGATCAGGCCTTATGACTGAATTGTGGTCAATGCGATGGCGAAGAGTATTGGGCTGTCCCCCCAGCGCAAAGGCAATGGCGTTCTGGGCTTGTTCGATGGCCCGGTCCCCAATGGCATGGATGACCACCTGGTAGCCGGCAGCCTGGGCCTCGGCCACTGCTGTGTTCAACTGCTCCTGGGTGAGCCACAGATCGCCCAACCCCTCGATTCCTGGAAGCTCAAAGCTCAAGGCGGGCCGGCCGCAGGTTCCACCGTCGGCGAAGATCTTCACGCCGCCGATCCTCAGCATCTCTCCCGGCTCCCGAGTGGGCGGATGCTGCTTCCACCAATCTCCTTGAATGTCCCCGCAGTTGGTGTTGTAGATCAGATACAAGCTGGTCCGAACGCGCAATCTGCCCTCTCGCGCGAAGGTTTGCATCTGTTCTAGGAAATCAGGTGGTACGAACATGTCGCCCAGGGTCGTGATGCCGTTCTCTAAAGCCAACTGCTGGGCTTGCTCCAGGCTCATGCCCAAATGGACCTCCGCATCATTGAAGATGTGGGTGTGAGCATCCACAAAGCCGGGCATGAGTGTCCGGCCCTGGAGGTCGACCACCTGCGTCGTCGGTCCTTGCAGAGCCAGGATCTCCTCGTTGCTGCCCACGGCCAGGATCTTCTCCCCCTGGATGGCGATAGCTTGCGTCTGGGGCTGATCGGCCTCCATGGTCAGGATGGTGCCGTTGTGGAAAATCACGTCAGCTCGCGGGTGGTTCTTCACCACGATGGGCAGGTAGATCTTGTATCCTGGCGGTGGCGGAGGCGCTGCCCCGCCCCAGAAGCCGCCGGCCAGGGTGTAGCCGCCTCCGTCCACTGTGTTCCAGGTCAGGTCGTAGCCACCGCCCGATTGGGCCAGGACGAGGACCGGCAGGGAGAGCAGGGCGGCAAGGAGGAGCAGGCGGAAAACGGGAAACGTAAAGCGTGAGCCGTTCATGGCTGCCCTCCCTACCAGGCCAACCAGGCCACTTCCGCTGTGCGCACCGTAGCCACCCAGCGGACCGTGTCGCCGAAGCCGCCTCTGGCCCGCACTTGCAAGGCATCGTTGGTATCGTCGGCGAAAACCTGCACATTCCAGAAGCCCTCGTCCTCGCCCATGGTAGTCACGGTCGGCGTTCCGACGAGGGCGGTGGTCCCGCCGACGTTTTCAATGACTCCCTCAATTCGGTAGCCGGCCGACTCGCCAGCGATGGTGCATCCCACCACCAGGATGTCAAAGCTCATCGTGCGGCCGCTGGCGATGATGAGACGGGCGCTGCCGCCATCCAAGTAGAGGTCAGTCCAGCCGGCGCCGACTGATGTTCTCCGCATCACGTAGAGGGAGGCCTGGGCATCGCCGTTAGTCGCGAACCGTCCGCCGGCGTAGGCCATCTGGCCCCAGTGGTCGGCTACTGCCTCGTACCCGCCCGGCACGGTGGCGTAGCTGCCGCTGGCGGTGTTGCTCACGCCCCCGCCGATGGTGGCGTAGCTGCCGCTGGCGGTGTTGCCGCTGCCCCCGCCAACGGTGGCGTCAGGGCCGCTGGCGCGGTTGTTCACGCCCCCGCCGATGGTGGCGTAAGAAGCGGTAGAGGTAATCACATTGCCGTAGCCCCCGCCGACGGTGGCGTAGTCGCCGTTGGCGCGGTTGCTCTGGCCCCCGCCGACGGTGGCATAGGTGCCGCTAACGATGTTAGTGTAGCCCCCGCCGACGGTGGCGTAGTCGCCGCTGGCGGTGTTGCCGCCCCCGCCGATGGTGGCGTAAAGGCCGCTGGCGGTGTTGCCGCTGCCCCCGCCAACGGTGGCGCAGGTGCCGCTGGCGTCGTTGTTCACGCCCCCGCCGATGGTGGCATCAAGGCCACTGGCGGTGTTGTTGCCGCCCCCCACCGATGGTGGCGTTGTAGCCGCTGGCGTCGTTGCCCCAGCCCCCGCCGACGGTGGCGTAGTCGCCGCTAACGATGTTGGTGCTGCCCCCGCCGACGGCGGCGGCCCTGCCGCTGGCGGTGTTGCTCAAGCCCCCGCCGATGGTTGAGGCGTTGCCAATTGCTTCATTGCCGTCCTCTGTTGTTCCGTCATACCCACCCCCGCCGACGAAGGCTCCTATGCCGCTGGCGGTGTTGCGCCGGCCCCCGCCGACGGTGGCGTCCAAGCCACTAGCGGTGTTGCCGTAGCCCCCGCCGACGGTGGCCAAGCTGGCGCTGGCGGTGTTGCCATAACCCCCGCCGACGGTGGCGTAGATGCCGCTGGCGATGCCATTGTGGCCCCCACTGATGGTGGCGTACGCGCCGCTGGCGGTGTTCGCGACGCCCCCGCCGACGGTGGCGAAGGACCTGTCGCTCGCAGTCCCAGCATTATCCCCTGCCAAATTGCCAGACCCGCCTCCCACCGTGCCATAGTTGTCAGTGACACGGTTGGTCCATCCGCTTTCCCCACCGCCGCCGATAGTGGCTCCGACGACGCCTGAGGTCACACTGTTGCCGCTATAGCCGCCGATGAGGTTGGGGCTGGTGGCGTTCGGCTCCAGGCGCAGGGCGCGGGCATTGTTCACCCGCAACTCCAGGGCCACGTTGTCGGTGGTGCCCAGGAAGTTGGTACCAGCAGTGGTGCCGGCGTTGCCACTCAACTTCCAGTAGCGCGCATCAGTATAGGCGGTATCCAAACTGAGCGTCACATCACCGATTTCTCCGCCACCGGTCAGGCCCGTCCCCGCATAGACGGCGGTGATGTCACCTGCCCCACCGGCCACGCTCTCACAGGTCACCGTGCCGTCGGCGTTGATGACCCAGATGGCGTTGCCGGACGGACAGGTGCCGCTGACCCGCCGCTGGATAGCAGCTGTGTCCACGCTGAACTGGTTGCCGGTCAGCGTCAGCCCCGTTCCGGCCGTGTAGGTGGTGTCGTTGTCCATCCCGTCGGCGAAGCCAGCCGGCACGCCGGTCAGGCCGGACCAGGGCGCGCCTTTGGCGTAGAGGGCGTACGGCGTCGCCATGAGGGCCTGGCGCGGGGTGAGGGCCGTGTAGCTCCCGCTCCCAGCCGGGCAGCGGACGGCGATCTCCAGCCAGCGGGCCTCGCCAGTGAAAGCACCACCGCCGAAGTCCAGGTCGGGAATGGTGAACAGGCCGTTGGCGACGTTGACGCCTGTCTCGTCCTGTATTGGGCCGATCTGCGACCCACCGACCTCGGCGTCATAGAGGATAAAGCGAAAGTCGCAGGTGCCGTTGACCAGGTTGCCATCCTGCTTGAGCTGCCCCTGGTAGGTGAAGCTTGTGCTGAGCGGAGCCCGCCCTGAGCTTCGTCGAAGGGCCGAAGCGGCGGTGCCCAGGGCGGCCTGCGCGCCGAGCTCACCCTCCTCGATTGGCGGGCCAGCCGCGGTAGAGCTGGCGGCCAAGAGCAAGGCCAACGCCGCCACAACCGTCGCTATTCTTTTAGTTTGCATTTTCTCCCCTCCTTGTGAAAGCCGTATCCGTTTCTCTTCACTGCGACCATTATACCCTATTCTCCACCCAAGAGCAAAGCCACCTGCGTAGATCGCACAGGTGGCTTTGTTTCGCTGCCCAAGAACTATTCCTTCAGGCTTCAGGGATAGTTCTTCAAGACGATGGGCAGGTAGATTTTATACGCCGGTGGTGGCGGTGGAACTGGCGCCGCCACCCCGTACCAGTATCCCGCCCCCAGCCGGTAGCTGGCGCTGTCCAGCGCCCCTACGGCCGGCTGGCCGATGCTGCCGTCCAGGACGTAGCCAGCTGATGAGGCATGGCCACCCCCGCCGGCGATGACGTGCCACCGCAGGTCGAAGCCTGTGCTGAGGATAGCCGAAGCATCGGCCGAGGACTGTGCCAGGGCCATGCCGCCCAGCAACAGGAAGGTGACGGTGGTGACCAGGATCGCTGTGCGCATCTTCATTGTCGCACCTCCTATTGGAGCACTGCGAGCATCTTGATGACGCCGGTGCCCTTATCCAGCCTCTCCAGCGCCTTGCCGATGACAGTACCCTGCGGTGGATTAGGGCCGGCCTTCATGGCGTGGCCGGGGATGGAGGAAGCTACCAGCAGGTCGCTGGGACGGATGGGGCCGTTCTCGGCCGATGCCTTCACTGGCACGACCCCCGCGATGGCCAGGGGGATTGTGCCTGCGACTTCTCCTTCCACCGGTTGACCGCCCACAAAACCGGGATTGGTGGAGTAGACCCCCACTACACTGGCCTGATAAGGTTCGCTGGAGCGGGTCAGTTTCCCATCGGGGCCGATGACCAGCACATCCCCTGGCTGCAACCCCTCGACAGCCGGCAGCATCTCGGCAAAGTCAGCGCCGCCACCTTGCCAACTGTTAGCGGCACGGCCGATGCCATCGTACTGCAGGCGGAACTTAGGGGTCCAGTTGTCGGTAACTGCCCGGAGGAATTGGCCACCATTGGATTGGAGGACGAGCACCTCGCCGTTGCCAGAGTTCTGCAGATGGGCGTTGGCATAACCGCTGTTATTGGTCAGATAAGCGGCCATGCCGTCGCCGGCCTTAGAGTTGTCTACGCGCAGTGAGGCCCTGATAGCTGTGCCCCCGTTTCCGTATGCGTAGAGCGCAATGCCGCCCGCAAGGTTGACGAAACAGCCACCGCACCCGTCGGGGGAGGTGCTCCGTCCATACACGCCGTTGAACCCTTCGCCCTCTACCCCATAACCTATGGAGCCGGTCCCCTTCACGCCGGTCTCGCCCTCACCGATCACACCGGCGCCGAATGTGGCGTGGCCAGACACGCCAGTGCCGCCGTAGTTGTCGGCGATGCCCTCAACCCCCTTGCCGTTGATACCGGTGGCCGTTCCCGCGACGCCGGTGCCGTCATCGCTCTCAGTGTAGCCAGACACCCCCAGCATTGCCCCGGTGCCAAACACGCCGGTCACGCCAGAACCACCGACGCCAGCTCCAAATCCACCAGAGGAGTGGCCGAAAACGCCGATGCCGAAATTGCTGCTGCCCTCGACGCCGTAGCCATTCACGCTCTCGCCCAGGACGCCAGCGGCGGCTGTGGCCGTCATGGGTGCAGTCGTGCTGCCGACCACGCCATAGCTGTTGACACTGGTACCTCGCACACCCGTGCCTATCTCGCTCTCACCCTGGACGCCGACCAAGCCGGCGCCCCTGACCCCGACGTCACCCTCACCACGGACGCCGGTCATCCCTACGCCCTCGACGCCCATGCCACTGCCTTGAGCGTAGAGAGCTACCCCCAGCCCCTGGTTAACTACCGAAGCGATAGCGTCGGTGCTACTGCCTTCGATCCATGCCCCGGGCCGCAAGCTCAGGGCGTAAGGCACGGGTAGCAGCTCCTGCCGGGGCAAGAGCCACTGGCCATTGACCTGGATGCGCAGCCACAGCGCCTGGCCGTTGAAGGCATCGTGCGGCGCGTCCAGTTCGACGGTGAACAGGCCATTGCTGACCGGCACATTGTTCTTCACGATGTCGCCCCCCACCTGGCTGCCACCTGTGGCGTCATTCCAAAGCTGGAAGACCAAGTTGACGGGGACGTTCAGCGGGTTGCCGGCTGCGTCGGTCAGCCGGCCCTGGTAGCTGATCTTGCTGGCCACGGTGCCGCTCAGAGCGATGCCGCTGGCGGTGCCAGGAGCTGGCGGGTCGGCCTGCGCCACCATGCTCAGAGCCAGCATCAGGATCAGCGTAGCCAGGATGAGCAGTGCATTTCTGTAACCTTTCATGGTAATCTCCTCTCCTCAAGAATTTATCGCCCGAGGACCAGCACCCAGATAAGGCCGGTCCCCTTGGCCAATGGTTCCAAGGCACGACCCAGCAGCGGGGCTGCCGGCGTGACCTGGTCGAGCTTGTGCGCGGTGCCTCCCTCGCCCCCAACCCCTCTCCCAGAGGGTGAGGGGAGGGCGGGGGGTCCCACCGGGTCGCCGACCTTGATGGCGACTGAGGAGGCGTCAGCCCGCACCTGGACGAGCCCCTGTACCACGACGAACAGATAGTCACCAGGAGCCACGGTGCCCGGAGCGAGGCCGGGCATCTCAGTGGTGGTTTGGTCGGAGTCACCGCCCAGAACAGGCGTCTTCGTAGCCGTGACCATGGCTCTGGCCTGGACGACGCCCAGGGCACCCCCGCCGGCTGCCGTGGCTCGCCGCACCTTCAAAACGGGTGTCTGCTGCCCTTTCAGTGGCGGCGCGATGCCGCTGATGGACACCACGTCCCCCACCTCCAGCGGGCCGGCATCCGCGTTCTGCCCGACGAAGGCCACGGTGCAGCCGACACAGCCGCCCCCGGCGTAGACTTTCTGGTTGGTGGCGAGCCCCCAGGTCGCATTGGTCTGGCCGTACACGCCGATGGCCAGGCCACCAGCCGTGCCACTGGAATACCCGCCGACGCCGTGGGCATAGGCACTGGACCCCAGCACGCCTTCCGTGGCGCTCCCCAGGCCCTCACCGAGGACTCCCTCGCCACCAGCAGCACTGCTTTTGCCGTACACCCCTTTCGGCCCCTCCCCCAGCACGGCTGCCAACCCGCTGCCGGTATTGCCGTAGACGGCAACGCCGCTCTGGCTGTTGCCCACGACGCCTTCGCTGGAGGTGCTGACGCCCAGGACGCCAGAGCCGCTCTCGCTGCGACCCTCAACGCCATTGCCGGCGGTACTGGTACCCTTCACGCCACCTAGACCCCCGTCGCCTTGCACTCCATAGCCAGTATAGCCAAAAAGGCTCTCGCCGTGAACACCGATAAAGCCGACACCATGCACGCCGGGTGCAGAGCCCGAGGTGGCCTGACCATGAATCCCTTCATAGCCTTCGGCGAAGAGGCCCGGGCCGTTAACGCTGGTGAAGTAGCCGCCCCAGCCGTCGCCGGTGGCTGCGCCCCGGATGGCAGCCGAGTCTGAGCCACCTTGCGACCACCCACTGACCCCATCACCGCTCGAACTGGACCCCTCTACGCCAATCCCACCTTCACCCTTCACCCCGACGCCGCCGGGGTTGGTGCCCAACACGCCTGGGCCTCCGGAGCCCTCGCCAATCACGCCGGTGTGACCCTGGCCGTGTACGCCGGTCCCGGTGTCAGCGCGTCCCTCCACCCCGAAGCCGCCAAAGATGCCACTGACGCCCTGCACGCCGACGTCCCCCTCGCCCCGGACGCCGACCAGCCCCCGGCCGTCGACGCCTATCCCCCGACCCTGGGCATAGACACCGGTCTCACCCAGGGCGTCAACGCCCAGGCCGGCGCCATGGGCCTTGACCGCCGTGCCGACGAGCCCGCCGCCGGCCACCGTGAGGACCGGGTCGCTATCGCCCATGATCTCAGCGCCCGGTCGCAGGCTGAGGGCGTAGGGCACCGACAACAGCTCCTGCCGGGGCAAGAGCCACTGGCCGTTGACCTGGATGCGCAGCCAGAGGGCCTGGCCGTTGAAGGCCTCCTGAGGCACGTCTAGTTCGACGGTGAACAGGCCGTAGCTCACCTGCACGCCGTTCTTCACGATGTCGCCCCCCACCTGGCTGCCCGCCGTGGCGTCATTCCAGAGCTGGAAGACTAGGTTGACGGGGCCAGGGAGCGGATTGCCGGCAGCGTCGGTCAGCCGCCCCTGGTAGCTGATCTTGCTGGCAACGGTGCCGGCCAGGCCTGCACTGAGCGAAGCGAACGTGGTGACCTCGCCCGAGCCCTTGCCCCCCTCAACTGGCGGGCCAGCTGCTGTAGAGCTGGCGGCCAGGAGCAAGGCCAACGCCGCCACAACCATCACTATCGTCGCTATCCTTTTAGTCTTCATCTTCGTCTCCTTTCATTGCTCACTAAATGGCAGGTTTGAGGTTTGTGCTAAGTCGGCCTATCTTTAGTTTTGCCCGATCGTCACCTCCTCCCACCTAAACAAAAAAGACGCCAAGCCCGGGCAGCGGATGCCCGAGACATTGGCGCCCGTGAGATTGTGCAAGACATTCTCCTTAGTAGAACACCTGAGCGACGCGGTAGAGATCGAGGTCAACCGTCCTGGTCTTTCCAGCCACCTTGGCCAGCTCCACGGGGACGAGATCGCTTCCCTTGAGGGCCACCATGTAGCCGAACTTCCCCTCCTGGATGAGGTCCACGGCCGCCACCCCAAAACGCAGGGCCATCACCCGGTCGAAGAGGGTGGGGGAGCCGCCCCGCTGCAAGTGGCCCAGCACCACCGATCGCGAGGTTTTGCCTGTGCGACGCTCTATCTCCTCGGCCACGGTCTCGCCAAGGCCCCGCTTCATCAGAATCACATGGCCGAACTCGTCGCGCATGCCCAGCTCCTCCTCCTTGTAAACTATCTCCTTGAACTGAGCACCCTCGGCAACGACGATGATGCTGAAGCGCTTGCCCTCCTTCCAGCGCTTCTCGACGTGCTTGCAGACCTCCTCCAAGCTAAGAGGCACCTCGGGGATGGCGATGAAGTCGGCCCCTCCAGCCATACCCCCCATCGTCGCCACCCAGCCGGCATGGCGGCCCATGACCTCGACCACCATGGCCCGGTGATGGGAGTCGGTCGTGGTGTGGAGCTTGTCCAGGGCGTCGGCCACGATGGTCACCGCCGTGTTGAAGCCGATGCAGTAATCGGTCTCGGCCACGTCGTTGTCCATGGTTTTAGGGATGCCCACCACGGGCACGCCCCTCTTGTGGAACTCATAGGCCACTCTCTGGGTATCGTCGCCGCCGATGGTCACTAGAGCATCCAGGCCGAACCCCTTGATGTTCTCCAGGCACCTCTCCATGCCGCCCTCTTTCTTAAGGGGGTTGGTGCGCGAGGTGCCCAGGATCGTCCCGCCAACGTGCAGGATGCCCGAAACGCACTCCTGAGTCAAGGGCTCGATGTCGCTCTCCATCAGCCCCTTATAGCCATCCTTGATGCCCATGACCTCGTAGCCGTATTCGAAGGCCCTTCTCGCCACGGCCCTGATGGCCGCGTTGAGGCCAGGCACATCCCCCCCGCCGGTTAAAACCCCTATCCTCATGGGAACCTCTTTTATTCCTCGCTTCGTCCTATCTCGACACTGCGGAACTGCCTAGGCGGGCTAACGAAGCCGCCGCTGGCATCGATGCGGCCGCTGGAGCCGAAGAGGCGTATCTTCTCCCGCACGGCCTCCTTGACGTTTTCGCGGGAGATGGCCAGGAATTTGCGCGGATCAACCTCGTCGGGCATCTTCTTGAAGCCCTCCCCCATCCCCCGCACAAAGGCCTGGTTGAGGTAAGTGGCCACGTTGATCTTGCAGATGCCGTGCTCGATGGCCTCCAGGATGCTCTCGTGCTTCACTCCCGAGGAGCCGTGCAACACCAGGGGCACGCCCGTCCTCTGGCGGATGGCCTCGATGCGGTCGGTGTCCAGCTCAGCCTCGCGGGCCCTCATAGCGTGCACCGAGCCCGCAGCCACGGCCAGGGAATCGGCCCCTGTCCGCTCGATGAACTCCTTCGCCTGATCGGGGTTGGTCATGGCCGCCTCCACCTCCTCGGGCGTCACCTTATCCGTGCTTATGAGCACCCTCCCCAGCTCCGCCTCCACGGGAATCCCCACCAAGTGGGCGATCTCGCAGACCCTCTTGGTGATAGCCACGTTTTCCTCATAGGGGAGCTTGGAGCCATCGAACATCAAGGAGGTGAAGCCAGCCCTGAGGCAGCGGACATTCTGCTCGAAGCTGGTGCCGTGGTCGAGGTGGAGGACGACGGGGATGTCCGCCAGCTTAGCGGCGATCTTCACCAGGCCGACCGCATAATCCAGCCCGGCGTAGCTGATGGCCCCTTGGCTCACCTGGAGGATGATCGGCGCCCGCTCCTCCTGCGCTGCCTCGACGATGGCCTGCACCATCTCCATATTGTTGGCGTTGAAGGCCCCCACCGCGAAGCGGTCCTCCATCGCCCTCTGTAAAATCTCCTTACTCGTCACTAAAGGCATTGAACCACCTCCCCCTAACGTGATCAACGTAGACGTTGGTTATCACAGCCTGTTCCATTCCTCAGCTGTGATCTTGCGGCCTATGACTTCTTCAACCTCCTGTATCATCATCCGAAGCTGAGACACAGAATACTCAGCATCAGAAGGGATTGCCAAGCGGTGTTGTTCATAGACCATAAACTGGTGCCGTGTGCCGGAGAAGGGACCATCAAAGCCGATTTCCCGCAGCCGCCGGATGAAGTCTCGACGGCTCATAGCTTGGCTCTTTGTTCAGATCAATGCCAGCAATCACTGGCAGCGGATGCCCCAGTTTGAGGCCGACCAATATCCAGTCCTCCAGCGTGGAACGCAACTCCTCCTCGCACTCGCGCAGGGTGGATCCAAACGCCACCACCCCCCTGCACGGTGGAATGCGCCCGGCAAATGTGCCATCTTCCAATTTGTCGTAGACGGCGTGAGCCATCGCTTGTTCTAAGAGCCTATCCTAAAAATGCGCGACGGTAGACAATAAGACAGGCAGCGAATTGGATAAGACCCAACCAGTGTTCAGCCTTCTTCTCCCACCGGATC
>Ga0315314_1001306_pt1 | contig 22919 bp, 20 predicted proteins | sample TDP9_MG_FD_203631 | JGI IMG/M metagenome (GOLD analysis project Ga0315314, IMG submission 203631) | Freshwater sediment microbial communities from Lake Towuti, South Sulawesi, Indonesia - TDP9 | ecosystem: Environmental > Aquatic > Freshwater > Lake > Sediment | place: Indonesia: South Sulawesi... | reverse complement strand
CTTAAGAATAGATATGATCTTCCTTTCCGTATCTGCGCCCACGCCTTGTTGCATTCAACCCCCTCTCATTCCTTAGGATAGTGTTGAGCCATTATAGCACCCTAGACTTAAGAAAGTGAATAGCATATTGAGGATTTTTTCTTTCCTTCAATAAATGGGGGCAATGGTTTCTAGGAAGTAGTTAGGCAATCTCAAGCCACTAGTCAACTCAGGATGAAAAGCAGAGTACGCCCGTTTGCCCGTTTCCCCCCTTCCCCAAGCTCCATAACTTCCTATGCAGACTATTTATTCTTTAGATATGCTCCCATCCCTTAAACCGGTTAGTAATGGGTAACCTTCTATCGCGGCCGAAGGCCCTGGGGGTTATCTTGACACCTGGGGGAGCTTGGCGGCGCTTGTACTCACTTCCGTCCACCAAACGAGCAGTTCGCTTGACCACCTCTTCATCTATTCCCATAGCGATAATCTGCTCCACGCTTTTGTCCTCCTCGACATAGGCTTGGAGGACAGGATCGAGCAAGTCATACGGAGGTAATGAGTCAGTGTCTTTTTGTTCTGGCCTTAGCTCGGCCGATGGTGCCTTTTCTAAGATACCAGAGGGAATGAGTTCGTAATCAGCCAGGGAATTTCGGTATCTGGCTAGCTCGTAGACCATCGTCTTGGGCACATCCTTTATCACAGCGAAGCCGCCTGCCATATCCCCGTAGAGCGTAGTGTAGCCGGTAGCTATTTCGCTCTTGTTGCCCGTGGTGAAAACAAGCCAGCCAAACTTGTTTGACAAGGCCATAAGGATATTACCCCTGATGCGAGCTTGAATGTTCTCCTCAGCCACATTGGGCTCAGTCCCTTTGAAAGTGGGGGCCAGCACGTCCAAGTAAGACTTAAAGACCTTTTCAATGGGGATATTCAAGAGTTTGATGCCCAGGTTCTGGGCCAGCAATTCGGCATCTGATAGACTGGCAGGCGAAGAATACCTTGAAGGCATGGCCACTCCGACTACGTTCGATGCACCCAGGGCATCTACAGCAATGGTGGCCACCAGGCTGGAATCTATTCCCCCAGAAAGCCCTATCAATACTTTCTGAAAGCCATTCTTGTGGATATAGTCTCGTGTCCCCAGCACCAGAGCATCATAGACCTCTTTCGGACCACTAGACACCCGAAGCTCTCGTTGAGGCAGAAGTGGCTTTGGAGCAGCGGGGGTGATTGTGGATTTGGATATCACAATTCTGGTTGCATGCCACCCTTGCCCTTCTGAGAGCAGTGTCCCCTTCCTCCATCTGGGGTCGTGAAGACGGGTGCGAAAGACAGCCTCGACATCCAGATCGGCTACCACCAGATCTTCCTCAAATTGTCGGCCCTTAGCTATCAGACGTCCCTTCTCATCCAGCACTAAGCTATTGCCATCGAAGACTAACTCATCCTGTCCTCCAACCAAGTTGTTATAAGCCACGATGGCAACATTATCTGAGGCACGCGTCGCCAGCATTCGCTCTCTGAAGTCTCCTTTGCCAAAATGATATGGCGAGGCACTAATATTCACTATAACCTCAGCCCCCTGGTAAGCTTGTGCGGTAGCTGGTCCAGCCTCGTACCAGATGTCCTCACAAATGTTGATACCGATACCCACGCCAGCGATTACGTACACTGGACATTCCGTTCCTGCTCGAAAATAGCGGTTCTCATCAAAAACCCCGTAGTTGGGCAGATATATCTTGTGATAGACACCAGCAAGTTTGCCATCGTGAATTATTGCGGCAGCATTGTAGAGGTCGTTTTTAGCATCCACAAAGCCGACCACGGCAGTGAGCCCTGAAGAGCCAGCAATCACCTCTTCCAGAGAACGCGCATTCTCCTCGATGAACTGTGGTTTGAATAGTAGGTCCTCTGGTGGGTAGCCGCAGATAGCGAGCTCAGGGAAAGTCAGCAGTTCCACACCCAGAGACCTGGCTTGAGTGACAGTCTCCAGTATCTTCTTGGTGTTACCTTTGAAGTCACCTACTGTAGTATTGATCTGTGCCATGCCAATTCTCATCCTGCGCATCCTAGCACCTCCATACGTGGTAGCCTGTGCTCAACATGTGAGCCCGGTGTTGGGAACAACTCAGCAGCAACCTACCTTATGCTTTCAGATATTCCCCCAGTGGCTTGACGTTGAAAGTCTTGTTATTACCTACAAGGGCCTGTACAGTAGCTCGGAAGGTATCCAGGGATGTGAAGCATGGGATGCGTTTCTCCGTGGCAGCACGGCGTATGTAAAAGCCATCTCTCAATGGAGTACGTTCCCCACTGATAGTGTTGACTACACCATCAACCCAGCCATCCTGAATGACGTCCACCACGTTAGGGTGTCCCTCACTCAGCTTCTTGGTGATAAATCTCACCGGGAGTCCCTCTCTCTCAATCATCGCTGCTGTGCCCTCAGTGGCGTAGAACCTGTAGTCCATTGAGGACAGACTCCTGACAATTGGCAGTGCCTCAGGCTTATCCCTGTCGGCAATGCTGAGAAGGATTGCTCCTTTCTGAGGCAACATCAAGCCGGCTGCCAATAGTGCCTTAGCCAAGGCAGCATCAAAGGTGTAATCGATACCCATTACTTCACCAGTGGATTTCATTTCTGGGCCAAGGTAAGTATCTACCCCAGCTAGTTTGGACATGGAGAAGACGGGAGCTTTTATGCCCACCAATCCTTGTTTTTTCCATAGCCCTGTTTGGTAACCCTGTTCTTGGAGGGGTATCCCCAGCATGACTTTAGTGGCCACCTTGACCATAGGTACACCAGTGACCTTGGAAATGAAAGGGATGGTGCGGCTGGCCCGGGGGTTTACCTCTAGTACATAGACAGAGGAGTGGTCTGGCCCTCGCATGATGACAAACTGAATATTCATCAAGCCCTTCACCTGGAGAGCCAAACCGATACGCACTGTGTAATCTATCAGGGTATTTACCTCTGACTCTGTCAGACCCAAGCCTGGATATACCGCCATCGAGTCGCCACTATGCACCCCTGCCCTCTCAATGTGCTCCATAATGCCAGGAATAAGTACCCTCTCCCCATCAGAGATAGCATCTACCTCTACCTCCTTTCCTTCCAAATACTTATCAACGAGCACCGGATGCTTAGTCCCCAATTCCAGCGCTCCATTCATGTAGCGGTTGAGTTCCGCAGCATCGTGAACAATCTCCATGGCTCTACCCCCGAGGACATAGCTAGGGCGCACCAGGACCGGATAGCCGACCACCTGAGCCACACTTTGAGCCTTCTCGATGGAGGTGGCGGCACCTCCTGGGGGCTGGGGGATACCCAGGCGGTCGAGGAAATCTTCAAAGCGGCGGCGGTCTTCGGCTATATCAATAGTTTCGGCACTAGAGCCAATAATAGGCATTCCGCTGCGAGCCAAGGGTTCCGTTAGATTGATGGCCGTCTGTCCGCCAAATTGCACGATGGAAGGTGTACGCCTATCACTAATGCTTAATTCATCTATAGCTTGCTCAGGCATCTTCCTGTTATTTTCATTCTCCAGGATATCCCGCACGCTCTCCTCATCCAGTGCCTCAAAATAGAGGCGATCACTGGTATCAAAGTCAGTGGAAACAGTTTCAGGGTTGGAGTTCACCATAATGCTCTTTACCCCTATTTCTTGAAGAGCCCAAGCTGAGTGCACACTGCAATAATCGAACTCAATGCCTTGTCCGATGCGGATGGGTCCGCTACCAATAACGAGTGCTTTCTGCCCTTTTAGGGGTTTAGCTTCGTCTTCCTTCTCATAGGTGCTGTAGAAATAGGGGGTTGTGGCTTCAAACTCAGCGGCGCAGGTGTCCACCATTTTATAAACAGGACGAATATTCCATTGTTGGCGGAGCTGTCGTACCTGCTCTGGCAGTCTGTCTACCAGGGTTCCAATTTGCTCATCGGAAAAACCCAGCTGCTTTGCCTCCCAAAGAAGCTCTGGGGTTAGGGGCTTCTTCAGAAGATGCCTCTCCATTTCTATGATGTTGTCCAGTTTATATATGAACCAGGGGTCAATGCCACTGCGCTGGGCTATCTCCTCAGGGGTTGCCTCTCTTCGCAATGCTGCCATAATGGCCCATAATCTTAGGTCATGGGGGTGTAAGGGATAAGCCTCAAGGGTGTCTCCCCAGCTTCTATCCTCCCAGAGGAGTGATCTGCCGCTCATTTCCAGAGAGCGCACCGCTTTTTGCAAGGCTGCCTCAAAGCATCGATCGATGGCCATCACCTCACCGGTGGCTTTCATCTGACTACCTATGGAGCGGTCTCCAGCCGCAAACTTATCGAAGGGCCAGCGGGGAATCTTCACCACACAATAATCCAACGCTGGCTCAAAGGCAGCCATCGTCTTCCCGGTCACTTTATTAGGGATCTCATCTAGGCGTTTGCCTACAGCGATCTTGGCAGCTACCCGAGCGATGGGATACCCTGTAGCCTTGCTCGCTAAGGCTGAGCTGCGGCTCACCCTGGGATTAACCTCGATGACAAAATAGGCGTTACCCGTTTCCCCCGATGACCACTTCTCGGCTACTACTGGGCTGGGGGCAAGGGCAAATTGGATATTGCATCCTCCCTCAATGCCTAAAGCTCGAATAATCTTCAGGCTGGCTGACCTGAGCATCTGATACTCTTTATCAGAGAGGGTTTGGCTGGGAGCAACCACAATGCTATCCCCGGTGTGCACCCCCATGGGGTCGATGTTCTCCATGTTGCATATGATAATGCAGTTATCAGCGGCATCCCGCATCACCTCATATTCAATCTCCTTCCACCCCAGAAGACACTTCTCCACCAGCACTTCATGGCTCAGGCTGGCCGCTAGCCCAGCGGTTACAATTCCCTTTAATTCCTCCAAGGTGTGGGCAATGCCACCACCGCTCCCACCCAGGGTGTAGGAGGGGCGGACTATCAAGGGCAGGCCAATGGTGGCAGCGAACTTTATGGCTTGCTCTACCGAGTTCACGGTAGTGCTATCCGGCACCGGTTCCCAAATGTCAGTGAGCAACCGCTTAAACAGGGAGCGCTCCTCAGCTTTCTTAATAGTCTCTAGCGGTGTGCCTAAGAGACGCACATTGTATTTGTCCAAGATGGCAGCATCAGCCAGCTCTACTGCCAGGTTTAAGCCTGTTTGCCCTCCTAAGGTAGGCAAAAGCCCATCAGGGCGCTCCCTTTCGATGATGCGAGCAACTACCTCTACAGTGAGGGGCTCAATATAGACTACGTCAGCGATGCCTTCGTCGGTCATGATGGTAGCTGGGTTGGAGTTCACCAGCACAGAGGTTACCCCCTCTTCACGTAGGGCTTTGCAAGCCTGGGTGCCAGCGTAGTCAAACTCCGCTGCTTGCCCAATTACTATGGGGCCTGACCCAATGACCAAGACCTTATTAATCCCCGACATCTCTCACACCAGACCTTGTGGGATTTGGACACCTGCCGATTTCATGCCATCAATCACATCTCTCCACCATCTTCAGGAATTCATTAAATAGGTATACATTATCCTGGGGGCCTGGGGAAGCTTCAGAGTGGTATTGGATGGAGAGGATGGGTAACTCTCGATGGCGCAGCCCCTCCACTGTACCGTCGTTCAGGTTGATATGGCTCACCTGCAATCCATTTCTGAGGCTATCGGCGTCCACGGCGTAGCCATGATTCTGGGCGGTGATGTGTACCCTGCCAGTCTCTAGGTCACGCACCGGATGGTTGCCACCACGATGCCCGAATTTGAGCTTGAAGGTCTTGGCACCAAATGCCCTGGCTATAAGCTGCTCCCCCAGACAGATGCCCATGATGGGTCGCACACCCACCAGACCCTTTATTGTCTCCACTATGTAACCGAGGAGAGCAGGGTCACCCGGACCAGGTGAGAGTAGGACACCGTCAGGACCGAACCCAAGAATCTCTTTGGCAGAATAGGTGCACGGCACCACCGTTACTTTACAGCCAAATCGGCGCAAAATGCGAAGGATGTTATACTTCAGGCCACAGTCCAGAACAACTATGTGGGGTCCGTAATCAGCCCACTTCGTCGATGGATCCCACTGATATGGTGCTTCAGTGGTGACCTCTTTGACGAAATCAATGTTCTCATAGCGCGGCAGGTGCCTTAGCTCCTCCATAGCTTCCTCGGCAGGCCTGTCGGAGGCAATAACCCCCATCATCACGCCTTCGGAACGCAACCGCCTGGTAATAGCACGAGTATCCACGCCGTAGATCCCCGGTATATCGTTGGCTACCAAGAACTGGTGCAGGATACTAGTACTCCGCCAGTGGCTGGGTTGGTGGCAATTCTCCCGTACTACGAAGCCCCTTACCTGAATGTTTCGTGATTCAAAATCCTCCTTGTTGATTCCGTAGTTTCCAACAAGGGGGTAGGTAGGAACCAAGATTTGCCCGGCGTATGACGGATCGGTGAGCATCTCCTGGTAGCCTGTCATGCTAGTATTGAAAACCACTTCACCATAGGCGAAGCCGTCCGCACCAAAGGCATAGCCTTCGTAGATTGAGCCGTCTTCCAATGCCAGGATAGCTTTTTTCATCACGTCACCTCTGTTGTCCTGAATTGTCAACAGACACTGCTATTCGGGACATACAAAAACCTCTTGCTTGACTGGCAAGAGGTTTTGAGCTTTACTCTGTGTTGGTGTCGGGATCTAGCCTTAGCCCGATTTCCCTTGCCAGCCTCGCCGGACTAGCTTAAAGGTTCAACTTCCTAAAGTGTATATATCACTCCTATATAGTTTTCTCAGGCCCACCCGCACCTGCGTCGGACAGGCCAGGTCACATGTGTTCTTTTCTCCAATCTAAATAGCGGCAGAAGGTAGCCAATCCTGCCCAGGCTCAATCCTCGCTGGGCGTCAAGGTCTGCCAATGCAAGTACCTCTGCGCGCAGCAATTCCGGACTTTGCGGTCGTTTCCAGCTCATAGTATTGGCAAGTACTTCTTCAGCTCATACTCGGTAACTTGGACCCGATACTGATCCCATTCAATCTTTTTGTTCTTGATGAAAGCCTCGAAGACATGCTCGCCGAGCGCTCTTCGGACGAGGTCACTTTTCTCTGTTAGCTGGATAGCCTCCCACAGGCTAGCGGGCAGGGTTCCAATACCTCTCTTCTGCCTCTCCTCATCAGTCATCTCATACACATTTTCTTCTATAGGATCGGGAACTTTGTACCCCTTCTCGATACCTTCTAGCCCAGCGGCCAGCATAACGCTAAAAGCAAGGTAGGGATTGCAGGCAGGGTCCGGAGACCTGAACTCTATCCTGGTGGCGTTTTCCTTGCCGGGCTGGTACTCTGGAACCCTGATTAAGTCTGCTCGGTTGCGCCTTGCCCAAGAAAGGTACACTGGTGCCTCGTAGCCAGGGACCAGCCGTTTGTAGGAATTAACCCACTGGCTGGTGACGGAGGTGATTTCAGGAGCGTGCTTCAGGAGACCAGCTACATAATGCTTGGCTGTCTTGGACAGGTAATACGGATCGTGGGCATCGAAGAAAGCGTTTCTCCCATCTTTGAATAGCGACTGGTGTACGTGCATGCCACTGCCATTGATGCCAAAGACGGGTTTAGGCATAAAGGTAGCATAAACCCCGTGCTGTAGGGCTATTTGCTTTACTACCAAGCGGTAGGTCATTACGTTGTCCGCCATGGTCAAGGCATCGGTGTATCTCATGTCTATCTCATGCTGGCTGGTAGCCACCTCGTGATGAGAATACTCAATGCCGATGCCCATCTCCTCCAAGGTGAGGACTGTTTCTCTCCTCAGATCAGTGGCTACGTCCAGCGGGATCATGTCGAAATAACCCCCCTCATCCAGCATCTCAGTTCCCTTGGAGTCGCGAAAATAGAAGTACTCCAGCTCAGGCCCCACGTAGTAAGTAAAACCCATTTTGGCTGCTCGCTCAAGATTCTTCTTCAGAACGTATCTAGGATCGCCTTCAAAGGGCTTTCCACCTGGTCTCAAAATGTCGCAGAACATTCGAGCCACAGCATGATGTTCCTTGGGTCTCCACGGGAGCAACTGAAAGGTATCGGGATCAGGCAATGCTACCATGTCGCTTTCGTCAATGCGGGCAAACCCCTGTATTGAAGAACCGTCGAACCCCATTCCTTGCTCCAAAGCACCTTCCAGCTCCTCCACGGTAATGGCAAAGCTCTTCAGTATGCCCAGGATATCTGTGAACCACATCCTGATGAACTTTACATCATGCTCTTTTGCCATTTTCAGCACATATTCCTTGCGTTCTTCCTTGCTCCTAGTCACCATTTCAAACCTCCTTTTCTAGTTTTAGATAGCTCTTTCACCTTCCTCACCAGTTCTGACCCGCACGGCATTATCGACGGGCACGACAAATATCTTCCCATCTCCTCTCTCACCTGTCCTGGCTTTTCTGACAATGACGTTCAGTACTCGGCCCACATCCTCGTCTAGGACTACCATCTCAATCTTTACCTTGGGCAAGAACTCCACTCTATACTCGCCGACTCTCCATTGCAGGGCAACGCCCTTTTGGCGGCCGCGGCCACTCACTTCGGATATCGTCATTCCCAGTATGCCAATCTCAGCCAGAGCAGCTCTGACTGGCTCCAGCTTTTCCGGCCTGATGGTTGCCTCTATCTTCTTCACTGTGATATGCCTCCATACGCCCTTTCGCCATGCTGTGATATATCCAGTCCCACTGTTTCCTCTTCACTCTTCACCCTCAGTCCAATGGCAGCATTGACAACCTTCGCCAAGATCCAAGAGCCGACAAAAGCAAATGCCCAAACGGTGGCTATAGCAGCAACTTGCTTAGCCACGAGCGCAGCCTGACCATATGCCAGTCCATTGGCTCCTGCTGTGTTAACAGCTACACTGGCGAAGATTCCGGTGGCTAGTGCTCCCCAGGTGCCTCCCATGCCATGGCACGCCCATACATCCAGAGATTCATCCACATTCTGTTTTCCTCTCAAAACCATAAAGTAGTAGGAGACCACTGCTGCTATCATGCCTATGGGTATGCCAGCCAGCGGCTTGACAAAGCCAGCAGCAGGTGTAATCGCCACCAAGCCAACTACAGCTCCTGTGGCAGCACCCAAGAGAGAGGGGCGTCGGTGAATCCAACCCAGAATTATCCACATGAACGCCGCTGAGCAGGCAGCAGTGTTCGTAGCCACAAAGGCACTGGCAGCCAGTCCTCCGGAAGTCAGGGCACTACCGGCATTGAAACCGAACCAACCAAACCAAAGCAAAGCTGCACCCAGCGCCACCATAGGAATATTGGCCGGCTCCATCGGCACCTTTTCCGCAAACCCTTTGCGAGGTCCGAGCACTAACGCCAAAGCCATGGCCGATACCCCAGCGCTTATGTGAACCACCGTTCCTCCGGCAAAATCGAGTGCACCCATACTGGCCAGCCAGCCATCATGGCCCCACACCCAGTGAGCTATCGGGCAGTAGATTAGAGTGAACCAGAAGACTGAGAAGGCTAGTACCGCGCTAAACTTGATCCGCTCCACTACAGCTCCCGTAATCAACGCTACAGTTATGATGGCAAACATACCCTGGAACATCATGAAAGCCAAATGCGGGATCGTCGTGGCATACACAGAAGAAGGGGCCTGTCCTATACTCCTTAGGCCAATCCAGTTAAGCCCACCGATTATGCCGCCTTTGTCAGGCCCAAAAGCTAGGCTATAACCATAAAGCACCCAAAGTATGCCTATAGCGGCAAGGATGGCAAAACTCATCATCATGGTGGAGAGGATGTTCTTCTTCCTCACCATTCCGCCATAGAACAGGGCCAGCCCGGGAGTCATCAACATCACCAGTGCAGTCGAAATCAGCATCCATCCTGTATCGCCTGCGTCTGCCATTTCCTACAATCTCCTAGTCCTAGTTTTGCTTTCCAGGAAACATACTAATCGGGCATTGTTTCCAACAGATTACATCTAGGTTAAATTTGTGTTACAAAATGAAAAAGTAAAAAATTCCCATATGTTCACAAGCTTACCTAAATATTGTCCCCGAACCTATAGCCAATGTTTCTCACCGTTTCTATGAAGATGTGAGTGGAGTCCTCTAGCTTGCTCCTGAGTCTCCTTATGTGCACATCGACCGTCCTGTCGCCACCATAGTAGTCGTAGCCCCAGACCTGGTTTAGCAAGGCCTCTCTGGTGAAGACTCTTCCCTTATTGCTGGCTATAAACTTGAGAAGCTCATATTCCTTAAAGGTCAAGGAGACGCATTTGCTATTCAGGGATACCCGGCACTTTACCAGATCAATCACTAGATCACCATGCTCAATCAAGTCCTGGTCATCTGCCTTTCTCCTTTGCCACAAGACTCGTCTCGCTCGTGCTGCCACCTCTGCCACATCAAAGGGTTCAACCACAAAATCGTCTAGTTCCTGGCCGATGCTTGGACTATCAAGCGCCTCTCTGGAGAGAAGCGCAATAACAGGCACGGACCCTTCTTGCCTGACCCACTGGAGGGTATGCCATATCTCTGGGCTGATAGACATGCCGTTGGTAGCTGCGAGTACCACATCTACACATCGCTGGTTTACTTTCTCGAACGCCTCCTCTTCATTGGCGGCAAGGGCGCAGACAAACCCCCTACGGCGCAGTCCTGAACTCAGTTGCGTTAAACATTGGTTTTCGGCACCTATAACTAGCAGCCTCCACATGACAAGTCACCTCCTAGCTTGTTGTCTAAGTCCCAAACAGTCCTTAACCTACCCCACTCAGTTATCCCACTCATGGCATAGTTGATAGCTTGTATCCCTGCCTCCACAGCTGCTGTCCTGACTTATCATCTTCTCTCTTTCAGTTAGTAAGCATAGAGCCTACCATAAGGTCTGAGGAAAAGCGGGAACAGCTTGACAAACTTGTCCTTCAGTATCTCTGCAGCCTCGTAGCCGAAATGACTGGCGAACTCCCCAACGAGCTGGTGCAGAATCTGGTAATCCTCTGCCTCTGGTTCGGCAACACCTACCTCTTTCCCCAACTGAAAATGTTCCACGCTGCCCCTTATATAGATAGTACCCCCATGCATGCCGGTGCCGATAAACTTGGTTTTGTGGCGTTCTCCGTCTCTCAGATTGAGACCGAGGAGGATCAGGATACCGCCCGCCATATATTCGCCCAGAAAATCTTGAGCTGTGCCTCCGATGACCAGCGCTGGCTTCTTGTCCTGGTACTCTTTCATGTGGATGCCAGCCCTATAGCCAACGTCTTGGCGAACGAAAATCTTTCCTCCTCGGGCCGACAGGCCAATAATGTCCCCGGCGTGACCGTGAATGATTATTTCTCCACTGTTCATCGTATTTCCACAACCATCCTGGGCATTGCCGTGAACAATAATCCTGGGCCCATCCATGAATGCTCCGAGGTCATTGCCTGGGATGCCGAAAATCTCAAGGGTGACGGCTTTGTCTAAGTCCGTGCCGATGTATCTCTGCCCATAGACATTATGCAGTTCAATCGTGGGTGTTCCATCTCGGACCGCATCCCTCAGCCTGGCATTTAGCTCTCGATAGCGAAGGCCACTGGCATCAAGCTTCAGTACTGAGGGCCTTTCTTCTTGGTGAACGTTGTCTGCCATATCAGCTACCTGCCATTCGTACTCCTAGTATTTCCAGCTCAGTGTCGGTCAGTCCCACGCCTCTTAGATGGAGGCGATTGCCACGAAGGCTCTCTAAGGCATTAATGCCCATGCCACCGAGGATCTCTTTGAGTTCCAGGCTCCAGCCACGAAGCAGATTGTTTAATCGTCTGGCCCCAATATCGGGATTAATTCTCTTGTTCAGCGCCAAGTCGCTGGTACAGATACTCCAGGCACACTTCCCTGTGTGACACTGCTGGCACAATCTGCAGCCCAGCGCCACTAGGGCTGCCGTACCAATGTTGACAGCATCAGCACCTAAAGCTATGGCTTTGGCAACATCTCCACTGTTTCTGATGCCGCCTGAAATCACAATTGATGCTTGGTTGCGGATCTCTTCCTGTCTCAGTCGAGTATCCACTGACGCTAGGGCCATCTCGATGGGGATACCAACATTGTCCCGAATGATTTTTGGTGCAGCGCCAGTGGCCCCACGGAGACCATCGAGGACTATGATATCTGCCCCGGCCCGCACCATGCCGCTGGCAATGGCCGCCGAATTGTGGACCGCAGCAATCTTGACGGATATCGGCTTGCTGTAGTTGGTGGCCTCTTTCAGAGCATAGATAAGCTGGGCCAAATCCTCGATTGAATATATGTCATGCTGCGGTGCCGGGGACAAAGCATCCGTCCCCTGGGGAATCATGCGGGTCATGGACACTTCAGCACTCACCTTCTCACCAGGTAGGTGACCACCTATGCCTGGCTTGGCTCCCTGCCCGATCTTGATCTCTACTATTCTGGCTGCATCGAGGTACTGGGGATGCACACCAAACCTCCCGGACGCCACCTGGACGATTGTATTGGCTCCATACTTGTATAACTTGGGGTGAAGACCCCCCTCTCCAGTGTTCCATAGAGTTCCTAATGCAGTGGCTGCCCGGGCCAGTGATTCCTGCACATTGAGGCTTACTGCCCCGTAGGACATGGCGGAGAACATGACCGGCACTTCGATCTTGACCTGAGGAGGAAGCTCAGTCTTAAGGTTCAGTGACGTGTTAACTATCTCCACCTTGTCTGGCTTTCTGCCCAGGTAGGTAGTGAGCTCCATTGGCTCTCGTAGTGGGTCGATAGATGGGTTGGTCACTTGACTGGCGTTGAGGACAAGGTGATCCCAGTAGATGCGATATGGCTTGTCGTTGCCCATTCCGGTGAGCAGTACCCCGCCGCTTTCCGCCTGCTTGATGATGTCCTCAATTACTTCAGGCCGCCAGTTATAGTTATCCCTATAATCCAGAGGGTTGTTCTTCACGGTTAAGGCCCCGGTGGGGCAAAAGGTCACGCAGCGGTGACAGCCAACGCAGTTCTCCTGACGGCTTCTCACTTCATCGTCTTCAGCGTCATAGTAGTGTGTGTCAAAGGTGCACTGGTTGATGCACACCTGGCACTGGATACACCGACCAGAGTCTCTTTCTACTATGAACCTTGGTGGTAGGTAAGTTTTCATCGTTCTCATCTTCTTCGATGGTTACTTTCTTATGGGGATACCCTTTTCAGCTAAGTAGTCTTTCGCTTGGCAAATGGTATAAGTTCGGTAGTGAAATATGCTGGCGGCCAGCACCGCATCAGCCTGGCCAATAATCAGCGCTTCGTACAAGTGCTCCAGATTGCCGGCACCACCACTGGCAATGACAGGCACAGTGACTGCCTCACTAATTGTCCGGGTTAACTCCAGGTCGTATCCAGTCCGATGACCATCGGCGTCCCAGCTAGTGAGCAGCAGTTCTCCAGCGCCCAAAGCCACGGCCTGTTGGGCCCAGGCAATGGCATCAATTCCCGTCTGCTTTCGCCCCCCATGCGTGCAAACCTCCCATGTGGGCATACCATTGACTATGGCTCTTCTGGCATCTATAGCCACCACGATGCACTGTGACCCAAACCTTTTGGCACCATCGCTGATAAGCTCTGGGTGGAGCACCGCAGCGGTATTGATGGCTGTCTTGTCAGCCCCTGCTTCCAGCATGCGCCGCATATCGCCTGGACTGCGCAGCCCTCCACCAACAGTCAGGGGAATGAAGACCTGTTCAGCCACACGCTGAACCACTTCTACCATAGTATCGCGTCCCTCGGGCGTAGCGCCAATATCCAGAAAGACCAACTCATCAGCCCCCTCCTGATAATAGAAGGCAGCTAGCTCGATGGGATCACCAGCATCGCGGAGGTCCACAAAGCTTGTGCCTTTGACCACCCGTCCCTGAGTCACGTCCAGACAGGGGATGATCCTCTTGGTCAACATTTCCACAGTGTCCTTCCTAGGCTCCAACCATATAAGCTGTCACCTCTGCAACAGGTGCTGCCTCTCGTCTGGGAAGCGCTCTTCCCAGACTTCCAACTACAGGTTGACCACCTGCGGGTGTCCACGACTCGTCCAGATCTGGACAAATCAGTCGAATGGCTGATTCTTCGGACGAGAGAAAGAGAATGGACCCCTTTGTCCCTACCGTCAGAGGACGAAGTCTAATCCGGTCCGTAAGTCCAATCATTTCACCGTGATGGGCGACAATCACGGTGAAGGGCCCATTCAACAAGAGACTGCCATACACTTGTCGCAACGCCTGAGAGAGTCTGCGCTGTTCCCCGGAGAAACGGTCTATGTCCTCCCAGAAGGGAGGTGCCAGTACATCGGCCACCACGTCTATAGGAAGTCCGTGCTTCCGCATCAGAAGGTCAAAAGCGTACGCCACTACTTCGGTGTCAGTTTGCATGGTGCACTGATAGCCGAACTGCTCCAGATACCGCCGGTTTACACCGTAGGATGAAATCTCACCATTGTGTACCACTGTCCAGTCCAAGATGTTGAAGGGGTGCGCTCCACCCCACCAGCCAGGGGTGTTGGTAGGGAACCTGCCATGAGCGGTCCACAAATAGCCCTTATACTGTTCGAGGCAGAAGTGCTCCGCTATCTGCTCAGGGTAGCCTACTCCTTTGAAGACTCCCATGTTCTTGCCGCTGGAGAAAACAAAGGCATCCTTGACCTCGGTATTGATCTCCATGACCCTACTCACCACATAGTCATCCTCTGACTGTCCATTACAGTTCCCCCGATTTACTTTGAGGAAATAGCGCCACACCAGTGGGGGATTGACAATGGCCCGTGTCTCTCTTGTATGCACTTCCTCAGCAGCAGCGAGGCGAAATCTTGATCTGAGAAAAGCTTCAACCTCTTCTTTTGCTTCTCGACTGAGGTACATTATGTGGAAGGCATAATGCTCAGCATACTCGGGGTATAGGCCATAGACGGCAAATCCACCTCCGAGGCCATTACCACGGTCATGCATATTGGCAATCGCTCTCACCACCTCCTTACCTGAGAACCGCTTACCAGTCGTATCCATCATGCCAAAGAGGGAGCAGGCATCAATTACCTTATCATCAGCGTATGGGTTGTTTGTTTTACTTAGGTTCTTCATTTTCACACTCCTACATGCAGAAATTATTCGCTAGCAAAGTGTCCCGCATCCTCGCCGGATGTAGGTAGCTGAAGGATTAGTTTCGGCGCTGGTGTCCCGAGTAGCTCCTGCCATATCTCCCGAGGCAAGGATGATAAGCCAAAATCATCGGACAAAAGGGTATGCTTGACCGCTGCCATATTCATCTGGTCTCTCATGATCCCGAAGATGATCCCTGACTTTTCTATTTCCCCTACAAAGACCAAACCCACTAGACGGTCGTCCTTAAGGATTAGCTTTCGGTAGGTGGAACCGTCTTGCTTGCTGATTACCTCACACTTATCATCTGGAGGAGTCGGCATCCCCGCGGTGGCAATATCAAGTCCGAAATAGTTAAGCGAATTCATAGCTGTACAGTTGGGATACTCAGCCCTGATATCAGCCATGTTGTACCCTGCAATCCTGCCCCCAATGTAGGCGTTGGGCCAGATGGGAGTGAGCCTGTTCGTGCCGTAGACGAAATCATAGGCCTCAGCAGCGTCCCCACAGGCATAGACATCAGGATGGCTTGTAGCCATACTGCGGTTCACCAATATGCCGCGATTTACCGCGATATCAGTACCCTTCACCAGCTCGGTGCGTGGCAGCACGCCTATGGCTATTATCACCAGGCTGCAAGGGATCTCTTGCCCGTCGTCCAGTACTACCCCGGTTACCCCTTCCTTGCCCAAAAGCTCAGCTACTGTATGACCGGTGATGATCCTGACGCCAGCTTTCTGAATAGTTTCCTCAACCAGCAGAGACGCTTGTGTGTCGAGGATGGTATTCAGGATTCTCTCTTTCAACTCCACCACAGTAACCTCTATCCCCCGTCCTATAAGAGCCTCGGCGACACTGATGCCGATGAGTCCGCCGCCGATGACCACAGCTTTGGCAGCTTCATTATGGTCACAGAGGAAGCGGTCAATGGCCTTGGCGTCATCAATAGTAAGGAAAGTAAACACACCCCTCTTGTCAATCTCTATGTTTTGGGGTACTATGGGCACTCCTCCACTGGCAATTAGAAGCTTCTCCCAAGTGATGCGCTCACCGCTTTCAAGTTCAGCTGTGCGTTTGCCAAGCCCCAGGCTCCTTACCTTCTTGCCCAGTAGAGGGATGAGATTGTTTTGATCATAGAAGTCCCTGGGACGAAATAGCATCTGGTCAAGGGTTCGCTCCCTGCTGAGGTATTTCGAGATAAGGGGGCGGGAGTAGCTCAAATACGGCTCGTCAGAGACAATGGTCGCAGGGCTCGATTTGTCCACCTCGCGTATTGCTTCGGCAGCCCCAATGCCTCCGGCCGAAATCCCCACGATGAGATATCTTGTTGCTAGCCTGTCTGCTGTAGTCATGGTTTCTAGCCCCTAACTCCCGTCATTTTCAGAAAGTTGGCATATATTCTCAGGCCCTGGTCACCACTTTTCTCGGGGTGAAATTGAGTCGCTACCAAGCTGTCCTTCACCATCACGCTACATATGGTTACCCCGTATTGCGTTGTCCCGGCCACGACCGAAGCGTTCTCTGGGTCCGCGTAGTAACTGTGGACAAAGTAGAAGTTCGCCTCGTCGGGAATGCCGTCGAATATACGATGCTTTGTCGTTTGCTTCACTTGGTTCCAGCCCATGTGAGGCACCTTAAGGCCTGAAGGCAGCCTCTTGACTGAGCCAGGAATCACCCCCAAACAATCGTGCCATCCACCTTCCTCAGTGGTGGAAAGCAGCACCTGCATCCCCACGCAGACGGCCAAAAGTGGCTGCCTTCTCGATATTACTTGCCGCACAGCCTCGTCCAGTCCAGATTCTTGCAGGCTGTGCATTGCATCTGCAGCAGCACCAACCCCCGGGAAAATGACTGCATCAGCATTAAGCACATACTTCGGCTCATTGGTTGCCTTGGATTTGTAGCCCAGTTTAGCCAAAGCATTGCTGACGCTGCGCAGGTTTCCAGCTCCATAATCGATAATGGCAATCATATGACCTCATCCTCCAGGCTCAATACCAGTGCTTCGTTGGGGCAGCCAGCCACGCACGCCGGTACCTCTCGATCAGGGCAAAGATCGCACTTGGCGATAACCTTCCTGTCGTTGCTTCTGACCAAAGCTCCGTAGGGACACACTAGCAGACACGTCCAGCAGCCCACACATCTCTCAGCGTCAACGGTTACTGCTCCGGTTGCCTCGTCCCTTCGCATCGCTCCAGTAAGGCACGAATAGACACACCAGGGCTCACGGCAATGGTGACATTGAATAGCGAAGGAAACCTCTCTATTCCTATCAACACGAATGCGGGGCAACGGGCGAGGGGTCTCCCTTTTGAACGCTTTGATTATGTCCTTAGACTGTGAGTGCTCCGTCTGACAATAGACGCGGCAAAGGCCACAGCCCATACAGACCTCCTCTTTTATGTATACCCTTTTCATAGCCAACTGCCTTTACGGCTTATGGTCACCGTCTACCGTATACCATATTACCACAGTTTTAGAGATTTGTCAATACCCCTGTTGGCTTGAAGGTAAAATGTCACCATAACGTTGAAGGAAGAATGTCACCTTGAGGAATCGGTTAGCATCTCCGACCAGGAGGTGTTAACCGTGGAGGTGAAATTACTCAAGGTGATAGAGAGGTATCAGATCCTAATGTTAGCCGTGCATAAGCAAGTAAAGCTTAAGGAAGCAGCCAAGCAGTTGGGACTTTCCCTACGCCATACCAAACGACTAGCCGGGGAATTGAGAGAGGCTAGAGGAGATTTCACCTGCCTTTTATTTCAGCGCCAGCATCCCGCTTGGAACAGGCTCCCCCAACAGGTCAGGAATGCAGTGGTAGCTCTCAAAGAGGAAAGACCCAAACGGTCTAACCCTTTTGTCGCCGAACTTCTAGATGAGCTATATGGGGTAAAGGTTCATCCTACCACAGTGAGGAATATCCTCATTGAGGCAGGCAAATACACCCGTTCTAGGGAAAGAAAACGCCCCGCAATTCGTTTTGAAGCTAAATCGTTTGGCCAGATATACCAAATGGATTCCACCTCTGGTGCTTGGCTGGAAGGCTACCGTCAGATTACCTTGGTGCTCATCTTGGATGACTATTCCCGGACGATTGTAGCTGGGCATTTTATGGACTCCGACTCCACCTACAATAATATGCTGGTAATAAGAGAGGCTATTAGGAAATACGGATTGTTTAGCCTGCTCTACGTGGACAATGACTCCAAGTTCAAGGTGATCAGACATGGAGAGAGTCGCTTCTTTGACTATAAAGAGGAAACCTTAGCTGGTGAGGTTATCACTGAGATCCACAGAGCCTTAATAGAGCTAGGCATCGTTCTTATCCCCCATGAGCCGGGAAATGCTCAAGCTAAAGGTAAGATAGAAAGGGTCTTCCGTTTTATCCAGGAAAGGTTTATCCCTGAGCATGCTGCTATTACCCTGGAGGAGCTAGACAGGCAATTCCAGAAGTGGATTGAGTGGTATAACAACTGCCACATAAACAGAGATACAGGTGTTGTCCCTCGTGCTCGCCTTCAGCCTTCGGTGACAAAGTCGCTTCCCCAAGGACTATATCTGGATGATGTCTTCTGCTTTAAGCAGGTGCGCAAGGTAGCTAAGGATAATTCCTTCAGCCTTGATGGAGCGACCTATACCATCCCCAGAGAGCACAATATGGTCGCCTTTAAAGTTCAGATTCATATCCAGCCTGAGATTAAGATAAGAGTTTGGCATAATGGACAGTTTATCTGTGAACTGCCGTATATATCTAAACAAAGAGGGAGGTCTACCCTTTTTATAGATGGACCCCGTCCTGTTGGTGTCATTCTTGCTTCAAGATAAAAGGTGCCATTCTAGCTTCTTGACTACATACCCCCAGAACAGGTTTCCTGTCATTTTGTGGACTCCAAGAGTATTCTGTGTGCGGCAGCGCCGTGGTTGGCACATAAAGTCGGCGTTTGTTATTCTGCCGTGCCAGCAAACTTATTTGTGAAATCAGCAACCGCTGCAGAGCCGGGACCAGTTGCTGCTTCTCAAAGCGAAGCTCGGAATGCTCCCAGAATGGCTGCCGACTTAGGAAGGAGCTCGAACCCTAATCCCAATTCACAAGAGACGACTTGTTGTTGACTAAATGCTTCGAATAAACTAAAGTTAATCAGTGGGTTTTCGATAGGACAGAAGCAGTTGCTGTAGATCAGGGATAAGCTGCTTCTTCTCAAAGAAAAGTTCGTGAACTGTCAACCAAGGCCCACCATAGATACAAAAGCACCTAGATAACCTCAAAATCCATCCTCAGAACATCATTCTAACCATCTGCTTCAGAGATTCATCCCTCGCTGTTGCTTCACGGGTAAGAAGCCTATGAGGAAGCGGACTACTATGGCCGCAATCTAGGTAAGTTTCTAAGGTTGTTAAAGCAGAGGGGGCTGCCTGCGAAATACTGAGCTGGCTTGACAGCTAGGTGTAATTGGGCATATTATCAGCCCCAAGAGGACTGAGGGACGACAGTCGTCTCATTACGTGTTGAAACGGGAAATTCTTGATGAAGTGGATAATTGCGCCCTCACTTCTGACAGGAGAAGAGTCTAAAACCAGGCAGGAAAGGACCCTAGGGATCAGCGCTTGGCTTTAGTTTTTAGCGAAACGAGGCTGTTTAAAAATGTAGTTGCCCAATTTATTGGGCGATCGAGCCTGATAAATCAGGCAACTACAAAAATCTAGGGGTGAAGGGCTACCAAAATGCCCAAAATTGAACGGAAAATCAAAATTAAACAGCCTTGAAATAAAAAGGAGGCAAGGAAAGTGGAAGTTGTTGATCTCGTCGGCACACTGATAGTGGTTTTGGGGGCTTTTCTCCTGCTTGGAGGCATAGGTCTCTCTATAGCCCTCCTATTAGAGAGGCGTTGGTGGAAGAAGTTGGTCGATGGAATGATGGCCAGCCCGTTTCCTGATTTTGGTCTGGGTCCTCTCATCCCTATGGTGCAGGCATTAATGCGTAGCATGACGGACAGGCTTTTCCTTAGTTTAAAGCTTGGCGCCTTGCTGGGGGGTCTAGTGCTGGGCATCATAGGGGTAGTCCTGGTTATCTTCGGGGTTCTTATAATCAATGCCTAAGGAAGGTCTGGAAAGCATTTTAACAACTCTGGGGGACGGGCTCTGTGTCCGTCCTTTACAAATCTCGCCAGCTTGTGCTCAGGATTAAGCGTGCAGAAGTTGTCTAGTATTAGGAAGCTTACGAAGGGTTCAAGGCTCAAAAATATTCCTTAAAAGGAGGTAGGATAATGGGTATCTACGTAATGCTGACCAACCTGACTGATGAAGGTAGAAAAACTATAAGAGAGAACCCAGAGAGGATAAGAGAGGTCAATAAGGAAGTCGCAGCTATGGGAGTGAAGGTGCTTGCCCAGTATGTTCTTATGGGCCCTTATGACTTCTTAAACATTCTTGAGGCTCCGAATAATGAGACTGTAGCTAAGATGACAGTGGAGTTGGGTGCCAGAGGCACTCTCGAAACTTTAACTGTGCCTGCCATAAGCCTGGACGATTTTATTGACGCCGTAAAAGAGAGGTAACTCTATATCTAGGATGCCGTTTACCCTTCGAAGCCCTCGCTAGAGTGAAGGTAGCTAAATCTCTAAAAATGATTTGAGAGGTTCAATTTCTGTCAGAGATGATACATGAGAGTGTTTAGTAACTCCCTTTGTCATTCTGACCCCGATTTATCGGGGGAAGAATCCAGAGACCCTTCGCTGGCGCTCAGGGTGACACTTAAACACCCTCACCCATTAAGCTCAGTCAGGCGGATTTGAGAACCCAGTGTTTGTCCACATGGCTGACGGGCGACTATCTGAGGCAGGGGCTTCTTAAGGAGGAGTAACATGAAGAGAATAGCCAAATGGTATTTCCGTCGCCAATCCTGGCAACGGTTTGGCGTTGGGCTTCTCTTTTGGCCTCTGGGAGTGCTCATCCAGGCTTCCTGGTTAATCTATACGTTGCTATTAATGCCCGTTGTAGCATGTGAGGTCTTCCTGGAAGGGAACGAATGGTATTTCAGTCGCCAATCCTGGCAGCGGGTTGGTGTTTGGCTCCTCTCCTGGCCTGTGGGGTTGGTCATCATGGCTTTCTGGTTAATCTACATATTGCTGCTAATGCCCGTGGCAGCCGTTGATGCTTTCCTTGAAGGGAACAAGAGTTAAGGCCCAAGTTGATTCAGTTTGTACAAGATGAATCGCTATTCTGGCGTAAGCTTGTAGACCAAGCTCCCCACCTACTAAGAAAATCAAAGTTTCTTACCTTTATATCTAAAACAGGAAAAGGGTATGGTGTCGCCATTAAAGGAAAAGCTCTTCACTCTGCCCACCTACTCTGAAGAACTGGGCTTAGACTTAGAAAAAGCTGAGGATAGGTTCAAATGGTTCCTCGCCTCAATTCTGTTTTCCAAAAGGATATCCGCTGAAATTGCCAGGAGGACGTATAGGGAGTTTGAAGCCGAAGGGATAGTCACCCCGGAGCGAATCATAGAGGCTGGATGGGACAGGCTGGTAGAGGTTTTGGATTCCGGGGGCTATGTGCGCTACGATTTCTCTACAGCCTCAAATTTACTTGAGGTAATGGGGAGCTTAAAGGAGAGATACGGCTCGCTGGAAAATCTTTATACCCAGGCCGAGGACAGCCAGGACCTGGAAAAGAAACTGCTGGAATTCAAAGGAGTCGGCCCAGTCACCATCAACATTTTCCTTCGGGAGCTCAGGCCTGTATGGGAAAAGGCAAAGCCCCGGCTCTCACCCTTAGCCAAAGAGGCGGCTGCCAGATTGGGACTGGAAGAGAAGGAGCTTGTGTCTCCTGGCCTGGAGTCCTCCCTGGTCAGGTTGAAACTGGAATTCTGTAAAAAGAAGAGGTGCCCTGAGTGCCTGGCAAAGGAGGTGTGCCGAGAACCAATGTTATTTGGGAAAGAGAAAAGATGAAAGTCAGTACCTATTGTCGTCAGTGCCTTGAAAAGCTAGCGCGCCAGGCAGCAGAAATTGCCACTCCCGATTCAGAACTCAGAGCAGAAGCTATCAAAGCAGGGTTAAACACCCTTGATAGGAATTTTTCCTATAACAAGGTCGCCACCGAAATCGCCACTGAGGTTCATCGGGTTATTAAGAGGTTGACCCACAATCCTGACCCCTACCGGGAAATGAAAGCCAAAGAGCTAAAGATGTCCCAGCGCCTATTTAGAGAGGTGCGTCCTTACTATGGGGAAGACCTCCGCTCCTGTATAAAGCTTTCCACCTTGGGGAACACCATCGATTTCTTCAAGGAGCCAGATAAGGTGAAGGAGGAGATGAAAAAGCCCGTTGAGTTTGTTATAGATCAAATAGATGGGTTTGAGAAGAAGCTGAGGAGTGCCAAGAAAGTCCTCTACTTAGCCGATAACGCTGGGGAGTGCTTCTTCGATTTACCGCTGATAAACAAGATTCGAGAGAAAGCGCAGGTAATCTATGTGGTAAAAGGCTCTCCAGTCCAGGATGATATTACCCTGGAAGACCTGAGCCGAGCTGGCTTAAGGGAAGAAATCGGGGAAGTAATCACCACCGGGTCAGATGCTGTAGGAATAGATTTCCCCTCGGCTTCGGAGGAATTCAAGACCCAATTAGAGCTGGCTGATCTAGTCTTTGCCAAAGGGATGGGCAATTATGAGACGCTCTCGGAGCAACCTATTCATGGAAAGATTGTTTACTGCCTTATGGCTAAGTGCCAGCCAATAGCGGACTCGCTGAAGGTCCCTCTGAATAGCTATGTGGTCATGCTGCAATAGAAAATCAGGGCTTTTGCCAACCCTGAATGTGCATCGACGCTGCATGTGCTATGGT
>Ga0315314_1001305_pt1 | contig 22932 bp, 19 predicted proteins | sample TDP9_MG_FD_203631 | JGI IMG/M metagenome (GOLD analysis project Ga0315314, IMG submission 203631) | Freshwater sediment microbial communities from Lake Towuti, South Sulawesi, Indonesia - TDP9 | ecosystem: Environmental > Aquatic > Freshwater > Lake > Sediment | place: Indonesia: South Sulawesi... | reverse complement strand
GAAGTTGAGTGGTAGTTGGTTAATTTTGGTTTGGAGGTCAAGTTTTATCCTAAACTCAATTGCATCGGTAGCACTCCATCAGTATAGCGTTGTGACTCATTGAGGTAATTGAGCCAGTGACGTTCTGCAGGTGAAGAATTTGGTTACATCAGGATAAATTCGCTTTTTATTTGTTTCAGCGAGATCATGGAGAGAGTTTTTTGGAGAGTTCCTTTTCTGGGAATGACTTCCTTCAGAAACTTGAAATACTCGTCTTGATCCTTTGTCCTGACTTTCATTATCAGCTCCCACTCTCCAGTCAAGACGTCTACACTCTCAACCTCCTTATGCTTCGCCAACTCGTTCCCGATTCTCTCAGGACCACTGTAAGCGTCTGGCGAAAGAGCAATCAGAACGAATGCGCAGAATCCTTCTTCAACTTTCTTATAGTCAAAGACAGCCTTGTAAGTCTTTATCGCGCCTTCATTCTCCATCTTCTTAATATTATAATGAATCGTAGCAGAGGGCTCATCAATCGCCTTGGCAATCCTTGCGATCTGGGGCGTGCAGTAGCCTTCTTTGAACAGTTTAATCAGTTTAGCCTTTATGTCTTTCATATTCTTGAATAACATTCAACTTCTTAAAAGATTTTTGCTCCCCATTTGAATTTTGTTCAGTTACATAGTTATCCATGAACGCCCCTATGTCATTATCGTGAGAGGTGAGAGAAAAATGAAAAAGGCCGAAACAAAAATCGGAAGTGAACGCGGACAAGGCAGATTTAAAGCAAGTTTCCTCAAACTATTCAGAGCTGATTCTGATGTTCACGTTTCAATAGTCGGTCAAAGCGAAGCTTCTCAGGACTCGCGAGAAGAAATCAGAAGCGTCACCTTCGACGCTGATCGCGCAAGGGCTGTTGGGTTGATGGAATGGCAGAAAAGCCGACGCGTGTCTCAGGTTCTTTAAGATTCTGGTTACTAATGAACATTTTTTTTCTCCTTAGAAGTTGCCCGTTGAAGAGGCAAGTTTCTTGTGTCGGCGCTCGATTGCAGCGGTTATTGATAGTAAACCGAATATGCATGCTGGGAGAAGCCACCACAAAGTCTGAGCCAAAGCTGCGAAGATGCTTATTATGGTTAGAATCATGAAGCCCACTGTTCCAGCCAAATACTCATCCCAGACAACCGCTCCTCCCCGAGGCTCTTCACGTTCCCTTTCACGAACATGCACACGGAAAACAATAATCAAAATCATCGGTACAGTCAAACACAGTGTCAGATAAAACGGCAACTGAGGCACCTGATCATACAAAAAATTACCCAGCAACATGCCTATGCCGGTGGCGATGTAGCCCATGAAATTCAAGAACCCCCTCACCTTCCCACGGTTCTCTGGCTCCACAAGTTGCGCCGAAAGCGTCATCGCCGACGACATAGTCAACAAGAACACCAAACTAAGCAAAGCCATCGCAACTATGACCGTGTAGAAGGTGCCGTTAACAAAAATCAACATCGCCGCCGCAAGCGTCAACGGTCCAAGCGCAAGCGGAATCCTACCGCCCACGCGGTCGACGAGTTTCCCAACGGGGAAAGAGGCAATAATCATCGTCAACAGGAGCGGAATAAACGTCAACCACCACAATTCCTCAGGAATCCCCAACACATCACGAGCGTAAATGGCGTTAATCACGTTAACAAGCGCGTTGGAGAACATGAACAAAATCTGAACCGACAACAACCACAACACCGACCGAGGCACAACCTTCCAAACATTTACACAGCATTCGCGAATTGCCTGAGGATAAGACGAGATAAAATGGCTAAACTTAATCGGTTCACCGTTCGTCACCGTCTCCTTCAACCTGAGCCGCCACACAGCAGCCGCAAGAAAAATAATCATCACAATCACGTACACTAAGCGCATACTGTTAACCAACCCAAACCGCAACAACAAAAGCCCAGCGACAATCGGACCCGGCGTGTTAAACGTCCCATGAATCATCTGAATCAACGAAGAACCCACACCCCTACGCTCGGGCGGAAGCGAATCCTGCACCATCGCAAACAAAGCTGGCTGATAGATTAGGCAGAGACCCTGAATAATCGTGCCCAACAGGATAAAGTGCCACGATGGAGCCAATGCGAAGATTATGTAAGAAAACGCCAAACCAAAAGTCATCGTCGTAATCAACCAACGCCGACCATACTTGTCCGCCAAATAACCACCCGGAAACGCCACAGCTGCCATCGCCAAAAAATTAGCAGCGCCTATAATCCCCAACGCCAAGCCAGTTCCGCCCAGAGCCTGCACGTAGTACTGAAAGTTCGGCACGGGCATCTCCATGCCGAGGTCCATTATCATCCAGCTGATTATGAGGATTTGGTAGTTGCCCGAGACGAACGAGAACTCACGCCGGAGAAAGCCCAGTAAGCCCATGTTTGCCCCACGTAGAGCCAGAAACAAAGGCAGCTTCCGATATAAGGATTAACTCTTAGATTCTGTTAGCTCTTCGGGCTTAGAAGTAACAGTCGGGGCTTTTTTGCCTTACAAAAGCTTTTATGATTAAAGCACTAAAGCAACTTACGGTGTCAGTTATTGGCTAATTTTGAGTTTGATGAGAAAAATGGAGTCATCAAAGACAAATTGACGGGAGAAAGGTGTATAGTAATTTACCAAGGGGGATTGAAAAGCGTATTCAAAGGGCTTTCAAAGATTTTCCATGCAGGAATCGAGGTTCTTCTCCTAGAATCAAGTGCTGAGTCTGGCAGACATATAGTAGATTCAACTAGAAAACGGACAAGGACTGACATCAAAAGTTCTTTGAACGCATATGCAAAGAGGTTCGCTCAGACTGGCATGGGAAGACTTGAAATCTTTGAACTGAAACCCGAAGAAGCGAGTATGACAATCAGAGTTTGGAACAACTTTTTCGCTGAGATACAAGACAAAGAATCGACCTACTGCACTTACTTCGCAGGTTTATTTTCAGGCATATATGAAAGGCTACTGCGTGCGTCTCCCAAAGTTAAGGAAACAAAATGTATTGGACATGGAGACCCATATTGTGAGTTTCATTTGACACTCAAAACATCCTCGAAATTATGAAATTTTCTTTGGCTTCAATTTAAGAACTTGCCCCAACCTTCGTACGTTGCCTTGCCTTCTTAACCAGAGAAATCCACTCTGCTTTTCCGCTTTCGATATTCGCTTTCTGTGCGGGGTTTCTGTTCGCAAGTTCAACCCTACAGCGGCCAGATGTACTCGTCTTCGCTCTGCGCCGTGCCCACGACCGCCTGAAAACTCGTCTTCTTGGTCTTCGCGTGCTCCACCTGCTCTAACAGCCCTGAAACACGCACTCGCTCACCGCTCCGCGCAACGTTTCGGTAGTACCCAACCATCGACACTACTCTCGTCGGAAGTTCGTCCTCAGCCAAGACCGACTTTTTATCAATAGGCACGTAGCCCTTCACGTCGTAAACCGCTGGTCTGAACATTGCCTCACTGTCGTTGCTGACTTCGCAGTAGAACTTGACATGCCTAACCGGAAAACACTTGAACGTGCCGTGTTTGGTTTTGATTTCTTCCGGTTTTCGCACGGCGTTAAAGACAAACAACATGTTCTTGTACCGTCCCCGATACTGTCTCACCATGTCCAGACGCTTTGTGAACACATACTCCAAAACACTCTTCTTCGCCAACCGCTGCACCGTTTTTTCCAGTCGCCGGAAGTTTTTGGCACCGTGAACCACAAAATCCACGTCCGATTCAGGCGTGTGCATGTTCAACGCCAGAGAACCGTGCAATCCGAAGTCTCCCATGGGCACTTTGGACTTTTTCGAGAGGAGCGACAGCAGTTTAACCGCGGTTTTTTCCAGTCTGTCTTTCCGTTTCTTTTTAAGAAGCATTTGCAGGCACTCGTTCGGCATGTAGACCTTCTTAATCTGCTTCAAGGGGACACTAATCACGTCCTTTTGCAGGAAGGAGTTGTGCCACACGTATTCGGGAAAATGGTTGCGGAATGTTTCTAGAAATGTTCTGTAATTGCCCGCGGTGTAGAGTTTTTCTGCTCTAACGAATTTTTGTTTCCCTTTGTTCCATACTCTCTTGAGCGTCTTCACGTTGAAAAAATCCTTGCGTTCTGCGGGAATGTACTTCAAGAACGCGATGACTCTGTCTTTTGGGTGGTCGTAGCCGAACACGTAGAAGATGAAGTTGTCCCGTGTGATGAGCGTATCACCGTCGCGCGGAACCCACTTGCTCTTCGCCAAACCGCAGCCTCCGCCAACATTAATATTAACAGTGTCTAAAGGGATAAGCCTATGCAAAACCCTCAAACCAAACGAGGCTTCAGAGACCGCGATTTTTTCCAAACACCCGAGGGTTTTTTCTTCTGCGTCGTCGGTCCGATTCATCCGTCTGACCGTGTAATCGCCTACGTGAAATACGTGCCCGCCGAGACTGGCAAGTGGCGAGACAAAGACACCTGCTACCAACGTGTAATGCAAGCTTACACGATTCCTAGTCTGCTTGAGACCTTCCGTCTCTTGAAATCTAAACATCCGCAGTACCTGTTTCATTCTGAGGTTTTCGGTATCGACATGACTGCGGTGCCACTTGACCGTATCCAGCGACATTATAAACCAGAACAGAAATTTTTAGAACTACTCAGAGCTACAAAACGAGATTCCTTACAGGAAAAACTCGTCGCGTTTGTAGCCTTCCTCTCTGAAAAAAGTGGTATTCCAACTGATTACTTCGGCGTAACAGGCTCAATTCTTCTCGGCATCCATAACCCCGAATTCTCCGACATCGACCTGACGGTCTACGGACAAAAAAACAGCCAAAAACTGAAGGAAACGCTAAACAAAATTACTGCAAAATCCGACTCGCCTATAAAACGGTTCAAAGGCACAGTGCTCGAGGATTGGTGCAGGAAAAAGGTGGGGCATTATCCGTTAACTTTCGAAGATGCTAGGCGAATAGTCGAGCGAAAATGGAACCTTGGGCTGTTTGAGGGGACCTTGTTTTCGGTGCATCCGGCGAAACTCGAGTCCGAATTGACGGAAAAATATGGAGACAAAATCTATCGCTCCAGAGACAAAGTCACGATAGAAGCCACAGTCACGGATAACAGCGAAAGCCTGTTTCTGCCATGCGTGTACCATGTTAACAGCGTCAAGGTAATCGAGGGAAGACAGGCTGATGTCGAAATTTCAGAAGTCGTTAGTTACGAAAGCCTCTACGACAGCCTAGCCGAAACAGGCGAAAAGATAACTGTAAAAGGCAAACTGGAACAAGTAATCGACCACAGAAACAGCCAAGAATACTACCGCGTCTTGGTCGGTTCTCCGGAGGGCAAGGGCGAAGAGTACATTAAATTTGCTAAATAAACTGCTATTTTCCATTTGTTTTTCATAGAACTTTGTACCGCAAGGGTTAAATTTGTCAAAAATCTAATAGAAATTCGAAGGGAGACGCGCGCATGCCTCGCTGCCTCAATTTTTTAGCAGTTTTCATGGGTTTTCTTTGTGTTTCGCCTTCAGAGCGCCGAGTGTGTGGCGTGATGAAACAAATTTTCCAACTTTAAGGAGGAATGAGAATGACTAAAGCTCGGAAGAGAATCTTAATCGCAATAATGTTGTCGCTTGTCACGTTTCTCGCAACTTTCGCTGCCCTAAGACCTTACTCTGGTGCTCAAGTTCCCGTTACAGTGAGTGTCCAGCCTCCAGATTCAACTTGGCAAGTTGACTCCTTCTTCGACGTTTTCCTTCAGTTAGAATCTTTTCCCTCTGAGCCTTTGGATGCCTTCGAGATTGCGGTGAATTTCGACACGTCTCTTATGGAAGTCGTGGGAGTTATACCTGGACCAGTTGTACCTGGTGGTGACATGGCTCTATTTAACTGGCTCTATACGGGGTCGGGCATCATGATCCGAGACATGCCGCCTAACGGTTTCCCACTAAACCAGGCGCCGAGGATGCCCATAGCCTATATCCAATTCCACTGCTTACACGTAGGGGACTCTATGGTTAGAATTGACCCCCTTCGTTCGCGTTTCTTTGACATATTTGGTGGCTGGCATCCAGTATCCCCCATCGATGGAATCGTGGATCAGGCATATCCGCCGGCCCACACTTACATCCAGCCTCCAACAGTCACCGTGCCCATCTCAACGCCCTTCACTGTCGACGTGAACGTCCAAAGCGTCACTAACCTGTACGGATACAGCTTAGTACTAAACTACAACACACTCTACGTTGACGCAATCGACATAGTCCCAGGCAGCTTCCTTCCCCAACCAATCATAGACAATAAAATAATAGACGACGCCACCGGAACAATCAGCTTTACGGTACATTCCGGAACCGGAACCGGAACCACAGGCAGCGGAACTCTAGCAAGAATCACGTTCCACTGCACAGGTGCAGGCGAAAGCATATTGACCATAACAACCGCCTCATACTGGGATCCGGCAGGCTACCCAATACCCACGACAACCGCAGGCGGCAGAGCCATCCAATTCGCCTACTGGGAACCAATAAAGCTACAAAACATAGTTGAATGGCCAGGAAGAATCGCCTACGTGCCTATGCCCGGATATATACCTCCACCAACACCTGGTTACCGTGATCTGCAAACAATGTTCGAAGCCAAAGGCTTCACGTTCATTCCAACAGAAATAGTAGCCATGGAGCTGCGTGGATCAATTCAAATGGTCGGCGAACCATTACTCAACGAATTCAGCGGAGTAATGACTTCTCACTGGTCCAGCAACGTCTCACCCAATGGTACCCGCGCCGCACTATTGTCCGTCGCGATGAACGATGGAACCTACATGACAATGGGCTTCGAAACAAACCTGCTTGACCCAACCAAAGTGCCAGGAATCGACCCCTACATAATCGTCAACGCGCAACCATACCTCTTCACAACATTCTACTGGTACGAATGGCCAACCGACGTATACCCGCTCGGAAGAATCGTCCCCTGGTCATACTGGTGGTATGACAGCCACAGCCACCCCAACTGGTTCTGGGGAGTCTACTACTGGTGGCGAACATACACAAGAGCTATCTTCTACGGTCTAGTCTGGCCCCCATTCGACGTGAACTGGGTAGTCTGGAGACCCTGGTGGGGTTGGTGGTGGAACTGGGTATACTGGAGACACTGGTATTGGTGGTCAACCTACTTCCCATACGACCCTCTATAGCCAACCGCCGACCATACGCAGGCATTCCAGAACGGAGGAAATGCACATGAAAACATCACCTCGAAAGAAAATAGCAACCACCATCCTTCTGTTTGCTATAGTCCTAGCCCTAGCGAACGCGTTAACTATTCGCCCAACTGCGGCAGCAACACATAACGTCATTATATTTGATTTGGCTTTCAACCCTCAAACCCTGACTATTAGCGTCGGCGACACCGTCGTCTGGCAGAACAATGACCCGCTAATCTACACTCTCTGGTTCGTAAACCTCGCCGATGGCTCAACCTACCTCCTCTCACCGCCCCTCGTACCCGGCACATTATGGGAGTTGATGTTCAATGAAGTCATGGAGCTGCAGTACTACAGTTTCGAAATGCTCTGGATAACAGGCTTCATCAACGTTGTACCAGCAGGAAATCATGACGTCGCAGTGACTAACGTCATACCCAAGAAGACAGTCGTAGGCAACGGCTACGTCAACCCAATCAACGCCACAGTCGTAAACCTCGGCGACTTTCCAGAAACCTTCGACGTCACAGCATACGCCAACACAACCTTGATCGGAACACAAACCCTCAGCCTAGCAATTGGGGAATCCCGGATCATCACCTTCAACTGGAACACGGCCGGCTTCGTCTTCAAAGGCGTCTACAAACTTAACGTCAGCGCCACACCAGTACCGTGGGAGACAAACATTGCCAACAACAACTTCATATACGTAGGCACAGTCAAAGTCACGATTCCCGGCGATATCAACGGCGACTTCTTCGTAAACATCATAGACGCCACACAAATAGGCTTAAACTGGCAGCGACTCGTTCCACCTGCACCAACAAACGCTGACATCAACGGCGACGGAATAGTAAACATCAAAGACGCCACCATAGTCGGACTCAACTGGCTAAAAGACCCATAAAACACCAGCTTTCACTCTGTCATCTCCCCTCTTTAATCTCCCAAAAAATCTCTCTCTTATCTTTCACGAAAAAGTAGGAAAATTTTTCTCACAGTTTCAAGCATGTCACATCATAGTTCTAAGACTTCTTTCAAACTCGCTTGGTACGGTCCGAGTTTTCCGCCGTAATTTCCCGCAGAAATCGTAACCACACCTGGCATCTTGACCGCGGCTCTTATTCCCTCTCTCATTGCCTTTTTCACTGCTTCAACGTTTAAGCCATTGATGACGATTTCGTAGACGCAATGAACGCCCTCGGGAACCTTCGAATCCGGCACCAGCTTTCTCAGTCTGGGGCAGTACTGGTGGAAAGTGGAGGCAGCCAACTTGTAGTTCTGCGAACCCGCCTTCGAACCCGCCCTACAAACACCGCCGGGAAACGGCATCACCACGCCTTCTACCTTGCCATAAATCGCGTCAACAGCCGCTTCTGCTGCTTTGAGTCCCACTTCGCGGTTTTCAGCCATGATCAAGAAATTTCCGCCAGCGATGGCTTTTGCTGCGCCGAACAAGTCTTCGATTATGAATTCTCCTTCCATGACAGGGATACGCCAAACAGTCCTGTCCGCAATCGTGTCCCTTCTCTGGTACCCATCGCCAAACAATCGTATGCTTCTTCCAACTTTCAAACGTCTCTTGGCAGTCGGCAGAGCATCAAAAGCCGCTGTCGTGGGGCAAGTCATAATGCACTGACCTATACGAAGTATCATCTGTGCTTTCAGGTCTGGTCGTGTTCTGTGGTAAAACTGCACCAGCACCCCGTCTTTTCCGTCTGGGGTTAACTCGGGAACCACCGTTCCCTCGATTCCAGCCTCTGCAGGCGACATTATGATTGATGAAGCAAAACCCGTAGCCACTCTTGCGGCGGTGAGCGCCCACTTCTGGTTGTCCGCCGTGATTAAAACACGTCCCACCCACATCGAGAACATTTCGGCGAACGTGTCTTCTATCTTGCAGGTGTTTCCGCTTTCAGAATCTCTGATTTTGAAGTGGTTGTTTTCTTTTTCCAAGACTTCCAGCATTGTTTTTCGCTTCCTACTGATTTCGACCCGTTTGACTTACACAAACAAGCTCAGACTAATTAATTTTCATGTTCTTTTAACGTTTTTGTGCGGAAGAACATCATGCGAACGTTCCCGGGGAGTGGATGATGAGACGTTGCGTGGGGCGGAGTGGATGCTGCAAAATGCATATAAACAATGTACGGTACTTCTTTGCCACAGTGAGTATGGACATGAGTTCTGGTTCTCCTCTGGACAACTGGCGGTTTCTCGTCGGCGAGTGGAAAGATTCTTCAAAGGATGAGTTCGACGAAAAAGGCGTAGTCGAAGGCACCGTTGTCTTCTCCTTGGCACCCAGCGAACTGTTCATAATGAGCGACGGCGAAGCAAGACGTGAAGGCTGTTTGGTTAACAGGAGCATAAGCTTTCTGTTCTTCGACAAGACTGAGCAAAAATTTAGGCGAAAGACTTTCTTTTCCTACGGGTTCGTGAACAACGAAATCGAATACGACCGAAGCGACAACGAGATAAGGTTTGACGTCAAAATGGAGCCACTGCCCAAACAGTTTGAAAAGATTCGCTGGCGGTCTTACATAAGAAAAATCTCAGACAAAAAAGTGGCTATGGGTCTAGAAATGGCAGAGAAAGGCGAAGAATTCAAGCGTTACGGCGAATCTATCCTCGAAAAAATTAAATGAAGACCAAACCAAAGAAAAAAATAAGTAGGAGTCTAAGCGTTTAAGTTACGGAATTTCGTTGTTTTCTTGCACAAAGACTGCTGCGGCGATTACGGTTGTCCATAGTCCGTTTTTGTCACCCGGGGCTGATTGGGTTATGTTTGTTGTTTTGATGATGAACCCGCTGGTTTTGAAAAGCTGCTTTCTCTCGTCCCAAGCCGTTTCTGGGTCGAACGTGATTCCCATCGTCGTCGCCAACATGGTGGCAGCCAAGTCCTCTGCATAATCGCCTGCGACTTCGTCAGTCTGGCCGAAAGAATGATGCTCCGAAAGGTAGCCGTAAGTTTCTTTCCCTGTGGGGATTGCGACGCCTATGGATGAGGCGATTAGCCTGTGGGGCTCGCTTGTCGAGTTCTTGGCCAGCACGATAAAAGTTATCTCGCCCGGGCTCAGCATTTCCAAGCCTTTCTCGCGAGTGACGAGTTTGCAGCCTGGGGGTATGATGCTGGAGACGTTGACTATGTTGCATTTCTGGATGCCAGCGTTTCTCAAAGCCAACTCGAAAGATTGTAGTTGTTCCTTGTGTTTGCCGACGCCTTTCGTTAGGAAGAAATATTTGGGTATCATTTGCGTTTTTGCCAGATTAGAAATAAGAAGTCTGTTTATTAAAATTTACTGTGTCTCAATTCAGTCTTGCAGAGTAAGGGCTATATGCTTTGTCTCGAATTCACACTTGAGGACGGCTAAAACAAGTGAAAGTCACCGTAAAACTGTTCACCGCGCTCCGAGAACTTGCGGGGAAAGGCGAAATAACAGTGGAGACAAACGACAAATTAACCGTAGAAACTCTCCTGCACAAGCTGAAGGAGCGGTACGGCAAGGAATTCGAAGAGTACGTCTACGACGAGAACGGCGACGTGAAAGGCTTCCTCCAGTTTCTAGTGAACGGAAAGAGCATCGAAACCTTTGACGGACTCAAAACCAAACTCAAAGACGGCGACACCGTCGCGATTCTTCCACCCGTGGGCGGAGGCTAAACAAGCTCGCCCTTCAGATGCGATTGAAAAGCATCAACAACTCGTACATCCACAGTCTTCCCAAGCAGATTATTCTTGTTGTCTATCAAGACTGGTTTGTAGGTAAAGTTTCGTCCAACCCAAGAATAAGGCTTCTTTCCCTTCTCGTCAACCAGCACGGAACCGCTCCAGCCGACCCAGTCCTTATTCTTCTGCAAAGCAATTCCTCGAACTAACTTTGCCATCGTTTCGCTTCGCTGTTTAATCTCGTCAGCCTCAACTTTTCCCCTCATCTTCTCGGCGGGGGTGTTTGGTCTTGCAAAAAATTTGCTCACATTCACGATGTCTGGCTCAACTTCTCTAATAAGCCCAAATGTGTTCTGGAAGGCTTCTTCAGTTTCTCCGGGAAACCCAACAATCACGTCGGTGGCGATAGTTGCATGCGGTAGTGCTTGTCTTAGGGTGGCTATGATGTGTTTAAAATCGTCAACCCTGTAACCTCTGGTCATTAGCTTTAAAACCTCATCGTCCCCACTCTGCACAGGCACGTGCAAAAACTCGAAAACACGTGCTTTGGCTTCTTGGCTTGAAAGAAAACTGGTAAGGCTTCTCAGAAAAGGCTTCAGAGTACTCGGCGTCATCATGCCCACACGAACCCAAAACTCATCCTTGGCATTGATGCTGCAGACATGTTTCAATAAATCCACAAGATTCACGCCGACGTCATGCCCGTAACATGCCACATCCTGTCCAGTGAACCAAAATTCCCTGACACCTTCACTCAGGCTTTCCTCCACATGATTAACGATTTCTCCGATTCCAAAACTTCGCAGTCCACCACGCGCAAACCTCACACAACAGTAACTGCACTTGCCTACACACCCATAAGCAACGGGAGTGATGCCGATGACTGGGTTAACACGGACACGAGGCAAATCCAAACTAGACTTCGCCCTTAAAGCGTTGTCCAAGGCAACAACTTTCTCGCCGTTCAAAACCCGTTTAACCACGTCAACTACCCTGTTGCCGAAAGCGGGTCCCACAACAGCGTTAAAACGCACATCACGCATGAGGCGGGAATAATTGATAAGGGGCAAACATCCTGCGACTATTAAGCGCTTTTCGGCTGGTACAGTCTTTAACAGATGAAACATCCTGTTCTCGGTGGGCGCTTTGACTCCACAAGTGTTGTAGACAACCACGTCTGCGTCTTCCGCGCTTTTTGCCAGTTTGAACCCGGCGTCGCGTAAGCAGCCCGCCATGACCTCGGCGTCTGCCACACTCGAAGAACAGCCAAAACCCCGAACGAAAACCCTCACTGGATCCACCGTTGAAAGGACACAAGTTTAACAATAAAACCAAGACATAAATGTTCTCACTTTTGCAGAAATTTTACATGAAACAGCAATGGATTAATAGAAAATCTTATAAAAATATGGCACGAACATGTTTGAATCATATTTGTTTCTTAACATGAAGTGCTATATTCTGTAGTATATGTGTTAGTGCTCTACCGAAAGGAGGATTTGTGGTATGAAGTTAATAACTCTTTACCTTCCCGAACCCTACATAACCGCCCTCGACAAACTCGTAAACGAACGATTTTATCCTAACCGTGCAGAAGCAATCCGCGTAGCGATTCGTGACTTGATCAGCATCGAGGTTTGGGAGAGAAGACACAATGGCGACTAAAACCTCAAAACCCCTCAGCAAGGCTCTGCAATACGCTTGGCAAGACGCCACAGACAAGGGCATCCAAGAACCCGGAGACTGCCGCATAATGGTCGCCGGAGTCGGCGGCGCAGGGAACAACATGGTCACGAGGCTGACTGACATGGGAATCACGGCAGCAGAAACCGTGGCAATAAACACGGATGCGCTTCATTTGAGAATCTCAAAAGCCAAGCACAAGTTGCTCATCGGTGAGAAACTGACACGAGGCTTAGGCGTAGGCGGAAACCCCAAACTCGGCAGAGCCGCAATAGAGGAATCACGTAAAAAGGTTGAAGATACACTTTCAGGAGCCGACATAGTATTCGTTGCAGCGGGACTCGGCGGAGGCACAGGAACAGGCGCAGCACCCATAATAGCCGAGATTGCGAGAAGAAAAGGCGCGATAACCATAGGCGTGGTTACAACACCTTTCAGAATCGAGAAGGGACGCATGCGAAACGCCACCCACGCGCTGACTGAACTCAGACGCGAATGCCACACCGTCGTAGTCATCGACAACAACAAACTTATGCACCTAGTACCCCAAATGCCTATAAACGAGGCATTCAAGGTAGCCGACCAAGTGCTAGCGAACATGATTAAAGGCATCATAGAAACCATTTCAGCACCAAGTTTAATCAACCTTGACTTTGCCGACTTTACGACCATCGTCAAACGCGGAGGAATCGCAGTCGTCGGCATCGGCGAATCAGACGCGCCCAACCGTGCAGAAGAAGCCGTCAAAAAAGCCCTGTGCAGTCCGCTTTTGGACATTGATTATGCGGGTGCGACTGGTGCATTAATACACGTTACTGGTGACAGGCACATGACGATTGAAGAAGCCAACAGAGTCGGCGAAATCGTGACCGAGATGATGCACACTGATGCTTTGGTTATTTGGGGTGCGCGTGTAAACCCCGAAGTAAACGGCATGCTAAAAGTTACCTTGGTCATGACTGGCGTCAACTCGCCCTACTTGCTCAGCGGGTACGGAACAATCGCTCCGCAACTGTACAACCTCGAGCAATATGCTCCCAGCGAACCAGAAAAACCATTAAACGTAGAATTCAAGAACCTTTACCAACTGGAAAACTTCGAAACCTAAATTCTCCACATCATTTTTTTAAAATTTAAAGCCTCTCTTTTTAGCCTCATCCGCCAAGGAATTGCTCTTCCGCAAGCGGTTGTTTTTCCTTTTTTGATGGCTGTGATTATTTCGTCTTTGTCCAAGTCTGCTTCAACTAAACTGTAAGCAATACCAATCTCGGGTGCGTAGTGGGCGTCGCTTCCGCCTGTTTCTGGGAGGTTGAATGCTCGGGCGAGTTGATGGTTTATGCGGTTTGAGAAGCCGAAAGGAACCGAAGAGGCGTTTATGACTTCGACGGCGTCAAACTCTTGTGTCATGTGGGTCCGTAGTTTTCCCCTGTACAAGGCTGTGGGGTGAGCGGCGATTGCAATTCCACCTGCTTGGTGAATTTTTTCGATGGTCATTAACGCGTCTAATTTGGGAGGAATCTTTTCGGTGACATCAAGCGCCAACACGTGTCCATTAATTGTGCTTACTTCGACGCCGGGAATAATTAAGAAGTCTTTGCGTTTGCTTAGTTTTAGGGCAGCCTCATTACTGTCGTGGTCGGTTACGGCAACCGCGTCTAATCCGTTCTTCTTCGCATACGTCACGAGTTCTTTCGGCGTTATGGTAGAATCGTGAGAATAAAATGTGTGGATGTGAAGGTCGATTTTAAGCGGCAACGGTGTCACTTTATCTTGCTGCCGGGCTTGATGGTGCGGTCGGGCTGAAGAACCGAGACGATGTCGCCCTCTTGCGCTGCCAGAATCATCACCTGTGATTCCAAGCCGAAAATTTGCCTTGGCTCCAGGTTCACTACGATGGCGACGTTCTTTCCTTCCAACTGTTTCGGCTCGTAGTGCTTCGCGATTCCTGCAACTGCCTGCTTGGTTTCTCCTCCGCCGATGTCTATGGAGAGCTTCACAAGATTACTCGACTTCGGAACACTCTCTGCCCTGACTATTTTGCCTATTCGTAAGTCTAGCTTAGAGAATTCTGCGAAACTGACTTTTGGTTGGCTCATTCTCATCTGCTCCAAGTTTTCCTGCAATTCCTCTTCTTTCGCTTCTATTTTTGTGAATAAAGGTTTTGCCTTGTTTATCTTATGTCCAGAGGGTAATGGTTTTGTTGCGTCGTCCCATCTGAGCGTCTGAGCGTCGTTTGGCAGGTTTAGGAGTTTTCTCAGTTCTTCTGTGGTGAATGGGGTGAATGGTTCCAGAACCACTGCAAGCGTCTTAGCAATCTGCACAGCTACGTAAAACACGTTTGCGGCTTTTTGCGGCTCGGTCTTAAGCAGTTTCCACGGTTCCTTCTCGTTCAGGTACTGATTTCCTGCTCGGCTGATGTCTATCACGTTTTTTAAGGCGGCTTGAAGTTTACATTCTTCGAAAAGCTTTGCTGTGTTTTCGACTTTTTTCTCTACGCTTTTCAAAATCCGCTTTTCGTCCGCTCCAAGTTTTGCGGGTGTGGGGACTTCGCTGTTGTAGTGTTGGTTGATGAAGGTTAACGTGCGGTGGACGAAGTTGCCCAGCGTGTCGTTGAGGTCGGCGTTTACCTTTTCTATGAACAGTTCCCAGCTGAAGTTTGTGTCTTTTGTTTCGGGTCTTGATGCTAGAAGATAGTATCGCCAATAATCGGCTGGAAAGAGTTGCAATGCTTCGTCGATCCATATGCCGACGCGGTGGCTTTTCGAGAATTTTAAACCTTGAAACTGCAGAAATTCTGTTGAAGATACGTTCCAAGGTAGGTTATACCCTTCTTTAGTGGCAAGTAGCAAGGCTGGAAGAATTATTGTGTGGAATGTTATATTGTCCTTTCCAATGAAATACAGTGTTCTAGCGTCCTTGTTGAACCAGTATTCCTTCCATCGTTCTTCTTCGCCGAGATTTTTGAAGTATTCAATGGTCGCTGAAACATAGCCTAAGACTGCTTCAACCCAAACATAAATGGTCTTGTTCTCGGCGCCAGGAAAAGGCGCAGGAATTCCCCATTTGTTATCTCTGGTCACTGCTCTCGGCTTCAAGCCTTCATTAATCATGTTTAAGCTAAAGTTCCGGGCATTTTCAGGCAATTGCTCGTTAGTTTCAATGAATCTACGAAGTGGCTTGGCGAACTTGGTCAAATCAAAGTACCAGTGCTTTGATTTTTTCAGGGTTGGCTTTGTCTTGCAGATGGCACAGTAGGGCTCAATGAGTTCTGTCGATTCAAGTAATCGTCCACATTGTTCACATTGGTCTCCGCGAGCATTCTTGTAACCACAAAATGGACAGACTCCTTCTATAAATCGGTCCGGCAGGAATCTCTCGCAACTTGGGCAGTAAGGCAATTCAGCCTCTGCAGAGAAAATGTAGCCGTTCTCATAAATCTTCAAATAAGCCTTCTGCACAAACTCTTTATGCACAGGGCTTTCTGTTCGGGTATAATTATCGAATTTTATGCCCCACTTTTCGAACAGGTCCACGACTAGTTTGTGATTTTCATCTGCTAGTTGTTTTGGCGGAATTCCCCTTCGAACCGCCTCCACTTCGATAGGTGTGCCATGCTCGTCTGAACCTGTAACGTAGAGAACTTCGTCTCCTCTCAAGCGATAGTATCTCGCCACAGCGTCAGCAGAAAGAATCGAGCCAATAAGAGTGCCTAGGTGAGGGGTATGATTAATGTACGGCCACGCTGAAGCGACCAAAATCTTGGCGAGCGCAGTGCACCTCCAAATGACGAGTCTATACTTTGTTTGATGCACAAGTACTTAAACGCAACGGAATAGCCGATTTAACGAGAAAAAAGATAGAGAGATACTTTTAGCTAGTTTGTGGCGGTGGTGGCGGAGACGGTGCGCAGCCCTCGTGAGGCTTCCGTGCAGAGAGGAAAATCGCCCCAGCAATCAAAGCGGTGCAGACTACTATGAGGATTATCTGAACAGCCATGAGCAATGTCACCGTTTCCATGTCGCGCACTCCGAGTGCTTGGCTTGCGATGCCGATTTCTACTGGCAGGAACTTGTCTGAGTCTCCCTCGAGGTCAACTCTTACTTCTATTGTTGCAGACATGCCTTCAATGAGCGCTCGTCCATCGTTAGGAACGGTGAATGTGGTTTGGCTTCGGTAGACGTCATCTGGTTCTAGTACTTCGTTTATTTTGATTGTCTGGTTTCCTTCCCAGTGGTCGTTGATGTACATGAACCAGGGGGTTTCGATGCGTACTTCTTTAAGAACAACATCAGCGGTTCTGTCGTTCAGCACAACATAGTACAAAGTGACTGTTTCGCCCGGCTTATACTGCGTCTTATCGACCCAAGCATACGCATTAGCGACGCCTGGAATGAAGTCGGCTGTTGCCAACGGAATCGCCACGACTAATGCAAAGAGAACAATGAGCAGTGCAATTTTCTTTTCCAACATTTTTCACCTTTTCCTCAGTTTCGCCAAAAAACGTATTTAACCTTTATTAACTCCGAATCAGAATCAGCTAGCCTTTGAAAATGGCGAGAGTTTGAGCCGATTTTTGCGTTTGTCCTGCTACTCTAGGAAAGCTAGACTGTTTAATTCCATGCGGACCTGCTAAGACAAGTTCCAGTCTGTGCTGGTATCCCGTAAATCTCGTCATCACTCACTTCTTCTCACTTCGAACCTCTTATTGAACGCTTTCGTGTTCGGAGATTTGAAGTTTTATTTGGTGCTCCGGCCGGGATTCGAACCCGGGTCGGCGGCTCGAGAGGCCGTCATACTTAACCGGACTATACTACCGGAGCACTGGACTATACTACTCGATGGTCACTTTCGCTTGCGGTAGATGGCGACTTGGTCTTTGTCGCTGTGCCGTACGTATTCAAAGCCTGTTTCGATTAATTTGCTTTCTTCTTCCAGGTTCCGTGCGTGCCTCGAGGCGCAGTATTTGGCGGTTAGAGATTATGGTGTCGCGTGAATTTAAAGTCCAGCCTGAAGTCTCTGGTTGTGGTGGTCTTGGTCGAGCTGGGAGAAGCAGTTGCCACAGTCTCTGCAGAAGTAGCGTTGTACGTCACCATGACCGGATTCAGTCTTGCATTATCTCGGCATTTACGAAAAGAAGCTTCTATGTTTTCTCTCCCAAGTGTATGACAAAAAAATAATTCTTTTTTCTGCGACAAGTTTTGCTGCAATAGAGCGGGGTCACTACGACTTCTAATATGTTCGGAGTCTTTTGTGATGAGATGGAAAGGTGGCACTGGGACTCTAAATTCGTCTTCTTGAAGAACTCGCCTGATTCTAACCTATTTTAGCCCCTACCCCCTTGATTTTTTCAGTTGTTTCCACATTCATATTCTTCCGCAAGCGATAAGAACGCAGAATCCAATAACATCTTGCACACAAACTAACTTGGAGGGGTATGCTTGGCTTCCCTTGAGCGTGACCGCGTTCCACTTGCTCGTCCTATACCTGTAAAGGAGGTTCCGCTTGTTGACAGAGCTGAAGAAATGAATGCACTAAAGGAGGCTCTTTACGGGGCGGTTCATGGTGAGGGCGGTCTTGTTTTTGTTCATGGCGAGGCTGGAATCGGCAAGACAAGATTGCTCAGAGAGCTTGGGGCTTATGCACGTTCACGTGGAGTGCAGGTTCTCTATGGCAGATGCCCTGCACTGTTCAGAATGGATGGTGTTCCTCCCTACATTCTTTGGAAGGAAGTTGTCAAAGATTATCTGGAAACATGTACTTCTGAGCAGCTGTACAGAGTCATTGGTTCCTATCCTGCTGAGGTTGCGAAGCTGGTTCCCGAGCTCAGCCAGAAGCTTAGAACGATTCCCCAGTCTTTTCCGATAGGTGCTGAGCATGGGCGTGACAGGCTGTTTGAAGCAGTCTCACAATTCATAACAAACATCTCCCGAGAGGCGCCGTTGTTGGTGGTTCTTGACGATTTGCAGTGGACTGACCCGTCTTCACTTCTGCTCTTGCACTATCTGGCTCGTGGCGTGCAGAAAACATCACTTCTTCTTTTGGGGGCTTACAGGAGCACAGACATCGACGATAAGCATCCTTTAACTCCAGTCTTGACGGAATTGAATCGAGAACGATTGCCACAAGAGATTCAGTTGAAGCGGATGTCCCTGAGCGATGTTTCAGAGATGATAAAGAACATCATGGAGCAGGAGGATATTCCAGAAGAGTTCTGCAAGCTAGTCTATGAAAAGACGAGGGGCAACCCGTTCTTTGCCGAGGAAGTTTTAAAGTCTCTGAAAGAAGAGGGAGTCATCTATCGGGAAGAGGACAAGTGGAAGTTCAAAGAGGTTTCAGCGATTGAGTTCCCGAAGAGTGTCAAGAATATCGTGAAGGCGAGGTTCAGTAGGCTGGACGATGAATACCAGAATGTTTTGACCTTTGCCTCCTTTGTTGGAAACGATTTCACTCTGGAAGCAATGTGTGCGCTTACGGGAATTGAAGAGAACAAGCTTCTTGAGATAATGGATGGACTGCTTAAGGCGGGTTTTATCAAGCACACAGTTATCCGAGGAGAAGACATTTGCTCCTTTGCCGACATCATCATGAGAGATGTCGTGTACGAAGAAGTTGGGCCTTTCAAACGCAAGAAGCTTCACGGAGTTGTGGGAAACGTCCTCGAGAAGGTTTACGCCAAAAAGATTGACGAACACTTTGGCGAACTGGCCTTACACTTTCTTGAGAGCGGAGACAAAGACAAGGCACTTGACTATTTCCTGAAAGCTGGAGAAAGGTCTGGGAAAATCTATGCCAACAGCGAGGCTGCATCCTATTTCCAATCTGCCCTTAGGCTACTTGAGGAGAAGGGAAGTGAGCTTCCAGAAAGGGGGCGTGTTCTCGAACGGCTTGGAGACCTTAAGAGGCTTGCTAGTGAATATGACGCTTGCATGAAGTACCGGAACGAAGCCTTACTGTTGTGGACCAAACTACAGGAGAAAGAGAAAACTGCAACATTACACAGAAAGATGGCGAATGTCCTTTGGAATGATATCGGTGACAAAGAGAAGGCTAAAGAGCACCACGAAGCGGCTTTGAAGATTTTGAAAACTCAGCCTGAAAGTGTCGAACTGGCACGTCTGTACGAGGATGTGGGTCATATGCTTCGGCGGATGGGGCAGTTGACCGAGGCGCTTACATGGACAGAGAAAGCACTTCGGCTGGCTGAAAAATTGAACGCTCTTGAGGTTGTTGCTGATTCATGCATTGAATTGGGGATAGAGACTGCGTGGATTGGAGACATCAAGAAAGGTCTAGAGTATGCGAACCGAGCATTGAAAATAGCCCTTGATAACGACTACTTGGAGACGGCGTTATTCGCGTATGACAAAGCCGGAGGTTTACTCCCTATGGAGGAGTATGAGAAACGCCTGGAATACTGGGAAAAGGGGCTTGCACTTGCGAAGAAGATAGGAAGTATCGGTTATTACGCCTACTTTCTTTCTGGTCCAGCATTTGAATACATGTGGCGGGGAGAGTTGGACAAGGCGGTAACCTTAGGGGAAGAAGCACTTGTATTATCAAAGAAGGTTGGCGACCTAACCCAGATTCCATGGGCTCTGCTTCTCCTCGGACAGATTTTTCAAGTGTTGGGAGAGTGGGAAAAGAGTGAACAGTACTACAAAGAAGCCGTCGACATTTCACGAAACCAAAATGAGATTCTCACAGATGCTTGGAGCAAATCTCGCTTTGCGGACCTGTACATCGATAAGGAAGAATACGCGAAAGCAAAAGAACTGATTGAAGAGGCACTCAAAATATGGGAAAAAGCCGGAGCAAGAGCCCCGCAAATGAGCTATTCAACGTTCCTTATTTGGACATTAATAGAGCTTGGTGAGACGGAGAGGGCTCAGGACCTGCTTGACCGTTTGCAGAAGTTTGCTTTTGAAACAGGGGAAAACTGGTTCAAAATCAATGAGATGGCTCTGAGGGCTATGCTGCTTCGTGCCCAGAAGAAGTACGCAGAATCCATCGAACATTTCGAGAAGACGCTTAAAGAATGGCAATCCATAAAAGCAGACATATGGAACGCCTACTTCTTCGCCAAAAACATATTCGAGTATGCTCGTGTGTATTTGGAACGAAACGAAGAAGGCGACAGAGAGAAAGCAGATAAACTCCTCAACCATGCACTGGAAATGTTCCAGAAAATGGGAGCCAAGAAGGATATTGAGAAAGTGGAAGCAAAAATAGCCTTCATAGAAACAGGCAAAGCGGTTCCGAAGCCCAAGCCCATGGATTATGTCTCCACGGGATACGCGGAGCTTGACAAGTTACTGTATGGCGGGATACCATCAGGCTATGCTGTTGTGTTGACGTCATCCTCATGCAACGAGAGGGACTTGCTGGTCAAGAGTTTCCTTGAGACAGGAGCAAAGAAAGGTGAAGTCACATTCCACGTTACCATCGATGCCAATGCAGCAAAGGCTCTTGCAGAAGAGCCTACGCCAAATTTGCACCTTTTCGTTTGCAATCCTGAGGCAGGTGCAATCATCAAAAGCTCACCCAACGTGTACACGTTGAAGGGGGTGGAGAATCTCACCGACATCAGCATAGCCCTGACCTCAGCGATCCGTAAACTGGACTCTTCGCTGAAAAGTCCCCGAAGAATTTGCATAGGTCTGGTCTCAGATGTCTTGCTTTATCATCACGCGGTTGAAACCAGAAGATGGCTGACCGCACTCATGACGAAACTGAAATCAGAAGATTTCACGACACTCGCAGTAATGGATCCAGAAATGCACTCTCCACAAGACGCACGCGCCATTCTCGACCTATTCGACGGAGAAATAAACATCTTCGAAAAAGGCTTAGGAAGGCACGTTGGAATTAGGAAAATGGGCAATCAGAAGTACCTGAAGGATGAGCTTCTTCTAACAAAAGAGGACCCAGAGAAAAGCAAAGAATAGACCATCTGTTTGGCCGCGGGTTCAAACGTGGGTATTGACCTAGCCCCGTCCACTTGAGATAAGGCTTGCGCCTGTTGTTCCGCAAGCGATAAGAACGCAGAATCAAATACTATCATATTGATACACAGTTGTGGAGGGGTGTTGTCGTCGTCCCTTGAACGTGACCGGGTTCCGCCTGCTCATCCTGTCTCTACTGGAGACGCAGACCTTGACAGGCTATTATATGGCGGTCTACCTTCAAACTGCGCCGTAGTGCTAACGTCACCTTCATGCAACGAAAGGGATCTGCTTATCAAGAGCTTTCTTGAAACAGGAGCGAAGAAGGATGAGGCCACATTTTACGTCAGCATAAATCCAGGTTCAGCAAAGGCTCTCGCAGACGAGTACAAGTCAAGCTTCTGGCTCTTCGTCTGCAATCCCCAAGCAGACGCGATCGTTAAAGACGCTCCTAACGTTGTCAAGCTAAAGGGAGTCGAAAACCTCACCGACATCAACATAGCCTTGACTTCGGCAATCCGCAAGCTCGATCCATCACTAAAAGGCACGAGAAGAATCTGTTTGAGCCTTGTTTCAGACATTCTTCTGCAAAATCATGCAATCCAGACCAGGAGGTGGCTTGCCGGGCTTATTCCCGAGCTGCAGTCGGAAGGGTTTGCTATTCTTGCCATAATTGATCCTGAGATGCACCCGTCACAAGAAGTTCGTGCCATTCTGGATCTCTTTGACGGAGAGATAAGCATTTACGAGAAAGAAGCCGACAAGGATCGTGCCAAATACTTGAGAGTCCAGAGGATGAGCCGCCAGAGTTACATGGAAGACGAGGTAATTCTCAAAAAGACTGAGCAGGCCGTTCTCGATAAGCATCGCCTCGCAGTGCTACCATTCGTCAACATGAGCCCCGACCCCAACGACGAGTACTTCGCAGACGGAATGACGGAAGAAATCATCTCAACAGTGTCAGGAATCAGCGGACTCACCGTCATCTCTAGGACATCAGTGATGGGCTACAAGGGGACGACCAAGAAAGTTGAGGAGATTGGAAGGGAACTCAAGACAGGGTCAGTTCTCGAAGGTAGCTTTAGAAAGGCAGGCAACAGGATACGCGTCACCACTCAGTTGATAGACGTGGCGACTGATGGACATCTGTGGGCGCAGAACTACGACAGAAACTTGGACGATGTGTTCGAGGTCCAGAGCGATGTGGCAAAGAGGGTTGCGGAGGCTCTGCGAGTCCGAATCCTGTCTTCAGAGAAAGAGCGTGTGGAAAGGAAGCCTACGGAGAGCACCGCCGCCTACACCCTTTATTTGAAGGGAAGGAGCCTCTGGAACACGCGTGGCTTGGAGAACCTCAAGAAGGCGATGGAGTACTTCGAGCTGGCTGTGCACGAAGACCCCAGCTTCGCCCTCGGCTACGTTGGACAGGCGGACTGCGCGGTCCT
>Ga0315314_1001304_pt1 | contig 22937 bp, 22 predicted proteins | sample TDP9_MG_FD_203631 | JGI IMG/M metagenome (GOLD analysis project Ga0315314, IMG submission 203631) | Freshwater sediment microbial communities from Lake Towuti, South Sulawesi, Indonesia - TDP9 | ecosystem: Environmental > Aquatic > Freshwater > Lake > Sediment | place: Indonesia: South Sulawesi... | reverse complement strand
AATCCTCGCTGGATCTGGTTTCACCGCTATCACAGGTTCCTCTCTTACCTCATGATAACCTACTTCGCGCCCTTTATCGACGTATTCTTTCAGTTTCTTTTTCATTTCAGTCAGATCTTCATTGATCCTGTTGCTCATTCAGTCTCCCCCCTAAGAACCATTTTCATAAGCCTGGAGCTGATGGGTGCTCCTAATCATCCTTTTTGAGTCAACTCACTTATTACCTTTTAGAAGGGTTAACGCACTTTCAGATGTCCCAGTTACAGCCTTGTAGTGGCGACGATTGGACATCCCGCCCTTCTTAAGAAGCCCGCGGTCAGCCATTCTAGACAAATAGGTGGAGACTGTGCTTAGAGGAATGGGCTCCTTAAACTCCTGTTCGTACATGGATTGAACATCCTTAGAAGAGAACCACGCGATCGGGAAGCGCTTCTGCACAATTACGTGGACCTTCTCAAACTTTGATGACTCAGAAGCAGCACTTCCCCATTCGGGAGGACTGACCCCAGGCATGCCCCCAAGCAATTCTATGAGGTCTAATAGGCGGAGGGCTTTCTCTCTTGTCACCTGCCCCTCAAAGGTGACAGTATAACGGTTCCCACTCCCATCGAAGACCTCCACCCTCATCTTCTTGACCGGCATCTCAAACACCTTAACAGCGCGCTTTAAAAGTTAACGCTTCACAAGTTATAGATTTTATGGTGGAACAAGACAGACGAAAATGCAGAATCGCGCTTTAAACTAGAAAAGAAGCAAAATTTTCGCCTCATCTGTTTCACACAATTCACTTAAATAAGGTTCTGCAAAATAGAGAGAGAAAGCGTCAAGGCTTGCATTTTCCAGTGGAAGGCAAGGGGTCATCCCTTTGCGCCAAAAAATCAGAAAACAGTGTTTATAGAAAAAATGGCACATAAAAAAGCCGCTAGCCTACTAAAGTTCACAAACATTCACAAGCATTATACAGTGAATAAGCATCCAACAAAAAGGAAAAGGACCTTAAAGGTGTTCCTCTTGCCTCGAAACGCGTTCTTTATTATAACCCTCATCGTCCCTCCGACCCCTCGGTTTCCACTGGACCAACAAATTTGGTATGTAAACAGAAAATATCCCTTTTAACAAAAATTTTATAAAATACTCGAAACTCGTCTACAAGAATCATTAAATTGAAAACATCTAATTACCTTCTGGAGTCTATTCTTTCTAAAGTAAAGAACACAGTTTTATAACAACAACTCAACTTCCATAGGAAATGTAGGGGTGCGGGGCTCCAAATTTACTGATGTCCTAAGGCTAACCTGTTTTCACTAAATGCTAATTTGTCTCACTTGCCTTTTGAGTTTTTACGCGTTTTGTTCAGTTTTTTGTACGGCAGTTTTTATTTTTGCTTAAGCTGATGGCGGGCAGTGCGTTTGCATTTTATTAGTGGAGTGGAGGCCCCCCTTGCATGAGTGAGTCCAGCGTACTAGACGATGTTTTTGAGCGATTTTTGAAAGGAACCCGTATCTTTAGGGATAGGGAGGTGCTTCGCCATGACTATGTTCCCCGCCAGCTCCCACATCGCGGGGAGCAGATCCGTTACCTCGGCGAGATCCTGGCCCCTGTTTTAAGGGGTTCTCGATGCTCTAACATCTTTATCTACGGGAAAACCGGAACGGGAAAAACTGCCGTTGTGAAATATGTGCTAAATAAGTTGGTGCGCAAGGCTCGCGAATTCGGAGCTCCAGTCAAGGTCTGTTATGTAAACTGTCGGTCAGCTGGCACAGAGTACAGGGTGTTCTCGAGTTTATGTAGTGCCTTGGGCGCGAAGGTTCCGTTCACAGGGCTGTCTGTGGGCGAAGTTTTTGACCGATTCAAAGTGGGCATAGATTCGCATAAACTCCTCTTCATCGTTATCCTAGACGAAATCGATGCGCTCGTTAAGGCGCGAGGTGACCTCTTGCTCTATGAACTAACAAGAATAAATGAAACCCTTCGTCATAGCAAAACCTCAATCGTGGGAATCTCTAACGACCTGCGGTTCAAGGAATTCCTTGACCCTAGGGTTTTGAGTTCTCTGAGCGAGGAGGAAACCGTTTTTAGGCCGTATAATGCAGCCGAGCTTCAGGACATCCTCTGGGATCGTGCTCGGTCAGCTTTTTGTGATGGCGTGGTATATGATGGGGCTATAAGTTTGTGCGCTGCGCTGGCAGCCGCGGAGCATGGTGACGCTCGACGTGCACTCGATCTTCTTCGTGTTGCTGGGGAGTTGGCGGAGCGTGAAGACTCTGATGCTATCCTGGAGGATCATGTACGCCGGGCTGAGAAAAGGATTGAGCATGACCGAGTTTTGGAGGCCTTAAGAAATCTCCCACCTCACTCCAAAATTGTCTTATGTAGCGTCTACTTACTTGGCAAAGCAAAGACTGACAGCGCTATCACCGGCGATGTCTACGAAATTTATTGTGAGCTTTGTAGTCTGCTAAGGCTCACGGCGTTAAGTCAAAGAAGCGTGAGCGGTTTAATTAACGAACTAGACGTGATAGGACTGTTGAACTCGCGTGTCATGAGCATGGGGCGATATGGTCGTTCGAAAAAGATTCGCTTGGGTATCGCACGTAGTCTTATTAGAGAGGTTTTCACTACTGATGATAGACTAGGGTGCCTGATTAATTATGCACCCAGATGCTTGGTGGGAGTTTCGAGTAATAGGAGTTGAGGACGGGGGCTTCTCTAGGCCATCATTAGGTCGCAGTTTTCTGAAGACCCTGCTCGTTTGTGTTTTATTGCGAGGAATATGTATCGAGGATTTTCGAGCAGATATGATAACAGTGGATGGTTTGGATGCCTCCGAGAAGCTGATCACTATGCTTCGCAAGCTATCCTTTGATGCTATCATGTTAGCCGGAGTTTCGTTTGCGGGCTTCAACTTGGTGGACCCTACCTTAGTTTTTGAAGAATTCCACAAACCCGTTATTATAATCTCGAGAACAAAACCAAACAATATAGCTGTGAAAAACGCTTTGATCCTACACTTTGAAGATTGGCAGGCTCGATGGAGCGTCTTCCAGAAACTTGGTCCAATACATGAGGTTTATTCCATTCTTGGGGAGCCACCTGTCTATGTAGAAGTGATCGGCGCCACCTTTGACTGGGCGGCTAAATTGATTCGCGCATCAGCCTCTTGCTGTAGAATACCTGAACCTCTGCGGGTCGCTAGGCTTATCGCACAGGGGCTTACGCGTAAGGCGCAGCGAAGCTGATGCGCGAGACTTGCAACGTTTGGAGACTCACAATGGGAACTATCCCTGGAGTGGGATCTAGCCCCATCGCTTTTTGGTATTCGGTTTGCTTTTGCCAAGCGCCTGAATTTACCATGAGGACCCCTCGATACGTATCGTATTTTAACACGTGTACATGTCCGCTGTGAAAAATGTCCGGCGCTCTTTCTATAACCATGAAGTCTCGCTTTTCTGGGGCTATCGGAGTCCTTTGCCCGTAAATGGGCGCCAAGTGTCGGCTTTGTAAGAGGAGTTTCATGGCCTTCTCCGGCGTTTGAAAGCTTACGTTTGGAACAGCGGCCACGAGGTCGTCTAGACTGCGTCCGTGATAAAGAAGAAGCTCCACCCCGTGAAGACCCACTGTGGCCGGATTCCCGAGAGAATACACCTTTCTAGCTTCATACAACGGTTCCGCGTAATTCCTAGGTAGGGCTGGTTGAGGAAGGGCCTTTCGAGACGCGTCGTGATTACCGGGTATGATGATGAGTTCAATGTAATCCGGAATTTGTTCAAGGAATCCAGAGACCTCTCGATACTGGTCATAGATGTCTCTTATCGCTAACTCCTTTATCTGCTTCGGATAAACCCCGATTCCATCTACAAGGTCACCAGCGATGACCACGTATTTAACGTGGCCCGCCATCTTCCTCAGATTACTGTTTCCAAACTTCCCGTTCAACCAAAGCACAAAGCGACTGAACTCCTCAGCCATAAACATCTTGCTTCCCACATGCAAATCTGATGTCAGCGCTGCGTAAACCGGCGAAGAAGCTTTGTTTGGAGTTTTTTGAGGCATGTCGGGCCAGATGAAGTCTTCTGCAATCAGCAGATCGTTTCTTCCTTTAATAGCGCTTACGCAAATGACCTGATCCATCAATATGACCTGCGCCTTTTCTATTATCTCGGGGTTTGCATGCCGAGACACGAACACCGTGGCGCTAGCTTCCAGATCTTCAATTCTCAAAAACATCTGTTGCTTGTATTCTCGTCTCTCGGTAATCATGCCAATAATCTTAACTTTCGAATTGATTGAGGCTCTAAGCGCCTGTGATATGGGCATAGCGTCTTTGGCGTCCATCCTTTGTCTCAAAAATCTCTGCATTTTTTTGAAGCGGTCTCGAAAATATTCTAAGTATTCCTCGATAGACCCAGTTGCGCATATTTTATCCGTAGGATCCTCTATCACTTTTATGTCCGCATCGATGTCTTTTGCGTACGGATGGAAAATCTTCTTTGCTTCAATGATGGGAAGCGGTAACGGCTCCGCTTTTTTCACCTTTGGAAGAAGCTCCTTCATTACCTCCTCCAGGAAGCCTCGACCAATAAACATTGGTTTTTCAGGGAGGCGCTCTATCCTTTTGATAGCCTCCTTAATCAACGCAATCGGGTCCTCGGTTTGAGACAATTCCTTCAAAAGGTCAAAAGCTTCTTTGTCGAGTTGGTACCCCGCGGCTATTGCAAAAGAAACGGCGTCTTGGAGCTTCTCGCTCAAAGCTCTAGCCTCCTCCAATCCCGCTTCAATGGAACAACGATATAACCCTCTTTTTCATCTCCTACTAATTCTGTTTTTCCCTGCAGGTGAAGGTGTCCTGTTAACGCGGCTGTTATGGCATCAATTTCGTGAGGTGTCAATGGGCGTACCTCTAGGTCTCCCTTCAGACCCAGGTTTAGGAAAAGCGTTTGAATCTTCTCCCAGTCTTTGGCGGGCATGTTTAGGGCCTTGCGAGCAGAGGCTGGATGAACTTCGATAACATCAAATCCCCTTTCCGCGATTTCCTGGGCTATTTTCATCGCCCGCAAGGTCAGCTTTTCCATGCTTGGAAAGCGTGGTGGGAAAACGGGATATCCGCGTTTATACATCTCTCTGTCTGCCGCTCTCATGATATCTGTTACTGGCAAGCTCAGGGGTGCGTCTATCGCAATAAGAGCGGGGTCGCAATCGATTGACCGCCTTACAATTTCCTCATTCTGGTATAATTGGCAAGCTGAGACCACTTTATTCTTCCACAGAGCCCATCCGGTTGGATTCTTCGCCGTTCCGGCTAAATCTATACCCACTATGATGTTTTTCTGCAATTCTAATGTTGCCTACCAACTTTTAATAATATATTCTTATTTGGACGAATACATATTTGTATTGAGGTTTTCATATGGAGCTTCGAAAGGTTCAACGAACGAGTGGTGGAACGTTCTTCGTTTGTCTGCCTAAGGGTTGGGCTGAACGAAATGGGCTTAATCGTGGCTCTACTGTTGCTATCTCTGAGACATCGGATGGGCGTCTTGTTGTTGATGCGAAATATGGGGTGGAGCGGGCTCCGCAGGTGGTGGTGATTAGACCTACGCCGCTTCTTGACCGTGAAATTGTTGAAAAGTATCTGTTGGGGTATGATGTCATTCGGGTTGAGGCGAAGGAAAGAATGGGCCCGGGTGATCGTGAACAAGTTAAGCAAGCTTCTAGTCGATTAATCGGCTTGGAAATCATTGAGGAGGACTACTCTAGGATTGTTCTACAGTCTCTCTTGGAACCCTCCGCTCTTATTCCTGAGAAAATTCTTCGGCGCGAATACTCTATTGCATCTGGGATGCATCGAGATGCGGTAACTGCCTTGATCGAGGGTGATGTCCATTTGGCTAAAAACGTTGTTGCAAGGGACAATGAGGTTAACAGATTGTATTTTCTTTTGGTGCGGATCCTTCGAACGGTTATTCAAAACCCGGATTTGAGTGAAAAGCTGGAAATCCTCCCCATTGATTGCTTAGACTATCGTTTGACGGCGAGCCTAGTTGAGGCAATAGGTGACCAATCCGCTCAGATTGCTGAAAAAGTCCTTAGATTAGGAGGCGCAAAGGTCACAAAAGAACTTTCTTTATTGATTTTAAAGTTCACTACGGTTGTGCATGAGGCTCATGAAAACGCTCTGAAGGCGTTATTTTCTCGCGATGTTTCGGTGGCTGAGGCGGTGAGAACCGAGCGAGAGACTGTTACAGCTCTCTTTAACGAAATCGAAACGATTGTCCACACGCAACCTATTGAGATCGCTCCATGTATCCTCGCGGCAGTCTCCTCCATAAGTCGAATCTATGATCATAGCGTGGATATAGCCGACCTCGTCATGCCAAGACCCTTTTAAGAAGCTCCCGCCCTCTTTCCACAAGCCTCCGTAACCGCTTTTCGATTTCCATGGCAGTATTGGTTTACATGTATCAGGAATTTTTATATGGTTGCTCACATTCTATGTGGAAGAATTGAGGTTCAAGGTTGCGAAATAGCTGTCTAAGGTGAGGTAAGTTGAAAGTTGATATTGATGGAGAAGAGTTACCGGAACTGACGTGTAGGGGTCACGAAAATTGTTGATTACATTGTTGGTACAAGATTTGATGGTGGTATGATTTGAGAAGCATCCAGCTTGCTTTGGCCGGTGTTTTTGCGGCTCTTGCCTTGGCGATACCTTTCGCCTTTCGAGGAACGCTTCAAATCGTGATTCCAGGGACTGGATATACCGCCACTTTAGCTTCCCATGTTCCTGTGATGCTTTCCATCGTAGCTGGACCCTCTGTCGCCTTCTTGGTGGGCCTCGCTTCAACTATAGGGTTTTTAGCGACACTTGGGCCTGTAGTTGCAACTAGGGCAGCTACCCACATCCTTTTCGGTGTCACGGCTGCTTTTGCGGTAAAGAAGGGCATGTCCTTCCCCAAGGTCCTTTTCTTCATCGCACTACCACTTCACTCCATACCTGAAGGGTTAGTGGTTATACCCTTTGGCATACCCTTGGTCGGAGCCATCATTAACGTCGCAGGAGGTACGGTTCATCATATTGTTGACTCCATAATCTCCATCATTGTCCTGAGAGCCGCTAGTCCGGTCATAAGAAGCTTGAAGCTCCCAGGTGCCTCCGAGACTTAAAATTTGGTCATACAATGGCAACCTATGCAACACGGGTCTAGCTCTCGAGAAATTGTGAAAATTAATAAAGTCGCCGCCTTCCATCTATTCCGGTGAGTTGGGTGCATCGTATATCGGCGGAAAGACCCGTTTTTGAGGGAGGAAAACAGTACCATATCGCCTGCAAACTAGGAGATCTTGCGAAGTACCTTCTTCTTCCCGGCGACCCTGAAAGGGTTCCGAAGATTGCAAGCTTTTGGGACGATGCTAAGGAAATAGCCTATCATAGGGAGTTCCGGTCCTTCACTGGAAGGTATAAAGGGGTGAGTCTCTCGGCCATGTCCAGCGGCATAGGGCCTTCCTGCGTAGCCATCGTGGTGAACGAGGCGGCCAGTATCGGCGTCGAAACGTTCATAAGGGTGGGCAGCACGGGGGCGATCCAGCGGGGCATTCGCTGTGGGGGCCTTGTCATTTCTACAGCCGCTGTTCGCTTAGACGGGACGAGCCACCACTATGTTATACCCGAGTTTCCGGCAGTTGCAAGCTACGAGGTGGTGCTGGCGCTGATTGAAGCCGCTGAAAGCTTAGGGGTGGAGTATCACGTGGGAATTACCGCCACCACCTCCGACTTTTACGCTGGTCAAGCGAGGCGACCACTTCATGATTTTTGGCGACCCCAACCGGGCGGCATCATTTCCAGCCTTCAAAAGGCAGGCGTCTTAAACTTTGAAATGGAAGCCGCCACCCTCTTTGTCCTATCTAACCTTTTCAAGCTGAGGGCGGGAGCAGTGTGTGCGGTGTATGCGAACCGATGCACCAACACCTTTGAACCCGGGGCTGGAGAAGTGGAGTGCGTTAAGGTTGCCAACGAGGCGGTAAGGATTTTGAGCACCTGGGACACCGAAAAAGAGAAGAAAAAGAAAGAATGGCTATACCCAAGCATGTTGAGATAAGGTGAGGCCTTCAACGCGATCATGAAAGTATCTTTATAAATGGCAACAACTCTAAAAGCTTAAGGCGCCGGGGTGACAGAGCGGAAAACACTCACGCAGATGTGCCGGCCTCGAGATCCATAGCATACATGGGGGCCAGAGGAAGAGTTAGCCGGTGGCGCCTTGCGCCTCATGGGTTCAAATCCCATCCCCGGCGCCAAACTTTTTGCCAATTCAGCGAAACACATATGAGAGTGGCGTTCAGCAACTTCTCATGAGATGTAAGCCAAAAGAAAAGGTCGAAAGGAAAATGGACGAGAAGCAAAGCATGTTACAACCTCAAATAGAGTACATTCCGATTAAAGGTCTAACAATATCCCCTTTTAACGTTAGAAAGCAAGTTGGCGATCTTACGGACCTCAAAAGGTCAATCAAATCGATGGGAGTGTTACAACCGATTATTGTGCGCCCCATAGAAGGAAAGTTGGAAGTAGTTGTGGGGCAGAGACGTTTCTTTGCATGTAAGGAGCTCGGCTGGGAGAACATTCCAGCCGTGAAGCGAAAGTTGACAGATCGGGAAGCATTGATTCTTTCTTTGACCGAAAACGTGCAGATAGACTCAATAGATGCTATTGATAGAGCAGAAGCAACGAAAAAACTGATTGAAGACTTGGAAAATGAAATGCCTCGCAGCAAAGCAGTTGAGGAAGCTGCTGAGATACTGGGCAAGACAACATGGACTATTTACGATTGGTTGCGCCTGCTTGAAACAACAGAAGCGGTGAAAAGAATGGTTCAGGAGAGGAAAATAAGTATTGATACAGGGGCAAGACTCGCTTCTTTGCCAAAAGAACGACAGGCGGAGGTGGCAGAGGTAATTCGCAAGGAGTATCTTCCCCAACCACAAGCCGCTAAGGCTATAGAGTATGTAAAAAAACGACCTGAACTTCCGGTGAGAGAAGCAGTGAAGACTTTTTTAGAGGAAGTGGAAGAATATTCTGTTACGGTTTCCTTCCCCGGTTTGCTTTATAAAGCTCTATCCGAATTTGCGCAAGCAAATAAGCTTACTATTCAAGAGATAATTCGTAGAGCGGTCAAAAAATACCTTGAATCATAAAATTTGCTTCGGAGCAAAAATATGCTTGATGTGAGTGTTGCCGAATATATTACGCTATATGGTTCTAGGACCGACCTAATAAAACAAGTTGGAAACGGTTTGATAGTGAAGCGGTTCGATTTAACACCGACGCCGCGAAGTCAGATGGACATAGTATGTCCTCATTTTTTAGAACTTAAATGGGCGTTAGGCTGTCCCTATGACTGTGCTTGGTGTTACTTGCGTGGTACATTGCGCCATTACCCAAGGAAAAAAAGTCCGACTTATCGCGATTATAAAGAGATCGAGTTGCATATAAGACGATTCTTCAGAGCAACTTACCCTTCTCAGAGCGAAATATTAAACACAGGTGAGGTTGCTGATTCATTAATGTCGGAGACCACGAGTAGACCTTTTTCAAAGTTTATTATACCGCTATTTGAGACGCAGAATAAACACAAGGTTCTGTTTCTGACAAAGGGAACGTGTGTCAAAAATCTCCTAGACATTAACCCGCATAACCAAGCCATAATAAGCTTTAGCCTGAATGCTGAACCAGTCGCTAAGAGATGGGAGAGAGCACCTCTAGTAAGAGAAAGGATTAAAGCAGCAAGAAAAGTGTTTGATGCAGGATATGAGACACGAATACGAATCGACCCCATAGTTCCTTATCCTGAAGATACTTGGCCAAAATATTACAGGGAGCTTGTGGATCAAATTTTTTCAGAGTTTTTCCCTGAACGAATTACTTTAGGGTCGCTTCGAGGATTGCAAAGCACAATCAATGAAGCTGAAGATAAGTCTTGGGTTGATTACCTAAAAGAACCTTCAAAGTGGGGCAGGAGAATACCTTTCACACGGAGGTTAGAAACCTTCGCTACGATCATAGATTATTTGAAGAAGGGATATGACTATACGAAAGTTGCTCTGTGTAAAGAGCCTGTACTAACGTGGGTGAATCTGGGGATGGATTGGAAAAAATGTGGATGTAATTGTGTATGGTAGATTAGAAATGAAATGGAAATGCGCTAATTGTGGTTTCCAGAAAGATGAAAGACCCCGGTCATGTCCTAAATGTGGGTTAGTTCAAGCGGGTAAGTGGACACACCAAAAATATGAAATATTAGAAGAGTACTGCCATCCGTTATCTTTAATTATGCGTAATCAAGGGTTTGAGCATTTTTTTATAGATGCTTGTGCTGGTAGCGGTGTCGTTCAGCGATTTAATGTTTTGGAGCTCATGGACGGTTCGCCTTTAATAATGGCGAAAACCAGAGAATGGGTTGAAGGTAAGATAAAAGATAAAACAAAACAACTTTCTGTTCGATGCAAATTTATAGAAGTAGATTCAAAAACGTTTAAACTGCTTGAGGGATATGTGTCACCATATTCTCAATTTGTAGAATGTAAACAAGGTGATTGTAACGTAGAACTCCCTTTGATGTTAGATAAAATACCGGATGCCTTTACATTCGTGTATATAGATCCATTTGGGTTAGGAGAACCCGTAATACGATACGAAACCCTCGAAAAAGTATTAGAGAGAGGCTTCACAGAACTCTTCATTCACTTTTCATGGGAGGGTTTATCGCGCGCCGCAGGGCAGCTTGAGAATATAGACCACTTTGATGAGACGCTAAAGAAAGCTGCAAGAAGTACTGTAGAGACCATCAATTCGTACATGAAAGGAACAGAATGGCAGGAAGTTTGGAAAAGCCAGCCATCGTGGCGGAGAAGGAGGGCAATATTAGAGTTATATCTGTCAGGACTTAAAACTTATTATGAATTTATCGAGTACATAGAGGTTCCTGTTGGCTCGAAAGATCCTGACTACTACCTAGTTTTTACCACAAGGAATTCCACTGGGGGCAAAATTATGAAAGACATAATTGGCAAGAAGAGAAGAAAAGGAGCAATTCCTTTGGAGAAATGGTTTGAAGGAAGCTAATCCAGAGAATTTAAACCGAGATGTAAACCTTTCCCCCCGGCGCCACTTGAGATTGCCAAATGGTTCCCATTTTTAGCGGTTTTCCCCAAATAATCTCATTTAACTTCCTTTCCGTTTTTAAAAAACAAGAATAAAAAACCGGGGCTAGGTGTAAGAATCAATGCGCGGAAATTAGAAAGTGTTCTTCGAGGGAAAAGTTGAAATCGTGAGCTATTGCGATACTTTCACTCGAAAAGAGAAGGTTCGCATAAGGAGTGATGAAAAATGGTTGAGGGAAAGTTGCAAGGAAATGTGGCAATTGTAACCGGTAGCGGTCGAGGCATCGGAAAAGCAATAAGTTTGGAGTTTGCAGGGCAGGGTGCTGATGTCGTCGTCAATGCTCATAGCGATGTAAAGGCAATATTCAAAGCAGCAGAAGAAATACGAGCGCTAGGGCGTAGATCATTACCCGTGGTAGCTGATGTGTCAAACGTTAACGATGTAAAGAGATTGGTAAGTGAAACCATAAAAGAATTCGGAAAAATCGACATACTCGTCAACAATGCCGGAATCATGAAGCCAGCGCCTATCGAGAAATTATCTGAGGAGGCTTGGGATAGTGTTATGAATGTTAATCTTAAAGGAGCCTTTCTCTGCAGTAAATACGTTGGTCATCAGATGATCATGCGAAAAAATGGAGTAATAATAAACATAGCTTCAATAGCCGGGTTTGTTCCAGAAGTTTTTGCTGGCGCTTACAGCCCCAGTAAAGCGGGACTTATTAGTCTGACACAACTTTTAGCATTAGAATGGGCAAAGTATAACATAAGAGTGAACGCCATTTGCCCAGGGGCAATCGAGACAGCAATAACGAATGCCGAATGGCCAGGCAAGAAACGAGAGGCAAGAATCAAAGCTATACCACTCAAGAGATTCGGTAAGCCAGAAGAGGTGGCAAAAACAGCAGTTTTCCTTGCGTGCAGTGATTCAAGCTACATTACGGGACATGCCCTTGTTATGGACGGCGGTTCCTCGCAAAGCATGTACTCTTTGGTAAACCTCTTGATTGGTTAGCAAAACTTTAATCCTTAATATGGTGGCGCTAAAATTCCCCTTGCTAAGATAATTCTCTATTCTTTCCTATTTTCTTTAAGTAATCCTCTATTACTCTAGACAGAGACTTTCCTATGTTTGGAATCTTTTCCAGGCCCTGCAGTCCATTTCTCCGGTAGATGGCACTGACATCTTCTTTCAATTCGTCTATCGCCCAAGCGGCTTTCCTATAGGCCCAGACTCTGCGAGGGGATTCACAGTTCACTTCCATGCGATAAGTGTCAAGGAACAGCTTTTCCGAGATTCTCTTGTTGGTTTCTCCTTCTCCGGGCAAGATGTAGCGAGGCATCCTGTCAGCGATTTTATATTTTTCACAAAATCTTGCCACCTTCCTTGCAATTTCCCCTAGGTATTCTGGATCTGGACTATAGCCTCCCCTGTACAATTTCTCGTATTTTGCTGCGAGGTGTGGGTAAAATTTTTGGAGGACCTGCATGTAGCGGGAAGCCTGGGCACCACTCATAGTGAGACTAGCCGCCAAAACGAAGGAACCTCCACTTTGAGCTGTCTTCTTCACCACAGCCTTTAGGTTTTCGTCGTTGTCGCAGATGTAGGGGAGGATCGGCATGAAGGCTGTGCCCGTGGGGATGCCTGCCTCAGAGATTTTCTTCATGGCAGCGAATCGGCTTTCGATGGTTGGAGAACGAGGCTCAAACCTTTCTAGATATCCCTGAGACTTGTGGTTTGCGATGCTCCAAAGGACGCAGGCCCACGTTTTACGGTTTATCCTCCTAATAACATCTAGGTCCCTAAGCACTAGAGGAGACTTCTCGTTGATCAGAACTGGAAAGCCCAGTTGAAGACAGACTTCCAGCATCCTTCGGGATAGACAAAACCTAGCTTCCGCTGGTTGATAGTCTCCGGTAACAATAACGTCTTCGGGAACCCTGCTCAGCTCCTTCTCTAAAAGCTCAGAGGCGTTCTCCTTTACCTTTATATACTGGGAGAAAGGATCAAGCAGTCCACGAGCTGCTTCCTCCCTCGCCAGCATGTTGTATTTCTCGTCTCGCCAGTAGCAGTATTCGCAGCCGTGCTCGCATCCCACGTAGGGGTGGGCTGAGTACTTGCTCCAAAACCAACCGCCATCTATGTGTTTGTGAACGTTGAGAATTCGCTTGGCCTTATACAAGACGTATCTGGGCTTCACTTTCATCAACACTGCCTTTCAGTTCGACCCCAGTGATCGTCTATTGTGTTTCACCTATTTTTTGTGCGCATCTCTGATGATTTCCCTGACATCAACCTATTGTAGTAAACCTAATTCATGGAGTTTGGCTGACTTTGGGGTTCCTGTTTTTCCATCCCAATTCATCATCTCATAAGAAAGTTCAATTGCCTTCTTGAGGTCATCCTTTGATATTTTGGCTCCTTCTCTTGGCCCTGACTTTAACGGTTCAAAGAATCTCTCGGGTAGCCAGTCATCGGCCTCGGTGAACCCTTCTCTTATGTTAAATATCCTGGCTAAATTCAGCGATCTTTCTGCAGTCATCATGAGCTCTAAGAGGCTTGTGTCCCACCCAGTCACCGCGTTCACGATTTCAACAAGGTGGTTAATCTTAAACACTCCAACCGGATGGGGGATAAACACAAATTTACACGCGCAAACACAATCTAATAGGCTCCACCATAAATGTAGGTATTTGAATAATCTCACTTTTTCAGGTCCTAAACTCAACCGATCAACGGCCTCCAGAATTCCCAGGGGCTTGATTTCATCCACACTATTTTCGAAGGATGGGTCGTGGGCGGCTTGCAGATGATCCGCCCCTGAGGGTGACAAAGCATATTGCAACGCTAGACCTGTTTTTCCACGCGGTTCATGCATCGGTATCTCCTTGCCCTTCACATGCAACGCGTACCTTTCGGCACCTTTACCGATCTTCTCAGAGGCTCTCTTAACACCCTCAGCCAAAACATCACCTAAGCCTTCCCTTTTGGCGATTATCTCAACAAGCTTGACCATAGCGTTTATATTTCCAAACCTTAGCTCCAAACCGTTTGTGTCATCCTTTGTTAATATCCCATTTTCGTAACACTCCATCGCGAAGGCTATCACGCAACCCGTGCTGATGGTGTCTAAGCCATACGCATTGCATAGCTGATTGGCAAGCGCCACAGCACTTATATCATTCACAGCGCATAGAGATCCGAAAGCCGCTGTTGTTTCATACTCTGGCCCGCCGTAGCTCGGATCTGTCACGTACGGTTCAAGGCCTTTAACCATTCTCTTGCATCTGATTGGGCAGGCGAAACAACCCTCGCTATTTATACCGATTTTGTTTTTCATCTCCTCCCCAGATATCCTTTCAACCTCTTCAAAGGCCCCCTCCTTAAAGTTTCTGGTGGGCAAAGTCCCGTCAGCGTTCAGGGGCAAAACCGCCCCAGCCGTACCATACCTGCTTCTTGACAAGGCTGGGGGGTGCTTCCTCCAATTTTCACGAAACCACTTTGCAAATCCCTTTATTTTTTCGGGATCCTTACACTCCACTCTTTTGTGCCCACGCACTGCGATGGCTTTCAGGTTCTTTGAGCCCATAACCGCTCCTAGGCCGCTCCTTCCGTTAGCGTATTTCAGCTCATTCAGTATGCAGGCAAATCGAACGAGGTTCTCCCCAGCAGGACCAATTGAGGCCACCCTAACCAGCGGGTCACCAATCTCCTTGCGTACGGCTTCTTGGGCTCCCTTTGTTGTTTTGCCCCAAACATGAGAAGCGTCCCTTGTCTCGGCATCGTTATCATGTATCCATAGGTAAACAGGTTCACTAGACACGCCTTCAACTATAACAATGTCAAAACCCGCGAACTTTAACTCGGGTCCCCAAAGCCCTCCAGCCTCCGCTTCCCCAAAACCATCGGTTAAGGGGGATTTCGCAACAACACTATACCTAGAGAAGCCCGCTAAAGGTATGCCTGTTGTGACTCCGGTCGCAAAAATCAGCATGTTCTCAGGTCCTAAGGGATCCGTTTGAGGTTTTAGCTCTCTGAGAAGAAAGTACAGGGCTAAACCCCTTCCTCCCAGATGTTCTCTGTAAATCTTCTCGTCTAGCTCCTCAACCCTAATATCATTAGTCGTTAAATTTACCCGCAACACCCTATTGTTAAAGCCATACATTCGGTTGCACCTCTACGTAATATTCATGGCTCATTTTATTAAAAGGTCAGATTTATGAACTTCGCGTCCCGGTCCCGCGTCTTGGCGAGTGGAAGCCCCACATCAGGGGTCCAGTGAAGGCTTCCCGCTATTTCCTTATGGAGGTTTTTCTCAGGGGTTTTCTTCTTAGTTCAGTGCCGCAGACTTGGCAAGATTTGAACTTATAGTCGGAGGGGTATTTCCGATGGCATGCCGGACAATATAAAATCCAGTATAGAAGATAGCGTATGCCAAACGTCATGAGGGACGCAAAGTCTACGCCTATTTGGTTGGCTACGTTTTGGATAGAATAGTCGTCCGTGACGATCAAGGGATCGTGGCCGGTGCTCTTGAGCTCAAGGGCTAAGGCCAAAACCTGCAAATCCACCTGAGAAAGATAGAGCACATCTCCAACAGCCTTAGAGGATTCTTTAACCCTGTCTAGGAAATGTATGCTTGGCGTCTTAACCCTCAATTTTCCAATCTCCACGGCGGTTTTAAACCGCACCCAAGGAAGGGAGTTCGAGACGAGTTCCTCCTCTACCGTGGGGACAGAGTACTGTTCCTTGTCAAGTGAGAGGGGATCGAAACCCGCGATGAACGCGGAGGTGTCAAGAACTATGACCTTCTCTCTTGTCGTCAGCGTCTCTTCCCTCGCGTGAAAAGGAGCCTACCCTTTAGGCGTTGGTAAAAGTCGTCTTTAAATCGAACAAAAGAGGTTTCGTACTCCGACTTTGTAATTGTCACACGCGGGTTCTGTGGTTCAATTTCCCTTCGGTGATGGCCATCCAGCACCACCACCGCCCTCTTGGGTCTCAGCACCTCTATGCTTATAGTGGATCCTGCGGGAAGAACCATTGGGCGAAAGGCGAGAAGCGGACAAACAGGGGTCAAAACGAAAGCGTTAACATCAGGGTCGAGCACTGGTCCGCCCGCCGAGAGGGAATACCCTGTGGACCCAACCTGAGAAGCGACCATAACGCCGTCGGCTCGGCACTCTGCTACCGCCGTGCCGTCCCTCCATATCTTAGCGTATAAGAGCTTCACTGGAGCGTCAGCCGTGACGAAGACCTCGTTTAAAGCGTCGGGTAATCTGGTGCCTCCTATAAAGGAGGCGAGTTTCATGCAGCGCTGGAGCACGAATTCTCCCTTGAGGCATTTATCCACTGCCTCTAATCCCTCCGTGGGGAGCGTCTCGGTTAGAAAGCCGCGGACACCCATGTTGATGGCGAGGATGGGGGGTTCAGGCTTGGGGATCGCGAGGCAGGTCCTTAAGACGGTTCCGTCGCCGCCTATCGTTATGATCAGGTCTGCCCTCATTTCTTCTAGTGGTAGAGCGGCCTCCGCCCTATTGACGTATTTCGCTAGTCTTGGTTCTAGAAATACGGATAGTTCCCTCGCTTCTAGATGGTCGAGTAATTTCGCTGCAAGTTTCAGGGCTTGTTTTCGGTCAACCCGCGCGACTAGGCCCACAGCCTTAAACAATGTGGTCACCATATACAAGTGTAGCGATAACTTAATTAAACTATAAATTCACGATTGTAAAGGTTGCTGTTGGTGAGGCGATGGGAATGAGCAAGCCCATGGAAATAGGGGCCTTAAGGGTTGGCAGTTATGTCGTCATCGAAGGCGAGCCCTGTCGCATTGTTGATTTGTCGAAGTCAAAGCCTGGGAAACACGGCTCTGCCAAGGCTCGAGTAGTTGCCATTGGCGTGTTTGATGGAGTGAAGAGAAGCTTTGTAAAGCCTGTTGACGCGCAGGCAGAGGTGCCCATCATTGAGAAACGAGGCGGCCAGGTGATAGCGCTCTTGCCAGCGGCCATGCAGGTGATGGATCTAGAAACCTATGAAATCTTTGAAACCCCCATACCAGAAGAGGACGAGATAAAATCCAGGCTGGGCCCTGGCGTGGAGATCGAATACTTCCGTATTTTAGGCCGAACAAAAATCATGCGAACAAAAGGTTAATTCTGGTTTCGTATAAGTTTTCAGTTTCAGATTAAACACTCACACGCGAGTTCGAGTGGTTTCTTTTAAATCGCCAATGCTATGTGTAATGATGAGGTGAAAGCTTTGAGGTACGTGAAGCAGATGAAACTGCGGCGAGGAATCACCGTAGGCGCGCTCGTCGACGAAATGAGGGCTTGCGGGGTGCTCGGGGCCGGGAGAATCGGGAAAGCGGCCGAACTGGCGGCTGAAATGTTTAGCAACCCAGAGTACACCGTGTTTCTAACGATGGCTGGGCCCTTGGTTCCCGGCGGGCTTCGAGGAATCGTTAGCGACTTAATTGATGAAGGATATGTAGATGTGGTGGTCACCACCGGGGCCAACGTAGTGCACGACATGGTGGAGGCGCTAGGCTACAGGCATATGATAGGCACCTTCTTGGCTGAAGACCAGCGGCTCAAGGCTGAAAACATCGGTAGAATTGGAGACATCTACATCGAGCAAAAAGCCTTCGCGGATTTGGAAAAATGGATGCGCGAAGTACTGGAGGCCATACCAGAGGAAAAAAGAGAGCGCATATCCGTGGCGGAACTTCTGTTTGAGATGGGAAAACAGGTTCCAGACCCCGAATCAATTCTCAGTGTGGCGGCGAGGAAGGGGGTCCCTATTATATGTCCCGCCTTTGTCGACTCCATCGCAGGTTTTCACCTCTGGGTCTTCGGCCAAGACCGAAAGCTCAGGATCGATCCCCTTCTTGACGTGGGTAGACTTATGGACAAGGTGTTTGAGGCAAAGAAAGTGGGCATCATCATCTTAGGTGGAGGGCATCCTAAGCATTTCGCGCTCTTCGCCAACACCTTTCGAGAGGGTGTTGACTCGGCGATTCAGATCACCATGGACAGACCCGAGCACGGAGGCTTGAGCGGGGCCACCCTAGAAGAGGCCATCAGCTGGGGCAAGATTAAACCAGAAGGCAAAGCCGTAACAGTCATCTGCGACGTGACCATAGCCTTCCCTCTTATAGTGGCTGCAACACTAGAAAAGCTTGGAAAGTTCCATTAGGAAGCGGGAATGAGTTTTATCGAAGCCGATGATGCAAGAAGAGCCGTCGGACTTGTGAAGACCCTTATGAACGCTGAGGCTTTACGCTTTTGAATCATTCCACCTTAATCTTGAAGCCCCTCCTCCTCGGAAGGTGTATTTCTAGAATCCCGCGCTTGAAGTAAACTTTCATGCGTTTCATGTTGACGGGCACCGGAACACGAACCTGACAACGGAAGGAAGAGAACTCTCCCTCTCGATGCGTTATGCCAAAGTCGTCAAAGCGCAACTTTTGCCTCATCTTCGCCCCGATCTCGAGACGATCTTCACCTATCGCCTCCACCTTCACGGTTTCAGGTTCTGTGTAGGGCATGTCAGCGGTAACCACCACCTCGTCGGCCGTAACAAAGACGTTGCATAGAGGCTCGAGGCAGCTGGACCGGGCATCCCAGCTGGGTCGTTCAGCAATTGCCAACTCGGCCATTTCCTCAGCCGCTGCCTCAAAGTCTTCCATGTATTCCCTCATTAGATCGAAAATTGAGCGCCTTCTCTTTCTGGACATGAGGCTTCCCTCCTAAACATAGAGCGGAAGGTCGTATTCCTGCGATTTTTTCATCTGGGTTAACTCCCGCTGGGTTCGTTTCATGACATCCCTCGCCCTCAATCGAATCTCCTCCCCCTTTTCCAGCAATTTAGAGACCTCCACCTTTAGTTTCGTGATCTTTGTGAGTTCCTTGAGGGCCGCAGCCGCCGCCTCCGGGTCAGGGTAGTTGTAGAAAGACTGGGCTAAGAGGGCAATGGCCGGTAGGTTCCTCTCGGCGCAGTATCGCATGATAAGCGCGTACGGACCCACCATATAACCCTCCTTTAAGATCTTTACACCTTTTGCACTCAACGTATTGAGAAGGGACAAAGTGGATGCGGCACCAAAAACCTGGGGGTCCTTGATATCCTGGCGGTCAGGCACCGGCATTCCGCCGATGGAGACCATCAGCCTCATCTTCTTGGATTGACTCCAGTCAACGAGGGCTCGCATGATGGGTTGAATAGCTTTCGCAGGGATTGCCGTTTCTGAGATGGTGATTATTATTTCATTGTTCGCAAAGATTCTTAGGGGTGCGTGGGGGAACCCTTCATGGAGCACCACCACGGGTGGGAGAAGGTCCGATTCCACACGGGCGATTTCGATTAACTTAAGCTGTGATATGACGTGAGAGGCGGCAATGAGCCCAACGAGACCCACGTCGGGAAGCCCCTGCAGTATTATGGCTTCAGAGGGTACAGGCTTCTTTTCCACTATCCTAACGGGCTCGGACAAGACACGGCTCACCGATTTATGAATTCCGAAGGCGAGAAAAAAGAGTTGCGGTAAACAAACAGGAACATGTATTTCTACAATGAAACTCGGTTTTAAGGCTGGTGTGAAGTTATGGCTTTGAAGCATCTCTATATGAAGGCCTATTGTTTTCCAGCCGAACTCAACCTTCGACTTTAGGATCTTGGGAAAGGTTAGAAAAGGGATTAGCGAACAGGAAAAGATACGGGGTTCAAGGTGTTTATGTCCTATTTACTTTTTCGAGTTCTGTTAATGTTTCTAAAAACGCTTCGCATGCCGACTTCATCCTTATGTAATATTCGGGTTTCCGTGTTTCCGAAAATTTGTTAGCCATTAACAAGCAATGGTCTAAACTGTGCATTAAGCGGTCCACATCCTCCTTCCTCAACCTCGAGACGACACGCTCTACGTCTTCTAACATTCTCCTTTCCATCCACACACCTACATATTGTTAACCTGTTTCCTTCTATATGTCTTTTCTCCAGATCAAGGGGGTAATCCTAAACAGTCCCCTCTATGGAAAACCAGCTATTATGAAGTAGTCATCGAGGAAGCAAAGATACAGGCAAGTATAACGCCGCATAAATAAATACAAGCTACGGAATAGATATAGCATAAGAATAGAAAGGATCATGAAAGAACTATGGCACTCGAAACCATAGGGAAGAATCTCTACGATGCTTTGAGAAAGGTTTTTCGAGCTCCGGTTGTGGATGAGGCGACCGTTAAGGAGCTGGTTCGTGATCTTCAGCGGGTGTTGCTGCAGGCGGATGTGAACGTGAAGCTGGTTCTGGAAATCTCAAAACGGATCGAGGACAAGGCCTTAAGGGAGAAGGTTCCGCCGGGCATCTCCAGGCGGGAACACGTGATAAAGGTAGTCTACGAAGAGCTAACCCGCTTTTTGGGCGAAAGGCCTGTTCCCCTTGAGATAGAACCGGGGAAACGAAAGGTCCTCATGCTCGTGGGAATCCAGGGCTCAGGCAAGACCACCACCACCGCAAAACTGGCGAGATACTTCCAAAAGAGAGGGCTAAAAACAGCGCTCATCTGCTCAGACACTTTCAGGCCAGGAGCGTACGCTCAGCTAGAACAACTGGCAAAACGAGCCAATATGCCCGTCTACGGAGACTTGAAGGCCAAAACCTCCATCGAAATTGCCCGAAAGGGACTAAAGAGATTTAACGACTACGATGTCGTTATCATCGACACTGCGGGGCGCCACAAGGACGAGAAGAGCTTAATCGAGGAGATGAAGACGTTGGAAAAGGCCATAAGGCCCGACGAGGTGGTTTTGGTGATTGACGGAACCATTGGTCAACAGGCAGCGACGCAAGCTAAGGCGTTCCACGAGGCCACGCCCATAGGGTCCATCTTCGTCGCGAAACTCGACGGCTCTGCGAGGGGTGGTGGCGCCTTGTCAGCGGTTGCAGCCATTGGGGCTCCCATCAAGTTTATCGGCACCGGCGAAAAAATTGATGATGTTGAGCCCTTTGTTCCGTCGAGGTTTGTGGGCAAATTGTTGGGCATGGGCGATCTTCAGAGCCTCATCGAAAAGGTGCGCGAGGCGGAGGTGAAGATACCCGAAAAAAGGGCTCGGGCTTTTTTGAGCGGAAAGTTCACCCTCACGGACATGTACGAGCAACTCGAAGCCATGAAGAGCATGGGACCCTTCAAGCGTCTCCTCAAAATGGTTCCAGGAATCACCTACAACATACCCGAGGAAATGATGGAGACGGCGGAAGACAGCCTAAAAAAGTGGCGGATGATCATCCAGTCCATGACTCCAGAGGAGAGAGAAAACCCGAAGGCCTTCAGCGCTTCCAGAATACGGCGGGTAGCTCATGGTTCAGGCACCAGCGAGAAGGAGGTAAAAGAGCTTCTAGAGCGATACTCCATGATGAAAAAGATGTTTAAGACCCTGAGAAGGAGGGGCCTTCGGCTTCCATTCTTAGGTAAGAGATTTCCCACAGGGTATTAGAGAAAATGAAGTTGACGCTTAGAACATGCGGCGAGTGAAAAAGAAGATGGCCGTAGGAATGCTGGAAAAGGCGCAGAAAATGCTGGAAAAGTATGCTCTTTGCAACCATTGCTTGGGGAGACAATTCGCCCTCTTAGGCTACGGATTGGACAACCGAGAACGAGGCGAGGCCCTCAAACTTGTGTTAACCATGAAAGGCCATCAATTAGCACTTTCTGGAGAGAAAGCAGGAGTGTTCCTTCTTAAAACCTTGGCCACGAACGGATCTTTTGACATGGCTGCTGGAATGCTAAGGAAACTGAGAAGGAGAGCTGGGGAAAAGAAAGAATGCTACCTCTGCAAGGGGCGATTCAACCTCCTAAACGAGCTAGTGAGCAGCTCTCTCAAAGAACTGAAAGGTTACGAGTACGCCACGTTCTTGGTGGGCATAGAGTTGCCAACCGAAGTCGAGGAGAGAGAAGACGAGTTCAAGGCTGAGTTCGAGGTGAAACACGGAGAAAGCATGCGAAATGAGTTCAGCCGCGACATTGGGAAGAGAATGTGTGAAATCACACAAAAGGCAGCGGATTACAAGAAGCCAGAAATCGTGGTTCTACTAAACCCCTTTACAGACAGCGTTACCCTCCAGGTAAACCCCCTGTACGTCGCGGGTAGATACAGAAAACTGGCCCGTGGGGTTCCTCAATCCAAATGGGTCTGTGTAAGATGCCGAGGGAAGGGGTGCCCGCGGTGCAACTGGACCGGAAAAATGTATCCGGAATCTGTGGAGGAAATCATTGCCGAGCCAACATTAAAGAAAACCCTTGGAGAGGAGGCCTCGTTCCACGCGGCTGGACGAGAAGACATCGACGCTCGCATGCTGGGACGCGGTAGGCCCTTCGTTATCGAGGTGAAAAAGCCAAAAAGGCGTTTCATCGACCTGCAAGATCTCGCCCGAACCATCAATACGCAGGCGATGGACAAGGTAAAGGTTACGAATCTGCATTTTGCTAGCAGGGACACTGTTAAGAAATTGAAGAAAACGGAGGCGGCCGAGAAACTGTACAGGGCTATTGTTGAGTTTGATAGAAGCGTTTCTGATGAGGAGTTAGAGACCCTAGAGAAAACGCTTACCAATGCGGTGATTCATCAACAAACACCTCTCCGTGTGTTGCATCGAAGGGCAGATCGTATCCGAGAGAAGCACATATATGAGGCGAAGATAAAGAGGTTGACATCTAACCGCGCGGAAATGAGGGTGCGTTGTCAGGGGGGACTTTATATTAAAGAGTTAATAACCGGTGATGAAGGCCGGACTG
>Ga0315314_1001303_pt1 | contig 22942 bp, 22 predicted proteins | sample TDP9_MG_FD_203631 | JGI IMG/M metagenome (GOLD analysis project Ga0315314, IMG submission 203631) | Freshwater sediment microbial communities from Lake Towuti, South Sulawesi, Indonesia - TDP9 | ecosystem: Environmental > Aquatic > Freshwater > Lake > Sediment | place: Indonesia: South Sulawesi... | reverse complement strand
TGATGGACAATGAGCTGAACGAGTACCTGGTTGACCTGATGAAACACAGGCTTGACCAGACAATCGGATTCGGCAAGCAGTTCAGCGTAGGCTTTCTGGCAGATTACCTCCAGAATCTCTTCGGAAGCGTTCTATACTTCGACAGCCTCCTCAGCATAACCCAGCAGTATGGACTGAGCGACACCGACATCGTTCACGAGCACGGGAAGACCGGCAAGAAAACAGGCTGGTCTCTAGCCCTGTTCGGCGACCCCGGCACTGGAAAGAGCTTCTCAACGAGGGACATGATCCTCGGCAAGCCTGACGCCAAGATCGGACCCCATGGAGTACCTGGGAGAAATCGCTACTGCGGCGGCATAACTCCTGCCCGTTTCATGAGAATCGGCGAAGCCTATGCCGATAAGGTCTTCAACTTCATAGTTCCAGAGTTCAACGACTTCTTCAGATACAGAGGTATGGTAGAACCGCTTAAGCTGGCTATGGAGCAGGGCGAGATAAAGTATGAAACCCACAGTGAGATCGTAGGCCCATACAGGTTCACCTCGTTCTTCTCTGTAAACTACAATGTTTCCGTCCACGACAGAGGCTACTCGATCACGATTCAGGACCCAAACTTCAACGCCGTCGAGGACAGAATGCTCTGCCGGCTGCACAGGTTGACCAAGCAACGGTTCATCGAGATCACAAGAAGCCAGACCAAGCTAGCCCTCGGCGCCATCGACATAGAAAAGGGAGCACGGAAGATAAGGGACCATCTCACGTTGATTCACGCCGTCGAGACTGGGCATCCCTTAGTCAAAGACAGGTTCCGCCGCAAACCAGTAATGGTAACTCCGCAAGTCTTCGAGACAATCGAGAAGGCGAGAGAAGCCATACTGGAAGAGATTCACCAAGAAGTGGTCAAGTTCTCAGCTAGGCTTGAGGACAAGGCGCTCCGCTTTGCCTGCGCGGCTTCGCTGATGGACTACTTCCGTTCAGACCTTGGCTTCGTGCCCGTTAGCGATGAAGCCTTGAGGTATGCTGTGCAACTGTATGTGGAAGAAGCCTCAGTAAGATCCAGGGAAATCTTCAAACCTGAAGAAGTCCTGAAGAAAGTTTTCCCAAGCTGACCGGAGCTAGGCTGATGCCCTTCTTCTGCTAAGAACAGAATCTCGGTCAGGGCGGGCGAGTCTTCTGAGACGACGGAATAGGAGACAAAGATATGACCGAACGCAGGCTAGAGGGAAAAGAGAGAGCGTTCACTGCTCCTCGGGCCAAAGATCCTTCTCTACGAGAATGTCGTATTCGCTCACATGCCTAACCTCAGTAAACCCTACCTTGCGGAAGAACTCTACTGGTCCGGCAGGTCCGAGTCTTTTTTTCCCCGAGAGGGCTACAATCTTCTTGAATCTGCCACCGCCTAGATAGCGATGTGGTTTCTTCATATCGCAGACCAGTGATTTAACCAGTTTCCTCGCTATCCCTTTCCCTTTGTACTTTTCATCGACGGTGTATACGCAGTGGATGAGTATTGTTTCGTGGGCATCGGGCTTGTCGACATGAGGGAAGATGTCCATAGGCGCATATTGAACAAGGGCCACAGGTTTGCCGTTAACGTAAGCCACCTTCACACATGGCCCAAACTTCGTATAAACCTCCGTGAGCCATGTCTTCGTCATAGTGATTGCTCTCTCGTTGCCATACTTGAAGCAAGGGTGGTCATCGATATTCTCCTCTGAAAGATCCTTGATCGTTACTTTCAAAGCCTTGACCCCCAGATCTCGCCAGCTAATATATAGTAGGAACCCTAATAATCTTCTATAACGGAGAGTGTGTCGGGGAACTGAGAGGCAGGTACTTTGGTCGTCAAGGTTGAAGTTCTTTATGCTCCTACATGCGCTGGTATGCTGATGTGGCCGGAAAGGATTAGGAAGGCCTTGGCAGATTTCGGTGGAGATGTTGTCGTAGAGGAAATCGACATTCTGAAGCACCCTGAGACTTTGAGGAAATATCCCTCCCCAGAGTGGTCTCAATTCCTGAATGGACATATACACTACTTTACTGTCGTTGCCATAAATGGTAGAGCCTCTGAAGACTGGTACTGGGATACAGCGAAGATAGCTCAACTTGTCAGAAACGAGCTAGAGAAGGAAAAAGCGCAGAGATAGCGTATGGCAGATCATCTTTCCTTCTTGAGGCCATCTGCGAAGGCCCTCAGCCGTTTGTAAGATTCTTCCGGCGAGTTTATAGTGAGTGAGAATCTCTCAAAGGGGCAAATATCCTTTCCCTCTCTATCAAGTATCCTTGAGACGATGTTCTCATGCTCTAAGGGAATATTGCTCTCCTTGAGAACCCTTAGCCCTTCCTCGCTCACGGTGGCACAATAAGCCTCCTTTGCGCGGAAGTAAACCAGTAGAAGTGCAGCGGCTCTTCCTATGACCCTGTCAGCAACTGAAGACCTGTGGAGCCCATCGTTGAGATTTTCGATGGCTTGAAGCAGACCATGTATCCCAGAAGAGCTGGATTTGAATAGAACCTTGTCTTCCTTGACAATCACCAGTGAAAGGTTTTCTCCCCTAAGTACTTTCTTTGCCACTTCTAGTCCGCGCATTCTTCTCAACAGGAAAAGTGAACATCCACGTAATTAAGGGTGCGGTCCGCCCCCCTTACTGGAAAAGCTAGCCGAAACTCAATGACCGTGGTAGCCTTTATTAGAATCTCAATCTTCTTCATCAGTCCGGTGGTTTGGGTGGAGGTCTTTGAGGCTATAAGGACTAGGCGAAGCATAAAGATCTATGAGAGCAAGCCTGTTGACAAAGATAAGCTTCTAAAGGTCCTTGAAGCGGCTAGGCTTTCGCCGTCCGCAGGTAACAGGCAGCCGTGGCGGTTCATCATAGTAACCGACCCCAAAACGAAGGAGAGCCTCAGACCGCCTCATCGCAGAGGCGTGGTTCTTTCTGCGCCAGTCGTCGTTGTCGGCTGCGCCTTGCCTAATGAAAGTTTTCCCGAAGCAGAGTTCTGGAAGATCGATGTCTCAATAGCCTTGCAGAATCTTGTTCTCGCCGCTTGGGAAGAGGGGCTTGGAACCTGCTGGTTGGGAGTCTTCCACGAAGAGGACGAAATTAAGAAAACCCTAGGCATACCGAAAGATGTGCGAGTTGTCGCCATGGTGGCTCTGGGCTACCCAGCGGAGTAGAAGGAACTCGTCTCAGATAGGAAGCATCTTGGGGAGATCATTGGTTACAATCATTGGTAGCCAATTCTTTCTCCTCCTTCTTTCCCTATGTTTTCCGGTTTTTGGCACTGGCGGAAAAGGCTCAAATATGATTGATTCCTTCTTATGCGGTCGGAGGAACTGTTGGATGGGCAGTAGAATCGGCGGTTTAGAGAACCTTTTCGCCTCGAAGAACCTTGACGGATACCTTGTGACTGGCGAAAAGAACCTGCGGTATCTTACCGATTTCCTGGGAGGTTCCATGCTTCTCGTCCCAAGTGAAGGCGATAGCATACTTTTTGTCTACGGCGTTAACTATGAAGCTGCTAAGGAAGAGGCTAAGGACGTTCATGTTGAACTGGTGAAGACGGGAGAAGACCTGGACCAGATGATTTCTGAAAGAATTGGACGTTTGGGGCTTCGCCGTGTCGGCTTTGACTCGTTGAAGGTCTCGACCTATCTGAAAATCAAGAGCCTTCTCAAGGAGACCGAACTCGAAACTGCTGATGATCTGGTCTGGTCCCTACGCCAAGTGAAGGATGAGACGGAGCTACGCCTCATCAAGAGAGCTGCCAATCTGACAAGCCGCGGGATGAGGAAAGCCGCCAAGATTCTGGAAGCTGGGTTGACGGAGCGTGAGGTTGCGGCTGAGGTCGAGTATGAGATGAGGAAGGCGGGCTCAGACGGTGTTGCCTTCGAGTCGATCGTGAGCTCAGGTCCAGACTCGGCTTTTCCACATGGAGGGCGAGGCGAACGGGAAATAGGAGAAGGCGACTTCGTTGTGATCGATATTGGCGCGAAGGTCAGGGGCTACTGCGCCGATTTGACCAGGACCTTTATGGTCGGAGAGCCTTCATCGAAGCAAGCAGAGATCTACAGAATCGTCAAAGAAGCTCAAAGCCTAGCCGCAAACAAGATTCACGCAGGAATCGACGCGAAGGAGGTTGACGGAGCTGCCAGAGAATACATTGCGAAGATGGGCTACGGTGAATATTTCGTTCACAGCCTCGGGCACGGCGTTGGGCTGGAAGTCCACGAGCCCCCAGCCCTAGGATCGACGAGCAAGGATGTTCTCGCCGCGGGAAACGTAGTCACGGTTGAACCGGGCCTATACATTCCTAAGTTTGGCGGCGTAAGAATCGAGGACACAGTGCTGATTCTCGACAAAGGGGCGGAGAAATTGACCAAAGCCCCGGTATCTCTCACTTCATAGGGCTTGGCAGGCACCGAGACTCTAACTCTCCTGCAGCTTCTCCAGTCTCTCAGCCCCGCCTTTCACACGGAGGTCCACTATGGCAATTCTTCCTTTGGGCTCCAGTTCCTGAGCTATCACGCAGGAAAACTTGAAGACCTTTGTCCCCTTGAGCACCCAACTGTCTGGGGCTAGCCCTGCTTTCATGCAGCATTGGCAGAGGAACTCCTCAGAATCCCATCCCCATTCGATCGGCACTTGAGGAAGCAGAAGCCCCCTGTAGAACCCGCCTTCCACAATCAGGCCGTCTTCTCCGACGCTTATCTTGGACGGATATTCCATCGGTGTTGCTACCTTGATCTGTTCAGGAGGCGTGAGGACGCTCACCTCAAAGACCACACTGCCTAGCTCTTTCGTTGACATAGGCGGGAAACGTGGGTCCCGGGTTGCCGAGTCGACGGCTGCTTCGACGACCGCCCTCACCAGCGGATATGCCGGATAGGGGAAGCCGATGCATCCCCTCAAGTGTCTTTCCTTGCCTTCCATTCTGTTTATGGTAACAAATACTCCTCGGGGTTCCTGCAGCTTTAGGGAAGTCTCTTTTGGCGGGCTGATAATGCGTCCGTCCTTCAGGTTCTCTTCTACGGCTTTTCTTGCTAGCTTGACTAGGAAGGCTCCTTCCTCGTCCGTCAGCTCAAACGACATGTCAGCAACCGACGCTCCTGAGCTGAGACTCCATCAGAACTTCAGGGAATCCTCTTGAATTCCTTCCTTTGTTATCACGAGGAAGTCTATCCCGTCTCCGCTCATGGCGTCGCGGCTTATGGCTGACTTGATTGCCGTGGTGACCAGCTCTCTGCCTTCTTTGACGGTCATCCCCTCTTTGAATCTTTCCTCCAAGACGCCTATGGCTATCTCGGCGCCCGAACCGACGGCAGTAAACTTGTCTGGTATGCTTGAGCCCAATATGTCGAGCACGTACAGTCCGGGTCCAGTTTCATCGATTCCGCCCACAACTGTCTGGGTTATCAGGGGAAAGAGCCTGCGTGAAAAGAGGAGATTTGACATCATCTTGGCGGCTGACTTCACAGAAATAGGCCGCCCAACCTCCAGCTTGAAGAGGTTTGCGTAGGCTTCCACCTCTCGGACGAGAATCTGCATATCGGAGACCAAACCAGCGCAAGCCGCACCTATGCTGTCGGTTATCTTGAAAACCTTCTTTCCGACTCGGCTGACAACGAATGAGCCGTAGGAGACCCTCTTCTCAGAGGCTAAGATGACACAGTCAGAGCAAACAACTCCTACGGTCGTAGCCCCCGGGACATAAGCGTAAGGACCCTGTTCTTGGTTCAACTTTCCCGCCTCTCTTAGGTGATGATCACTCGCCACGGTTCCTATAAACCCGTCCTCGTGTTATTAAAACTTTATCCACCACCACCGTGCTGATTCAATGAGCATCTATACCAGCTCGTCACAGCAGGCGGAAAAAGACGGAATTTCAGGGCTCGCGCACATGCTTGGAGCTTTGAGGAGATAGATATAGAGGTCCGCGACTTACACAACTAATAAATCCATTCGCTATAAAGAAAAGATGAGGCAATGGAATCTGATGGAGCAATTCTATTCGATTTTGGAGCGGAAATTTCACGAGCTTAACTCATCTGAGAAGAAAATCATCAACGAAGTCTGGGACCATAGAACGATATTCATTCAATGGCCGGCTAGAGCGATGCTGCTTTGGGAAGGATGTGTTCGGAAGAGAGAACACTATAGGTATCCTGACGACGTGAGGAAAGAACTGAAATCCAAAGGAACCCCCACTGACACCCGCATGGGTAACGGACCTGCAATCACATCTTTTCTGCATGCTGGGGGAATACGACCGAAGCGAACTTCTAATCCTAATAAAGAATGGAACATACATCATATCTACGATGGGAATTTTCCCTGGCCAGAAAAAGGAGAAACCATTCATGCAGCAAAGGATGGAAAGCATTTTACGCAGTCTGTTGGCCTTGTTGCAATTCATCCTGTTGCGGAGGCACTTGCAGATGAATACTTTTGTGTCGCGTGGGTGCTCAGACACGAATCGTTTTTGAGGTTCAATTACGATCCTGATTTGGTTTTCTGCAGGAAAATAGATGAATTTGGCTTTAAGACCACTTGACAATCGCGTACGCCAAAAAGGAGTTTCCCATGAGCTCTTCTTTAGCAAACAAGCGCGCCCAATAGAAAGCAAACTGACCACCAACGCTGGTTCAATGAGGTCGGTAGGGAATCTAGGTCAGTCTCCAGCGATGTCGACCGAGGCACGAGGGAGGCGTCGCCTAATGCTGACTCAACTTCTCTACCTACCTGATTGAAGCATAGTGGTGGATCAAAAGCTTTATCGTGCCAATCCATCCGGACCGGGTATATGAACGATTGAGCATCAACCAGTCTATTCCGTGGGCCGTCTAAAACGTCATTTCCTACCAGTTGCCCACGATGAAGGCTTTGGTCTTTCTAAAGCCAACTCTCTGCCAGAAAGGCAGGCTCTCTTCTGTAACGGTTGCTGAGACTGTTGGCGCTCCTATCTGCTGAAATCTCTCCACGATTTCCTTCACAAGAGCTGTACCTATGCCCCGCCTCTGATAAGCCGGATGAACGGAGAGCTGATGAATCATTGCTCTCGAGCCATCATAGTTCCCCCTTACGACCCCAACCACTTTGCCCTCCATTTCGCAGACAAGGAAAACTGCTGAACCACAGGCTTTGACCCTCTTCATGGCTTCAGGTCCATCAACCTCCGGGAAACCGTACTGACTGTTCAGTTTAAGGATCTCAACTATCTGGCTTGTGTCGGCAAGCTGAAAATCCCTAATCAGCACCTGTATCACCCAGTAACCTAGTCTACAGTGGCACGCTTATCACTTTCTTTGCCAGCTGCAAATCTTCTACTTTCTCTTAGCACGTCTGGCGACGCGTGGCAAATCTCATCAGAGCTTCGCTATACTTTCTACCGGATACCATCAGAACAGAATTTCGCTAGTCATCTTGACACGGTTACCTTCTAGGGATATCCCCTCTTCTTCCAAGCGGCGTCTTCGGGCTCTAACCTCTTCTTTCTGGCCAGCAAGGTTGCCGTCCGACCGTATTACTCTATGGCATGGGACTATCGGCGCAAGAGGATTTTTGTGCAGAGCGTTGCCGACGGCTCTATAGGCGTGCGGTCTCCCAACTCTCTCTGCCAATCTCTTGTATGTGCTCACTTTCCCCTTGGGAATCTCGAAAGCTGCCAACAGAACAGCCCTCTCAAACTCCGTCTTCTCTGAAAGATATCGGGCTACATCCTCCCTGCTCTTCACTGATGCCTTCTTCATGGCATCCACTCCGTCTAACACCTCAAACCGTGCACAGACTGAGGTGATAAGATACGACCAGTCTCAAAAAGGCTTCGCTCTAGCCAAAGACGATCCGTCTCAGCCTTAAGCAGTCCTCTGACCATCCAGAACATTTCGCAAGACTTGTTCAATAGGGAATAGAGAGGGATTGCCAGAAGTGTCAGCATATTCTCGGTATTGGGTCTCCTATTGGTCTTGCGATTATTCTTTTTCCTCCGACGGCTGTTTGCATGGCGACTCCTTTGAAGCTCGTCGTTGCCTCGCCTATGATTTCAGCTTCTATTCCTTCCTCCGTTGATTTCAGGAGTCCGAGAAGCTCTTCAGCCTTTTCTCTGACCACACCGATGATTACTTTTCCTTCGTTGCCAACTTCAAACGGGTCCAAACCCAGCATCTCACAGGCAGCTCGAACATCCCCATGGACAGGAACCTTATCCTCCTGTATAAGTATGCCAACATGAGACTTCTCGCCAAACTCGTTCAAAGCGTCAGCCAAACCTCCACGGGTTGGATCCTTCATGACTACTATGCCCCCGACCTCTCCGAGAAGATGCTGGATCATACGGTTCAATGGCCTAGTGTCAGACTTGATCACGCTCCCAAAGCTCAAGCCTTCTTGAGCCGAGAGCACGGCCAAACCATGGTCGCCAATCGTTCCGGACAGTATTATCTTGTCGCCGGCGGTCAAGTTTGAGTCGAGGACCCATGTGCCCCTGAAGCCCTTTCTAAACCGTCTCACAACTCCAAAATTTCTGTCCAAAGCTTCTGTTCGCCTTCCTATTCCAGAAGTGTTTATGACGCACCCGCCTAGGCTTCCCTTCTCCACGACCTTGGTGTCGCCGGTGACGATGCCGACGCCCGCCTCCCAGCAAGTGTCTCGCATGCTGGCCAGAATGCGTTCAAGACCAGCTATGGCTAGACCCTCCTCCAAGACCAGACCGCAGGTCAGCGCGATAGGCTCAGCGCCCAGAACAGCGATGTCGTTGACCGTGCCAGAGACGGCCAGACGGCCGATGTCGCCGCCCGGAAAGAAGATCGGCTTTACAACATGCGAGTCGCTCTTCAAGACAACGCCTCCAATGACCGCCGCATCGGCTAAGGCTTCAAGAGGCACCTCAGCAACGCGTGAACTTCTTATGCCGCCGAAATGGCCTACAATGAGATTCTTGACCAAGTCGTGCATGACTGAGCCCCCAGCGCCATGAAGCATCGTGATGTGCTCATTTCTAGTGTCCATTTCCGTCCGCCTTCGAAGTATGTTTTAAATAAGCGTCGAATCTAAACCTTTCCCGTGCACGAGTGGGCTTTGGCTGAGGCAGTTATGTCCGCTACTTCTCAGATCGCCGAGAAAGAAGGACTGAAAGAGGTCACCGAGGTAGTCGTCAAACTCGGCGAGCTGCAGCAGACAGAACCAGAAATATTCATGTTCGCCTTGTCACAGCTCAAGACGCCCATGCTCAGAAACACAGAGTTCAGAGTAGAGAAAGACAGGGCTGAATTCAAGTGTAGAGTCTGCGGACGACAGTGGACCTTTGGAAAGACAGGGCTGAACGAAGATGCCAAGGAGGCAATCCACTTCATTCCAGAGATCGCCCATGCATACATCAGATGCCCAGAATGCGGAAGCCCCGACTTCGAAATCACAGGAGGACGAGGGGTCTGGATTGAAAGCGTTAAGGGGATGAAACGAGATGATTGACCCCCGAACCAGCATAATACAGGATAGGCTGAAGGGAATCCGACGCACAATAGCCGTCTCTAGCGGAAAAGGTGGAGTGGGCAAGAGCCTTGTTGCATCGGTCTTGGCATTGACGCTTGCGCGGAAGGGTTACAAGGTCGGGCTTCTTGACTTGGACTTGACTGGTCCATCTTCCCATGTCATCCTCGGGGTAGGTGAGCTTCGTCCCAAAGAGGAGAAGGGCATAGTCCCACCTGAGGTCCACGGTCTGAAGTATATGTCCATAGTCTACTACGCCCGCGAACGTGCCTCGCCTTTGAGAGGCGCTGACATCTCTGACGCCATGACGGAACTGCTTGCCGTGACAATATGGGACGATTTGGACTTCCTAATCATCGACATGCCTCCAGGCATCAGCGACACCACTCTAGACGTCCTCAAGCTTGTCAGGAACGCGGCGTTCCTCTTGGTGACTACCCCTTCGCGGCTAGCCTTCGAAACGGTTGGGAAACTGATGAGCCTACTGTCAGAGCTAGCCGTTCCAGTGATAGGCGTCATCGAAAACATGAAGATAAAGGATTCCCGGTTCATCCGGCAACAGGTCGAGGCAAGAGGCGTAAGATTCTGGGGCGAAGTGCCCTTCGACCCCCAACTGGAAGATAACATAGGCGATGTAGACCAGCTGCTGGAGACAAGATTCAGCCGAGCCCTGGCAAAGCTCATCGAGGCAAACCTAGCAGTACGATAAGCCTTTAAGAGGTTGCAGCCCTATGCCCATCTAGGCACTCTGGAAGGCGGGATCCATGGTTGACCTGTCAGTTGAATTCGCCGGGATAGCATTCAGAAACCCAATCATAGCTGCTTCAGCAACCCCGACGAAAGACGCGGAGAGCATGAAGAAAGCCGTGGATGCTGGTTTCGGTGGCGTCGTGGCGAAGTCCTTGTGCGGCAACTCAGCAGCCTTCGGACGGCGGTATCCTAGGCCCAGATTCATGCTTCACAGCTGGAGAGAGTTCCCGGAGTATCCCAAGAAGAAGACGAGATACTTCACTCTCCACTCCCTCGAAGACTGCTCCTCATTCGACTATGACATGTACGCTGAGGACGTAAACAAGGCTAAGCGGCTGATCGGAGGGAACGGCGTAGTCATAGCCAGCATATCCGGGAGCAATCTTGAGGAATGGGAAGAACTGTGCGGCGTCGTTAACGGAACAGAGGCGGACATGTGCGAGCTGAACGTGTCATGTCCCTTCGCGGCGGATGCTGGTTTGAGGATGGGAGCAGGAGCAATGGACATGGCTCCTGAGATCGTGAGAATAGCCAAGAGAAATCTGTCCATTCCTTTCAGCGCGAAGCTCTCTCCGCAAGTTCCCAGCTTGGCATCTGTTGCAGAGGCTGTGGTAGCTTCGGGCGCTGACGCGTTGACGATTCAGGCTCGACTATCAGGCATCCTCATAGACATAGAGACAGCTAAGCCGATCGGTTGGGGATCCACAGGCGGTTACGGCGGACCATACCTCATAGGCTACGGGTTGAAAGGCGTAAGCGAGGTGGCTTCAAAGGTCCACATCCCGATAGGCGCCGTCTTAGGCGTATGGAGCTGGGACGACATAATCAGTTACATCATGGTGGGAGCGACTACGGTCCAGAGCGCAACAGCCGTCATACTGCAGGGCTACGGTGCCGTAAGGAAATGGCTAAGAAATATAACAGCATGGATGGAGAGGAAAGGCTACGAATCCATTCACGACTTCAAAGGCTTAGCGCTGAAGAACATAGCCAGCACAAGAGAGGTAGCGAGAGAACCCGCAGGCTTACGGGTCGATGTGGACAAGGATCTCTGCAACGGATGCGGCGAATGCGAGATAAGCTGCTTCTACGATGCGGTTAGGCTGAAGAGAAGCAAAGCCTACATAAGCCAGGAAAACTGTAGCACGTGCGGCTTATGCCTCGAAAAATGTCCAACCAGAGCCATTCACCTTATACGCGGAGAGTGAAAACAATACAATAGGGCGCAGGAAGGGATTGAAATGGTGGAAGACCCGAAGCTGAAGGGCATAGTTCCGGCCACAGTTCTGCCTTTAACCGCGAAGTACCAGATTGATGAAGACGGCTTAGAGGACTACACTAAATGGCTGTCCAGATCGAGAATAGGCGGACTGGCTGTGAATGTCGACACGGGTGAGGGGCCACACCTCTACAGGGAAGAAAAGGTCAAGGTCCTCAAGATCGTCAAGAGCATTGTGGGCAGCTCGGTTCCAGTAGTAGCAGGCTTACAGGCTAGCTTCACGTCTCAAGCCGTCGAGGTTGCTAAGGAGGCAAAAGAGGCGGGGGCAGACGCGGTGCTCGTCTTTCCGATCGCAGACTTCTGCGGCTCACCTTTACCCCCCGAGATACCCTACAAATACCATAAGGCGATAGCTGACGAAGCACAGATCCCGATAGTTCTCTTCTTGCTCCAGAAAGAGCTAGGGGGAGTAGAATATAGCGAGGCCTGCTTGGCTAAATTGGCAGCGGTCAAGAGAGTCATAGCCGTAAAGGAAGCTTCATTTGACGCCGCGAAGTTTCTGCGTACGTTGAGGCTTATGAAGTCTCAAGCTAGGGAAATATCGGTCCTGACGGGAAACGACAACTTCATCTTCGAGTCTCTTGTGCTAGGGGCTGATGGAGCCCTGATAGGATTCGGAACTCTCGCCACGGATCTGCAGGTCGAGATGTATGAGCTTATCGAAAAGGGAAGATACGAAGAGGCCAGACAGATCGCGGGTCGCCTGCAACCCCTGGCTGATGCGATATTCTCACCCCCAGTAAGGAACTACCGAGCGAGGATTAAGGAGGCGTTGACTATTCAAGGCATCTTGAAGAGTGCCCACATGAGACCGCCACTTATGCCAATCAGCAGGAAAGAACGGGATGCCATAAAAGAGGCGCTGGGAAATGCTGAGCTCCTGTAGACCAGACTACGGCTACTGTTGTGTTTTACACTCTCCTAGAAGGCGTTACACCCCTCGCAGACAGTTCCACAGAATCCCCGAAGTGTCATCCTAGTACGCGCTGCCAAATCGGTGGGATACGTTTCTGCGCCTCAGGCCCGAGCACAATTGGTTCCACCCCGCTCATTTCGCAGAGATATGTCAGAGTGCGGACATAGTTGCCTGAGACTCCCAGTATGTGGTTGCACGGGAAGAGTGTTAGGAACTCGTCGAAGTTGCAGTGTAGTTTGGCGTGAACGTGTGGCCATGTTGGATTCGTTTGGGCGTTGAGGGCTTTGCGTTCTTCTGGCGGAAGTTCGACTGCCTCACCCAGGACCATCACCATGTATAGCTTGTCGTCCCACAAGCCGAGACGGGCAAAGGTTATCTCGCCGGGCGCCGCGTCGAACTCGACTGAAGCTCCTCCAGCCTTGAAGTAGTACTCCAGAGCCGGGTGGAGGGTTACCTTCCTAAAGTTCTCCTTCGGGTCCATGCTTCGCGAGGCATACCAGCTGGCATGATTTCCTGAGTTGCAGAAGTCCCAAAGGTCTCTGTCTGGATGGTATAGGCGGACGTCCATGAAGAGCGTTGGAAGCCCTCCGCTTACATACTTCAGCAGCTGCATCGTGACGGCTGCAAGCGAATCGGCTTCGGTGGCGCAGACTGTAGGTTCCTTTGTCCCGTTCCAGTCGTAGGGGTCGTTCATGAGCATTTCGGGAACGTCTCCGAGGCAGACGTATTCGGTCAGCTCACGTTGTCCCTTCAAGCCGCAGAAGTCGAAGCCCTTCTCGGCGTTAACCATTCCCATAGCCAAGTAAAGCCGGATCTGCGTCTTCAAAGTTTCAGGGGTTAACATCTTGCCGTCGTACTTTATGCGGTTGCCTAGGAGCTTCTCGAACCATCTGAAGCCTCTCTCCACCTCCTTCTCGTCGACTTCCTCCATCTTCTTCACGAGGAGCAGCTGATCGATCTGGCGGGCTGTAACGCCGAAGGCTTTCACGATTGGGACGAGGTGGAAAAAGCCTGTCTCCATCCCCATCGAGTGTCCGCCGTACATTCCGTAAACCTCGTTCTGAATAGTCGTGTAGGCTTGCGAAGCCCGAACCCAGTCGAAGACCTTGGCTTGCGTTTCAGGGTCGTCCATATCCCCTACGATGCGATGCGTTCTTATCCCAGCCTGCCGCAAAGCCCCGTCCGTAGCAAACAACCCAACGTTTCCCGGAAACTTGCCGCTGTTGTTTGAGAGGCAGAGAATCGGCTTGTCTCGTCCAACGCTGTTAATGAAGGGCCACACGAGGAACGGGAAGTTCCAGACGTAGTAGCAGAGGATTATCTGCTTGCAGTTTGCCCTTGAGAGTTCTTCTCCAACCTTCTGAGCAACTTTGACCGAGGTTATTGTCTCTGATCCTGTGACGACTTCTGGGGAAGAACCGTCAACGTTCTTCACTCCGTTCCTTATGATGTCAGCCCATTTCTGAACGACTTCCATACACTCGCTGTTGTTTGCCCTCCAGACATGTTCTCTCTCGTCATTGAGCATCGCGATACCGATCGAAGTTGTCCTCAATAGATCACCCCATATCATTCACGAGTAACAGTTTCCAGCAACACAATTTAACGGTTTTGCCTCGGGAACCGCAAACGCCAATCAATCTGAGTGAACATTTATCTTCCCGTTTGTTCAACTTCGGACAAGGAACACGCCTTTCGTGGAGCATGGATGGTTCTGATAGAAGAAGACTGTTCTCTGTGCGGCGTAGTCTATCCATACTTTTCGCTCTATCGGTGCCACGTATGCCGAAAGCTCTACTGCAGAAACTGCTTTCTGTATGACGTGGATGGGAAGGTCGTCTGCCTGAAATGCGCCAAGAGAAGGGTCTCGCCGAGAGGTCCCCGAAGCAAATACACCTACCTCACCACGTACCTCGCCAACAGAGCAAAATACGGCAACCATGTCACGCTTCCCTTCACCAAGGTCGAGGAGATCATCGGCGACCGATTGCCGTCTTCAGCGCATTACAATGAGCACTGGTGGAGCAACACCCGCAACCGGTCTCCTTCTGAGGCTTGGCTGACGGCTGGATGGCGCGTTGAAGGAGTGAACCTTGACCGAAAAGAGGTGACTTTCCGAAGGGACGTGCAGACAGTGGCTGTACCTTCCCGAAAAAGACGGAGGCGTAAGCCGATCTCTGAAACCTTCAAAGCTCTGGCTCGCAGACGTAGACCTTGGAAGCCTCCGGGTCCATCCAGAACCAAAGTGGCGAGAATCCAAGCTCGGGCTAGAAATGTAGAACGAAGGAGAAGTTCTGGCGAGGAAAAAGGTCGCAGATTCAAGCCGAGGAAGATCTACGAAAAGAGGCTCTATAAGCTCGAGGAAAAGCCTGAGTGAGACTTCCCACTTCCAGCGGGCTCTAGCATTCGAAGCTCCAAAGGTAGCTACCCCTTGATCTTGATTATTCATAGCTGGGCTACGATCTGGTAGTTCATAACACCTTAATCCTCTCTTCCGTATAACGAAGACAAGATAGACTCTCAGGGCTTGGTAATCGTCTTGAGATGCAGATACGCTGACCGATGCCCATACTACAGCGGCGAAGCATTCACCTGCAACACCTACACCGCGGAAGGCAGCTACTGTGGCGTATATCGCGAGTTTAGCCTTACCTCTCTAAGCAAGCAGAAAAAGGAAGATAACGCGCGCCAGGAGTTGCCGAAGCCCATAGTCCCTGACAACCTACTTTAGTGGCACTTTAAGCTGCACGGCTTCTCAGGAAAACTGCAGACCCTCTCAAAGTGCTTTTGTGGTAAAGGCGAAGAGATGGAATCGTGGGTTCCCTTCGCGTATTTTGGGGGACGCTGGGATAGCTATCGATAAAAACCAGTTCGAGTTGATGGTTATTGGAGGCGCGCAGATGAGCGGATTCGTCGATGTCTCTTCGGTCCTCTCGGGCAATCATACAGGCGAAAGAGTCTCGATCAGAGGATGGCTTGACAACGTGCGGTCAAGCGGCGGGATGCACTTCTTCCTCATGAGAGACGGGACCGGAGTGGTCCAGTGCACCATGAAGAAGGGGAAAGTGACCAATGAGAAATTCGAACAAGCAAAGAAGCTCACCCAGGAATCGTCCCTAGAGCTCATTGGCGTGGTGAGGGAGGATCCTAGAGCGCCCGAAGGGTACGAGCTCCAAGTAGAAGACTTGAACGTCTACTATCAGGCTGAAGAGGACTACCCAATTGCCAAGAAGTACCACGGTCCAGAGTTTCTATTGGACTACCGCCATCTGTGGATCAGAAACCAGAAAATGCAGACAATATTACGCGTGAGAGCGAAGTTCTTGGAAGTGGCTAGAGAATGGTTCCAGCTCAACGGATACACGGAGTTTCACTCTCCAATCTTGATAACCGCCGCCTGCGAAGGAGGCTCAACCCTCTTCAACGTCAAATACTTCGAAACCGACGCATACTTGAGCCAGAGTTGGCAACTTTACGCAGAAGCGGCTATAGCTAGCCTTGGGAGAATCTACACAATCGCGCCATCCTTCAGAGCTGAGAGCTCGAGGACAAGAAGACACCTAACCGAGTATTGGCATCTCGAGGCGGAGCTGCCCTGGTGCGACTTGGACTGCGTGATGAAGGTTCAAGAAGACCTTCTAGCGTATGCTTTTGACGCCTTATGCAGAAAAGTGCCGAAGGAGCTAGAGGCTCTCGGTCGGTCGCCTCAAGAACTGCTCAGTATGCAGCCGCCGTTCGAGAGAGTCAGGTACGACGAAGTTGTTGACATACTGGCAAAGTCCGGTATCCAGTTTAAGTGGGGGGATGATCTGGGCTGGGTTGAGGAGAAGCAATTGACCGAGAAATTCAGTAAGCCCTTCTTCGTTACCCATTACCCGAAAGGCGTGAAAGCCTTCTACCACAAGCCTGACCCCGACAAACCCGAAGTGACCCTTTCAGCAGACCTTCTGGCTCCCGAGGGCTACGGAGAGATCACAGGGGGCGGACAGAGGATCGACGACCTAGATGAGCTGCTGGGAAGAATCGAGGAAGAAAACCTCAATCCCAAAGATTACGAGTGGTACATAGACCTGAGAAGATACGGCTCTGTGCCCCACTCAGGTTTCGGCTTAGGCGTTGAACGGACAATAGCCTGGATCTGCAAACTAAACCACATAAGAGACGCCATAGCCTTCCCAAGACTCATCAACAGAGTTTACCCATAGGAGCAGATGAACGAAAGCCCTTGGTCTGAACAGCTCTTTCTGCTGATCGCTGTCATCGGGATTTGGTGCGTCTTAGTGTTCATAGTGGCCGATTGTTCTGAGAGATAGACAAAGTGTTCTGGAGCGTGGTATTATTAGTGCGGTATTCTTTTCTGTTCACGTGTATGTGGGATCATGTTGGAGAAGAGTCTGCTCAGAAGGCTGTTTTTGAGGGTTGCGGGATACCTGGTTCCTCTCTTTCAGTCGCTTCCTCCACTCGGCGTCTGGACAGGCTTAATGACTGTACCTCTCATAGGCTACTTGGTAATGCTTTTTTCTTCTCTTCCAGAAAGCCTATCTATCGCCCTTGAAGACCTATTCACTGACAGCGCATTCCTTTTTGACAAGGTCTGGATCGTCACAGGCCTATTGATATTCTGTTACTCTTCAGCCTATCTGAAAATAAAAGGAAGTGGAGGGCTGATAGCTTCTGGTCCCTACCGGCTGGTCAGACACCCCCAGTATCTTGGCATAATACTTTTCACCCTCGGTCTCACCACTAGGAGCTACTGGATCCTTACGAACACCTTCGGAATCGGTTTTCTCACTCCTCAACAAACAATAGCCGCCTGGTTCATAGAGTTGCTCGTCTACGTTCTGCTGGCGAGCATTGAAGAGCTGTACTTGTCCAAGGAGTATGAAGAATCCTTCGGAAACTATAGGAACAAGACGCCTTTCCTGATACCTCTCGTCAAAACAAAAAACAAAATACTGGATGCTCTAGTCTCAATCCTGATTCCGGCAATCCTTCTTTGGATAGTTCTCCAATCTGCACCCCAATACTGAGCCCTTCAGCAAACCAACCGCTGGCTTCTTATTCAAATAATTGGCGTTATCGGATATCCGATTTCCTCATTTGTCTGGAATGCTAGATGCGATAGCCAAAGAGCATCGCACTAGGGTAGAGCTAATATCTGGTCTCTGATTTGAGTACTCAATCAAAATTCCATTTGAGCACTCAAAAGGAAGGTTTTGGATCACGTCTAGACTTATGTCCATCTCAAGAGGTTCCGGCTTCAGTATATGCCTTCTTCTTCAGCGGTTTTTCTTATCGCTTCGTCGCGGGTCAATCCTTGGCGTTCGTACTCGGCGATTTTGTATTCAAGTACATTGGTGTTTCCCCAGGTCTTAGTGTGTTTCTCACGCAGCCTTCTGTAAAGGCCATCAGCGTCCTTCGGTTCCAACTGCCACCGTTTCCGGTCCTCGTTGAGAGCCCTCCGGGCGGATTCCCGTTCCAGATGAGGCAAGGCTTCGTTCAAGGCATCCAGGAAACTCCTTGCGGAGGAATTCATCCGGTAGCCCAAAACAAGAATGAGAGCCAGACCGAAAAGTGGGATCGCTGTCTGCAACACTAGGCTTGCCGCTATCACTGCAATAAGAACGAAGAAGGAGGACAACAGAAGGTTTCTATAGCTGAAACTCAACTCTAAAGCGCTGACGCCGCCTTCAGGAAAGACTCGGACCTCAACCGCTACCCCTAAAGCTCCGCCCATCTTTGCTTTCACAGAAAGGGGTTCGGTCTGTTTGCCTTCCATCATGTCGGCCTTCAGATTCTCCTGCAGAAGGAAAACAATGCTCTCATAAGCTTCCTTCGCCCCTAGACGCACGTACTTCCGCGATCTGGAAGGAAACATTGTGATAGACGCCGCCTATCATCTGTTGTGACGTCGCACTAGATGAAGTATAGGTCCAGACTCCCATATTTTAAGCTGCGGCATCTTGGAGCGAGTTTCCAAGGCTCCAACCTCTACACGATAGGTTAAGGTTCCAAGAGTGGAAGATGCCCAGCCCTGAGCACTGAAGATGAAACATAGGTACTAGGCAGATTCCAGACTACCCGAATCTGTCCCTTCTCGCTATCACGTAGAAAAGCGAAGTGACCGAAAGCGCAAGATGCAGGATCATCATCGAGAGAAGGGGAATCTCCGACAGCCCCAACCCGAACACGCGGTAGATGGCGTAGATGGTTACGCTCCCAAATGGTACACCTAGCAAGGCAGTCAGAACCGTCAAGAAAAAAGCCCACCTCTTCATCCTGTTCAGCCCATAGGAGACAACTAGGCTCAGAACTCCAAGCAGACCGACATGAACCGGAACCGAACTGGACTGAAAGAGGGCTATCACCAATCCAATTCCAGCCGCAAAGTAGAAGAAAGAGAAGAACGAGAAAGGAGAGACTTTCCTAAGCCTAGACATCTTCGACACCAGTAACCTTCACGCTGTCACATAGACCAGAATAGTGAAGGGAAGCCATATTTAGGTTGATCGTCCACACCCAACCTGGGCGGCAGGAGATTGATGGACCCAGTTGAGGGTTAGGCACCCATGAGCCTTTTCTTGTTCTTAGCCCAGTATAGACAGATGTCGTTGACGAAATCGATCGTCCGCTCTATCGTGTCCTCAGGCATTCCCGGAACAGCGGGCTCCGTGACTAGCCTTACGCGGTAGTAGTTTTCCTGAGGACTCTTAGTCATGACGAGACTGTTTTTCGTCTTCCTTTCTTTGCCAGAGATTTCGTAGCGATATTCGAACCTGATCTCCTTGACGAGTTCGCCTCGGACATTCTCCAGCTCCGGAACATCCTCGACGTTCTCAACCCTCTCAATAAAACCCGTTCTCAGATCATCAAGACGGTCCAAGAAGAAGCCTATGAAGAAAATCCTCTCGTTCAAAGGAACCTTGACAGGCATGCTCAGCTGCCTAGCCTGGTAAGCCCTAAACAGCTCCTCCTTGCGGACTCTTGCCTCCTTCTCAGCCATCTTGACTCTTCTGACTTTGGAGGGCGTATAGGTGCTGACCGCTAGAGCTGCGGGCCTGATGGATGAGAGGACTGATGCGGAGAGGGCTATCGCGAAGCCGATTGCGCTCCACCACCACTCCAACTTCTCTCGAACCATGAGCTCCTGGCCAAATAGCACCATGATCCTGTAGAACCCTAGCCCGAACAAGTAGCCTAGGCTGCCTCCGACCATGCCCAAGATTACTGCCTCGGCTACGAAGATCAGTCCTATGTGAGTCGGGTTCAGACCAAGCATGGAAAGGGTTCTTATCTCTTTTCTGCGTTCGTAGACGCTGTTCATCATGACCATGCCAACGTTCAGGCCGACCATGACCAAGGGGATTAGGAGCTCTGCAGCTCCCTTCAGCTCGATATAGGAACCCATGTGGTAATAAGTAATCTTGCCTTCGGAAGAGACAAACACGTCGTAACTGAACACGAATATGAGAGTTCTGACAAGCGAATCCATGGTGGCATCAGCCCTAGGTTGGAAGACTATGTCGGACAGTACTGCAAACCGGGGTGCTCCTTCCGGCTGCTGTGCGTCAATCGTCCTTTGAAGACTATCCGCCGCTTTCCAGTTCATCACCACAACTTCGGTACTGTTGCATCTTCTCACAGACCCATCTTCAAGGAGGCGTGAAGGCCCGAAGAGAACGCCGTCGAGGTCCATGAGGCTCATATACTCTTCATCATCGATGATCCCGGTGACAGTGAACACGCTTGAAACCTGTGTCCCCAAGACCTGCAGAGTCACGTTCTCACCCGCTCCCACGCCTAGATTGCTAGCCACGCTCCTGCTCAGCAGAATTTCGTCATATCGAGCTTCGCTTAGGTAACTACCCTCAACACTCTCATCTAGCCGAGTGTAGATCGACTCATTCTGCGGCGAAACGCCAAGGACTCCATAAACGAACCAGCTGTCGCCATTCCCAGGATTCACAAGGCGAGCCGCAGGACTGGAACTCGGAATGTTCTTGTACCTCTGCGCGACATTTTCGATGCTCAGTATTTTTGAGAGCGTTTCCGGATCGTCCGACCCTAAGGGAGAAAAGAGGAGCGAGGTCTCATTCATCACCCGTTTCACCATCACGCCGTCTGAGGGCGGTGTCGCGGTCAGCTCTTCAGAGACTATGCCGAAGACTGTGCCGAACGAGGTTAGAGACGTGAAAGCCAAGACGAGTATGATCACTGAAAGTATGGTGAAGGTGCCCCGTATCCTCTTACGTCTTATCTGCCTCTTACCCATGGAAAAGATTATTGAGGTTGCGCTTCTCCAAGATACCTCTCCTTCAATCTCCCTTTCCCTCCAGAGGCGTGGAAGGCCGAAGACTACTGCCAAGACGGCTAAAAGCGAGATTGCGGCGGACTGGAGAAAAAGAAAAGCATTCTCATCTATTATTATGTGCGCGCCAGGGTAAGTGAGATACAGGCTAACGAGGAAGATGGCGTAGATCGCTATGCTGGAATAGAGCTTTCTCCTATTGTCCTCAAACAGAAAGAAGGCCAAAACAGCGCTGAAGGTTGCCATTATCGCGGAGAGGTAGACGGCGCTGGTCTTGCTGACTAGGCGCATGTTCTGAAGGCTCATGGAGATCACATCCATCGTTGCCAACGCCTCGCGGAGTAGAGTCCAGACTTCCAGATAGTCTCGATCGTTCTGTGCGCGCGTCAGAATGGAGCTCGCCTTAACCATTTTCTGGTTTACGCTGGATGGATCAATCTGTGACGCCAGCTTGCGTCTCTCTTCAAACACCACGAACCCCACGCCTTGCGCCTGATCTAGCTGAGAGGAGACCTCTACAAACGTGGATTCGACATACCTTAGACCTCCTCTAAGACTGTAACTGGAAATCTGACTGGACGCTTTGCCGCCCTGAGATAGCAGGAAAGGCGACGAACCGTTGTAGAGATGGAAGACCTCTTTTTCTATGCGTCTCCGCTCAACCGAAAAGAACCACACATGCGCCTCCAATGTTACCGGCGTATCCGCTGGCACAATGGCAAGATTTCTATCCAAACCGAGAAACCAGGTATCAACAGAATCCCCAAACTCACTTATGAACGAGGCATTGAGCCCAGTTTCGCTCAGAACTTTGATGAACAAGCGACCTGCGCCCGGACTAGAAGACTGAACGAGGTACGGTCTACCTTCCAGCTCAATGAGAGCGCCCGGCACCAAGGAAAAAGAGACATCTATCGAAGACTCGAGCTTCAGCCTCTTGACGGCTGGGATGTAGTCTCCGACCTTTTCGGTGAAGTTCCCTCTATACACATAGATCAGATAAGTATGGCCTGATTTCGCATAGGGACTAGATACGTTATATTCTCCTCTCTCGTCGGTTAGGTACAGGCCCGACCCCCATCTCGGCCTATCAAGCGTGTTCAAATCCCAAATCAACACAGTCGCGCCAGAAATTGGGAGCCCGGTCACACCGTCTGTAACCTTGCCTGAGATAGACAGCGAAGGAGGAGCACCTCTGACGACTAACGGATGAGCCGCGATCAGCATCGCCAAAAGCAGAGCCAGGCTAACCGCGGGTTGTCGTCGAAGGGACACGTTTGAGCCTTCCAATGTTCCAGACTTGGGATAATCTACGTTCTGCGGCATATATAGGTTTTACACCGTTCCATGAAAAACTATAATAGCCTTCCGGGACCATAGCTTTCGCACATAGGTGTGAGGAGGAGTGATTATGTCGCTGGTTTTTGGCGCAGACTACTATCCGGAGCATTGGCCTGAGGAGAGGTGGCCGAAGGACGCTGAATTGATGAGCAGAGCTGGCTTCAACACCGTCAGACTCGCTGAATTTGCCTGGAGCAAGATTGAACCCAGAGAGGACGAATATGACTTCGAGTGGCTTGACAAGGCTATCGGACTGTTGGGTGGGAAGGGCATAAGGACCATCCTTGGCACACCTACGGCTGCTCCGCCTCCTTGGATAGTTAAGGCGCATCCCGATGTTCTGAGATTGGATGGTTACGGAAGAAGGGCAGCAGAGGGGACGAGGAAGAACTATTGCCCTAACAATCCCCACTACATTGAACACTCGAAGCGAATAGTTGAGAAGATGGCTCTCCATTATAGGGATAACCGGAGCGTCATCGGCTGGCAGATTGACAACGAATTCGGTTGCCACGCCAGCGAACTGTGCTACTGCGAAGACTGTGTCAAAGCCTTCAGGGAATGGCTCAAAAGAAAACACCAGTCTCTTGAAAAGCTCAACAAAGCTTGCGGACTCATCTTCTGGGGGCAGGAGTACGGAAGCTGGGACGAGATCTGCCCACCGAGACCGCCCTTTTCAATGCAGAGCCCAAGCCTTAACCTTGAGTGGCGACGCTTCTCCAGCGACTCTTGGGTCAGATACCAACAGACACAAGTAGACATAATCCGCAAGCATGCGCCCCACCAGCTGGTAACACACAACTTCATGGGTCTGTACAAAGAGCTAGACTACTTCAAGCTCGCGGAGCCTCTGGACCTGGTTT
>Ga0315314_1001302_pt1 | contig 22968 bp, 20 predicted proteins | sample TDP9_MG_FD_203631 | JGI IMG/M metagenome (GOLD analysis project Ga0315314, IMG submission 203631) | Freshwater sediment microbial communities from Lake Towuti, South Sulawesi, Indonesia - TDP9 | ecosystem: Environmental > Aquatic > Freshwater > Lake > Sediment | place: Indonesia: South Sulawesi... | reverse complement strand
AGATTGAGGGTCAGCCCCAAGAAATCTTGCCAGTAAAAACCTCCCCACCAGTATAATGCCAGCGGCATAAACCACATCTGCCACCATAAGACCAAAGAAGAAAGCAAAAGAGTAACTTATTATAGGTGTGGGGTCCCACTCCCTATATCTGGGAATGCCAAACAGGTTTGTTATAAGCTGGAACGGTTTCAGCATGGTCGGGTTCTTTAGCTTGGTCGGTGGCTCTTCCAATGACTCCGGCTGTCTAGTATCAATAAACAAGTAGTCTATGTTCTCTTTAAGCTCAACGACTGCCGACTCAACATCGCTCTGTGGAACCCAGCCTTCAATTAAGGTTACATATTTGGCTTCACAAGCTCTGGCTAGGACTGATAACCTCTGGTTTTCAGCTATTAACGCTAACCTTAGGAGGGTAAGATTTCTTAATTCCTGTCCGGCTTTACTTTGGAGTTTGTCATTGAGTTCGGTCAATTTCTCCCCAAACCTACGAAGTTTGTCTTCCGCCCTTTCCAAGAATTCCCCCAGGGTCAAATCCTCGTCCGGGAGCAATAGAATTCTGCCGCCAGCATTAGTAACCAAAGACTCCAAAGCTTCTCGGTTTTCAACCTTACTAATTGCGTATAGAACGGTCTCGTTTTCTACCGTGCCGACAATGCTGCCAAGTAAGTAATCCTTTAATTGATTATGTAAAGTTTCATATGCCTCGGTAGACAGGACAAAGACCTTGGAAAAAAGGTAATCCCCAGAGAAACCCAAGTCCCTCAACCTGAGGTCGTGTTGTTGGGCAAAGGCTCCAAGATACTTCTTTTGTTCTGCCAGTTGTTGAAGTTCGTTATCAATTTTAACCGTCTCTTCGTGTAGCTCGGCAAAGCTGGTATACAATGACCTCACTTCTTTGCCAAGCTCATCAAAGGGCTTAGTGTATATTACCTCAGTGTCTTCCCCTACTGATACCTGCTGCTTCCCGGTTACGTAACTTAGCATGCTACCAACAAAAGTTAATAGCTCGCTAGCCTCTTTTTGCTGGCGTTCAATACCAGCCTTATCCACTGGCTGTAGCTCTTTACTCTCCTCAACATGAAGAACCCCGAGTTTATGAAAGGTCTTAAAAGTCGGCTCGGAGTAATCCTTCAACGTAATTACTCTAACCTTAACCATAGACTCGGGGGAATTGAGGATTAAAGGTCTCATTTCAGTTCTGCCCCAGTGACAATATTCACAATGCGCTCGGTAATTTTTCCTATCTTTTTGGCGGCATTGGTTCTAATCCTAGAGGCTTGCTTTTTGGAGGCTTCAACCCCCTGGTCAGCCTTTTGTCTAGCCTGGCTTAGAATATGCTCCCGCTCCCTCTTAACTTCATCCATAGGCATCTCAGCAGAAAGAATTCTACTTGCCTCCTCTTTAGCCTTAAGGATAATTTCATTGGCTCGGCTTCTAGCCTCTTCAAGCATCTTTTCAGCTTTAATCTCAATATTTTCTACGCTGCTTGTGATCTCTTTAGCACCCATGGTACACCTCTTTCTCAAAATCCCCAGAAGTCTCTGGACCTTGTTTTGCTTTTCGCAGGGTAGAGTATATTTATATTCTACCCTTCTGGGAGGCTACCAAGAAAGACCGCATCGTCACCTAAGGTCAATTATTAAAAATGGTAGTTTGTATTTAATCTTTGAGATTATAGCAAAACTTTCCTCCCTAGTAAAGGAATGCCTGCCAGCCTTCCATTTTAATTCTATTTACAGTAGAATAACTAATGGGGAGAGGTGACCGAGTGGTTCAAGGTGCCGCTCTCGAAAAGCGTGAGTGGTTGTGACACCCAGTCCCCCCAGATACGATTTCGTGTCATCTGGTTTAAGCGAAAGCCGCAGTTTGTATCTAGCAGCGCCACCCTGTACTACCGGGTGCTAAACAGTTTGTCGGCAAAATGTCGGCAAATCAGGCTAGAGGCCCTTGACATCTGGCTTGCTGCGCACTACAATAATACTATATGGGTATTTACGTGAGGGCCGACAAGAGAAAGGACGGCATCTACTACTGGCTGGTGGAGAGCCATCGGGAAGGCAAAAGAGTAGTCCAGAAGCGCATCAAGTATTTAGGCACAATCCCACCGCCCCCCACCATTTTGGAAAAGTTGAAACAGGAGTATAAAAGTGAACGAAACAGAAAAAAGACTCAGAATCTACAGAGCCATCAGCACTAATCCACAGTGGGTAGAGATTCTACAAGATGCGCTGGCCGTTCAGGAAAGGAGCGAAGCAGAGAAAGCGGAAGGTGGCTTTTGGCTTGGCTTTCAGTGGTTTGATGTCCATGCCAGCTCTCAGACACTAAATAAGATGGTAACTACAAAGCTATTAGATGTCTCCTTTTCCAGTAATAACTCCACCCACTATAAGGTTGCTGATCCAGCTTTGATTAAAGAAGCAATTCAAGCCATTTTAGAGCCTGCCTCCGAACCACAGCACGAAATGCCTGCAGACTTGTTTGACTCCATTGTTGGCCACTCACATATAAAGACCGTAATTCGCTACGCTTTAGAAGCAGCCAAGCCAGCCCACCTGCTTCTCACTGGTCCCCCAGCCTCAGCGAAGACCATGTTTCTCCTTGAGCTACGCCGACTACCGCAGTCCTACTACGCTTTAGCTACAACCCTCACCGCCGCCGGACTTGCTGACATCCTATTCGTTTATGAACCCAAGTTTATCCTTATTGACGAGGTGGAACGCCTTGCCCCGGAGCATATCGGAGTCCTTAACAGTTTAATGGCTACCGGAATTATTTCTGAAACAAAGCACGGAAAGACCCGCGAGCTTGAACTCGATACCCGGGTGTTTGCTGCCGGCATTAAGGTGGAGAAACTGCCGCAAGACCTGCTCTCTCGCTTTACCCCGTTTCACTTCCCACCATATTCAGAGCAGGAATTCATCGAAGTATCGCAAAAGGTGCTGACAGTAAGAGAGAATACCAGCATAGATAATGCCGAATACATTGCTCGGGCACTGTGGCACATCCACGGGCAAAATGCCGATGTCAGGCAGTGCGTTCAGATAGCCCGCTTGAGCCAGGGAAATAGGCAAAGGATTGACGAGGTGCTAACCGCACTGAGAAAATATGGTGCTTGACCGGCAGGAGTATGTAATCAAAATCTGCTCCCTTTCCCCGGTGAATTACGATTGCCGGAGAATTCTCTATTTCAATGCCAACCTTTAAAAACAACTGAAGCGGTACAAACTCGCTTTTCTTCACCTGGTTAAGTTCAGACGCTGCGGTGTGTCACGACGGGGAGAGCTAGAGTTTCCAAAAGTAACAATAAAATAAATTGTGTGATGCCCTTACTTGCTGTCAGTCATCCCCCCGAATCCTCGCTGACAGCACGAATCCCCCATTTTGTTATTAACCCAACCCGAATATCCATATCATTACAATTTTTTATCATTACTCTGCAATAAACTTTTTGCACTTCTGTGCCTAAGGCTAGAAACCCTCCCCCCCTTCTGTTAGCTACGATTCCGGGGGATAAAGTCGATAGAGTTACTGTTATAACCGGGTAAACCATATATGGTAAACGATAAAGTAAACGGTATGGTAAACCACATGGTAATCCATAGGCTGTTAGTTTCGCTCGGAACTAAGCCTTTCGGTTCCAAAATTGCCTTTTCCAGTTAAATAATACCGTCGATAGGAGCCCTAGATTTTTTGAGTTTTAGATACAAGATTTAGGGGGTAACCCCCACCCTGCCCTGCGTAAGATGGGTTCTTATGAGTAAGAATCTTATGAGTAATCTTTTAGTTATCTTATGCTTGGCCTTTAGCAAGTCACAATTTTGTCTTTGGTTCAGCCACATATCAACATACCGTGCTCTGCTTTAGGGAAGGGTCACAGGAGCGACCACATCAGAGGGGTTAGCAACGTCATTTTAGATGCAGTTCCGAACTGCTCTAGAGGGAGTGAGGGGGTATCCCTTGTAGGGGGATTAGCGACTTAGATATAAGCACCTTAGCTATGTAGCTTAGCTGTAGCGTAGCTAAGGCGGCTTAGCTATGAGGCTTAGCTTTGCTGAAGCTAAGGCTGTTTAGCTACGCAGGGTTAGCGTTTTCTTAGGTGGTGTTAATAGCAACTCGGAAGCCGGAGGCTAAGTTCACCCTCGTACGCTTGTATTCGCCACTTGAGCATGAACAACACGATGTTTCGCTCAATGTCGACCGGGTGAACGAGAAGATGGAGTGTGTGAAAACACAAAGCAAACACCCACACAGCAATTACTGGTCGGAGTTGTAAGTTAGCTACATGGTAGTAGATGTTGGTTTTGTGATGGCTCTATTTGGTTGGTGTTTCAACGGAGTCATTGGTTTCCTCAAGCAACCATGCCACCGAGACCTTAAGTGCTTTGGCGAACGCAACAGCCTCAATGTCGGTCACAGGACGACGCCCAGTCTCAATTTTGGACAAACCGGAGCGATCTATGCGTATACCTTGTACCTGCACGCGGGCAACCAAATCCATTTGAGTAATGGGTGGTTTAGCGGATTTTCTCGCTTGCCGAATTCGGTTACCAACTATGTTTCTCCTATCCATAAGGTTAATATAGCGGAAAGGAACCATAGGAATGTTCCCAAAAAGCACATTTTGTGATAAAATTAATAATGTTACGGCAATATGAATAACCAGCTTACTCCACAAATAACGCAGAGGCTTAAAATGAAAAGGATTATAATGTCTAAAACGGTCTTCGTTGGTCTTATATGTGTTTCGCTACTGGGGCTGATTCCAATTGCTTCTTTAAGCTGCGCCAGCGCTCCAGTCAAAGCGCCTTATGAGCTTGTTCCAGAAAATGCTGACCTCTTAGCTTATATCCAACTTGATAAGGTCTTGAATGATCCCGACTTTCAAGATTTGTACAAACACATTTATCAAGCAATTCCAGAACAGCAAAGACCGTCCGGGCTCCCAAGAACCCTTGAAAATGCTTCAGAAATGTTTAAAGCCCAAACTGGACTTGATTTGAATGATTTTTCAGAAATCTGGGCATTTGTAGATGTTGACTACCTCTTAGAAGGAGGTTATTACTGGGGGCTTATAATAAAAGGAGACTTTCTGAAATACAAATTACTCTTAATGGTCGGGAAACTGACTAACATTGGTGGAATTTCAGTTACACAATATAAAGACTATGAAATATATACCAGGCAACAAGAGGACGTTGGTATTACTTTTTTAGAGACAAATACGGTCATTATTGCTCCCATACATGTTATAGAGGATGTCATAGATGTTGAAAAAGGAGAAGGAAGCCCTGTTTCTGGTCAGTTATATGATACATTTACCTATTTGCCCACAGGAAGCCTATGCAAGTGCGCTTTACGGCTATCTGACACCACTAAGAACAAGATTGAAGAAATGCTTGCCACTACCGGAATCCCCGTAGACTTAACTCCCATTACAGAGATTAATGCACTAGGAGCAGCTGTTTGCAAAGAAGAAAAGATAATACAAGGCCAACTTCGAACATCTTTTGATACTGAAGACACAGCGCAGAACTTTGCTAACATGCTTGAGAATTTGGTTTTGACAGCCAAAGGGATAGCAAGAATGATAGATATCCCTGAACTTGAGGCAGTACTAGATAAAGTGAATGTGAATCAGAGCAACCAGCAGGTGATAATTGAATCTCGGGTATTGATAAATGAAGTCGAGGCCCTAATAGACGCAATACCGGAAATAGTAAAAGGAGTTACTTATCTATCTCCCGAACTACTCTCCCCTGCCCCAACTCCAGCACCAGTGCCACCTATGCCTGCTCCACCAACGCCACCACCAGAGCCGGCATTCATCATCGTAAGTGAGCCAAGCGGCCCGTCAACGGGAGAGGTAAATCAGACTTTGACATTCTCAACAAGCGCTAGTTCCAATATAGCAGGAAGTCCAGAATATCAGTTTCTTTGGGGAGATGGAAGCTACTCAGATTGGTCGTCTTCAGCCACAGCCTCTCATGCTTGGGCATTCCCGGGTAGATATACCATTAGAGCCGAAGCAAGGTGTGGGAATATTACTTCTGATTGGTCTTCTGGGAAAACTATAACAATCGAGCCTGAATCCTTATCAAGGCAACCTGAGGGTCAGCCAGAAGCTATGATGTCATACATAACTCCTGAAGACCCACAAATAAGAATCGCTGTGGAAGATATACTTTCCGGCAGTTGGCGATGGGCTTACAATGATTTCAATGCACTACGAGAATGGGTGTCAACACACGTTAGCTATGTGTACGACCAGAGTGTTCACGGCACAAGTGAATACTGGCAGCTTCCTGCTGAAACCTTAAACCTTGGGACAGGTGACTGTGAGGACTTTGCTATCCTCCTTTGCACTCTCCTTAGAGCCTACGGGGTTCCATCTGACCAAGTTTATGTAGTTTGCGCTTATAGTGAAGGTGCTGAGCACGGTCATGCCTTCCTATTTGAACGTTGGTACAAAGGCATTTGGAGAGCCATAGAGCCTCAGGCAGGTGTTTGGCATGTTTTTGCTATCGGCGACATTGATCCGAGCGAATATGATAGGTTCTACTGTTTTAATGACCAAGGGTATTTAACAGACAAGCCCGCTTTGTCACAAGGGGAGTATGAGTTCGAAGTCGACTATAGTTTTTGGCCAGCAACACGAGGAGCTACAGTAGAGTTCGAGCGTTACCTTAATGCTGGAGAAAGGGTCAGCGGTTCTATTGAGTGGGGGAAGGATTTGCTAGGGGAATTGTCTGATATAGTCTATGACTGGACTATCACTGCTTATGACCAGCACACGAATGTTGTTTTTAGTTGCAATGGAACTGACCTAAGTCACGACTTCAGCTTTACAGCCTCGCAATCGGGATCATATAGGATTGAAATCCTAAAGAGGGACTACCTTTCAAGGTGCGCGAAAATGACAATAGAGCCAGCGGATTGGGCCCAGCAATAATCAGATACTTTCCTAGAGCCTAAATGCGAGGTAAAAGCCTTATGGAAGCAGTTAACATGGTAAGGCAAAAATAGCAAGGTGAAGAGGCAAGGTATGGCTTTAGTAGAAATGGTAATCGACTCCGTAAGACAAGCTACGCTGCTTAATGAGTGGGTGGTGCTCCTGAAGGAGAAGCTGGGTCAGCGCTTCCTTCCTATGTATGTGGGCGAACCTCAGGCCAAGGAGATAAAGCAAGCCCTGATGAATGAGCCAATTCCTGAATCACTAGATGACCAGCTATCTTTGATAGGCATCGATGCGGTTTCGTCTGAGGTCAAAGTAGTATCACTTGTAATCAACGAATTCGACGGTAATACATTCCATGCCAAGTTGCTACTAACCTACCATAGCAAGTCTTGCGAGTTTGCCTGCCCGGCGACCAAAGCTCTGACTCTTGCGATGAGAGCCGGGGTAAGCATCTTTGCAGAGGAAAGAGTCTTAGCCGAGGCTGGTGTCCCGGGTCGTAACTAAGATTAATTAACTGCCAATCGCAGCGTAGCGTAAAGCTTTGGCAGGCGCTAAGGTAACAATTCGGTGAAACGTGTCCCCAATGCTGTTAGTTACCCTCACAACATGATTGTCGCGCTACTTTTAAAGTCTATCTAAGAATTGGCGTCTAGGCACAGAAAAGTTCTAGAATATGGCTACGGGAGTGGACAACTAGCATGCCAAGCTCAAGGTTTATGACTAACTAAGGTGAATACTAACTCGGGAAATCACTCAGATGGATAAAGTCAAAGTCTTGATCATGAGGTCCAACGATTATGATTGCGACCCAATATACACTGCTCTGCAGAAGAATATTACGTTTATCGGAGGGTTACAGGATATAATTGGTCCGGATGTAAGAGTCTTCGTGAAGATAAACCACCTCCCGCCGGCATCACCTGCAGAAAAGGGCATAGTCACCCATCCTATTTTTGTCGAAGCTGTTTTGCACTTACTAAAGGAAACAGGGGCCAGCATTATAGTGGGTGATGACATCGAATCAAGCGACAGAGACGGCTTTGAGATATCCGGCTTCCGTCAAATGTCTAAAAGAGCTGAAGTAGAGCTGCTCAATCTCAGAGAAGCCGGGTTTGTGGAAACCGAGTGCAACGGTCATTTTTTGAAGAGCGTATATGTGTCTAAGATTGTTCTAGATGCTGATGTCATCGTTAACCTGCCCAAGCTTAAGACACATTCGCTGACCGTTCTTACCGGTGGTGTGAAGAACATGTATGGCATCATACCTGACGGTCTGCGCAAAAGATTTCACGGGGAATACACAAAGCGTGAGGATTTTTGCCAGGTATTGACGGATATTTTCTCCGTCACTATTTCTAAACCACAATTAACGATAATGGACAGCATCATAGCCATGGAAGGCGAAGGCCCAGCATGTGGGAATCTGAAACGGCTCGGGATTATCCTCGCCAGCTGGGATACGGTAGCGTTAGACGCAGTAGCCACTAAGATGCTTGGATTAAACCCCCTGGACATTTATACAACCAAGTATGCCGCTGAAAGGGGACTTGGTATAGGTGATTTGCAGAATATCGAGATCGTGGGAGAGAATCTTGAAGATGTCATCGCTGCCGACTTTAGACTTCCAGCTGGGGCTACGGGTTCACTCATAGATAAGCTACCCACCTTTCTCTCAAGGTACATTCAAGATCAGCGCGCTGCCAAGCCCCACGTAATAGAAAGCGAATGCACTGGCTGCCTTGAATGTGAAGATGTCTGTCCAGCATCCGCTATTTCTGTAAGTAACGAGAAGATAAGGATAAACCGCACAAGGTGTATAAGATGTATGTGCTGTCACGAGGTCTGCCGGTATGGTGCTATCGTTCCCAAAGTGTCGATAATTGGAAACATGGTGTGCCTATTTGCTGATAGATGGCAAAGGCTGATGGCTTCCATTCGCTAATTATTTACTTCTCTACCAAATAACCAACGATTTGGCTTATTGTGTAGGCAGACTGAATTAAAGGTCACTGAAGTGCTAAAGTCGACCTAGCATATTATTAGTTCGTGAGCTGTACATTATTCCAATTTGTGTCAACATGTAGCTTGTATACCTTTGATTTCGGAGTTCCGTTTTCTGGAAACACTGTAATCTCAACTTCATAATCACCTTGACAAAATGCGTCTTGTGCTCTCATCAAGGGGCCGAGGCTATAGACATCATGTGTAGCTGCCCAAGCTGTAAGTGGGCCCCACATATTAGCCATATGCCAAGTACGTGCTTGTGTCGCGATACTTGTGTCGTTTAACAAAACATCAAGAATAGCTTCGCCTCTCCTAGCAGGTATACTTCGTGATTCTCTTGGGTTACTACCGGCCCATTTAAGTCCCTTAGGCTCATCCGCTGGTGCAGGACAATCTTGATTTCCCTGCCTTGGTCTTTTTAGGACTCTAAGTTCAGCTGTGCAATTCTTGGCCACTGAAAATCCAGTGTTTCTCACTATAACTCTAAGGAAGTTCCAGGTAGCATGCTGAGGCAACATGGTGAGTGTAGGCCTATGAGTAAATGGATTTTTAATGTCGAAGACTAACTCAAGTGTAGGAACATTCACAAAGCGATCATAAACTGCAATAATAAAAGCTGGCCACGCACCCAGAAATGCAGCTGCAGCTATAGGCCCAACAAAATAATATAGTAATGGTATACACGAACCAGCCAGAACTATGTTCAGTCCAATAAACTGCCAAAGTCTTTTCATTAGATTATCTTTTTTGTCAGTATTTCTCTCTTAATAGGAAATTATCACTCTCTCTGAGACGTATTATAACCCATCAATACACAGTAAACGAAGTGATGGCTTGTTCATTGCAAAAACCAGAGATTCCATCGTATACCGGGGTAGGTTGTGTACAGAGCTTGAAGAAGTAGTCGTGTCAACGAGAAAGTGATAGAATGTACGAAAGGGAGTTCTAGCCACGAGGCTTAAGTGGAAGACCTTACAAAGATAACCAACAATGTCAGCAAGGTCGTTGACGAAGCAACGAAGGAGATAAGAGAGGCTGTCAATTCTCTGGAGCCTCCTAAGATTCACCTGCTAAACAGAAGAAGCACTCTCAATATTTGTGCTGCTGTGGCGGTGGACACTGGCCAGACGCTATTTGGGGGTATCCTTAGAGAAGTAGGGGTAGCACTTTTCCAAGTAGCCAGTTCTCAAGACAACGATGAGCCAAAATCATACGCTTTTTGGGTCAACCCAAATCTTCCAGAAGATGAGAGACGGACAGTTATTCAGGCCCGGCTTGGTAGTCTCCTCAACGAAGATGCTATAGTACGAGAATTTGTTGAAGCTATGAAATGGGGCAAAGTATATGAGGAAGGGGTAATGCCAGCATCCTGTTATTCGTCTGCCCCTGCTTTAAGCAATTTTCTAAGGGAACTTTTGGAATGGGCTAAGCTCTATGAGGTTGGGAAGAAATTAGGCCAAGTTCGTTCTTTAGGTACAGGTATTCAGCCAATACTCTTGCGAGACGGAACTCTCCGATTTGGTCACGCTCAAGAGGGGGTTAATAAGCCGCTGGGAGAATTGTTTCATAATTTGAAATTGCCTATTCTAGGAATTTCAAAAAGGTCTGCACTCTTAAGAAGCCCGGTTATTGTATTGTGGCTATCGCGCCATGGCGTTTATTCTCAAGGTGGCCCTCTCATGATAACTATTGATACTGAAATGTTCAAAGAACTGGGTTGGAGACTTGAAAGGTACTTTGGCGATGAAGAATCGAGGACACGTTTTGGTAGATACGCTCTTGTTCGCTTCGACCCTTTGCCAAGCAGTAGAAACCTTTTCGCCGTGGATATTCCCGACTTCTTAATTAGTAATTTGGATGAAACACTGGTTTTGCTCTCAGGAGTGGCGCAGCAATCTACTGCCACCTCTTACCCGGTTCCCGGGTATCCTATTGCTTTGAGAAAAGTTCATGATAAGGTCGTCTTCACTGATGATAAAGTCTACCTTCTAGAAAATAGTTTGAGAAGATCAGTGCCACCAGAGATTTATGACTTTCTTAAGAGTTTGGGGCTCTAAAGGGGGACCACATGAAGAGTGAAAGGGTTGGGGTAATTGTTGGTAGAGGAAAGGAACAAGACCATCTTGAAATGGTAGTAGCATTCTCAGAACGAGAGAAAGCACCCAAACTCGGTAGCTTTCTTATTGTCGAAGAGCAAGAATTTTTGAAAAGGAAGTTCTTATCCAGGGTTGAGGATATGAACTACGGAGATTTCCAGGCTACTAAAGATGAACGGATTAGAGCTATCGTTGAAAAATATATGCGTGAAATTGGGGGCTATGCTAGAGAACTATCCGAGGAAGAAAAGAGAACTCTATTCTTCAGACATTACGCTTTGAAAGTTCTGGGGCAGTTCAGCTCCGATGGTAAGAAAATTGTTACTGAGTATAGACTACTCCCAGAATTATCTTCAATATGTAGGTCACCGACTGACAATGAATATGCCACAATTACTAGCGCTGGAATAGAAGATCTTAATAAGGCGCTGAAAATTGGTAAATTAGTCATAGGGGATGAGAAAAAGACAAATGACATCCTTTTTGAGCCGTGGAAATTTGAGAAACGTAGAACAGCGATTTTTGCCCGGACAGGCTATGGCAAAAGCAATTTGTGTAAAGTGGTTGTGTCTTTAGCGTCTCTTATAGGCGATAGTGGTATCTTAGTCCTTGACATGGACGGCGAGTATGCCTTCAAAACTCAAACCGCGACGGGAGAAGAAGTGTTGGGACTCGCAGATCTGGAGCCGGTTAGGCCAAATCTTGTTGTATATACACAAAGAAAAGATGTGGCTGATACTTATAAGGACGTATATATTTCCCCAATACTGAATCTCGCCTTCCTCGGACCATTTCTAGTAGCGGAACTTTGTGCGGATCAGAATTTAAAAATCTTAACAGAGTTTAAATATAGTGATACTCAAGAGTGGCACGAATTTCTAAACGAGTATAGGAATGAAAGCAACAAAAGAGACCGACAAGATAAAGTTCTCCTTGATTTGTGTGGTAAGGTAAGTAAGAAAGGCGCGGATAAATCTGATACAAGCCAACAATATGCTCTGCGTAGGAATTTACGAGAAGTACTTGAGTGGGATGAGCCCGAAGCTTGTAATATCGTCGAGGATATAAAATTCCACCTTGCCATGAAAAGGTTGGTTATCCTCGACTTGAGTCTAATGACGCTTGAGATAGCTTATCGGGTAGCACACCTCGTATTGGATGGAGTGTTTGACTACAATGTAGAGGGTATTACAGCAGGTAGAATTATCAATACGATCGCTGTATTTGAAGAAGCTCAAAACGTGTTAAATAGAAAGGCGGTTGAAGAGGCAAAATCTGTTTTCACGCGGTGGGCTAAAGAAGGACGCAAGTTCCAGCTTGGCTTGATTTATGTGACTCAACAACCTGGAGCAATTGCAGAAGAGATTGTTAGCCAGACAGATAACTATTTCGTCATGCATCTCTTAAACAAGGGAGACATTGACGCCTTGAAAAAGGCCAATCCACGCTATAACGGCGTTACCGCTGACTTCCTAAGTATGGAAACATTCGTAGGTAATACCTATGTTTATAGCGCTCCCTTGCAGCCTTATGTTTTCCCGGCAAAGGTATTTGAATTCGGCAAACAACAATTTCTAGACATCCTTTCTGGGAAGGTTAAGCACGGCAAGGGTGTGCTAGAAGAACTTCAGGACATAGCGAAAATACTTCAGCCTGTAGTAGCTAAACAATACGGAGAATGGGACAAGTTTGTAGGAGCGTGCTCTTATAAAATTTATGAATACCTAAAGGGTAACAGCGTTTGTACCCCCTTTATGGATGATGAGAAACATTGGATAAACTATAAAACGGTCGAGCATTTGATTAAGGTGCTTGAGAGACGGAATCTTTTGAAACTACCGACATTTTCGGGGCAATCGGCTTTGGAAGGCATGGAACCGGATGATAATGCTTGACAAAGACTCAAAGAAGATAGACCTTATTAGAGCTGACATAAGGGATTCTTATCTCGTTGACGAAACACCCTGGGTTATCGCGTACAGCGGCGGAAAAGACAGTACCATGACCCTTCAATTGGTTCTAGAAACTGTAGCCGAATCACCGGGGAAGCAAGTCCACATATTGTACGCAGACACAAGGGTAGAACCACCACCGGTCATCGAACAGGCAACAAACTTGCTGAGTAAGATAGACGATTGGGCTCGGGAGAACAGTTTACCAATAAAGGCAAAAATCGTCTACCCGACCGTCGATGATAATTTCTTTGTCCTAATGCTTGGGAAAGGTTACCTTCCACCGACAAGATGGTTTAGGTGGTGCACGGAGCGGTTAAAGGTCAAACCGATAAAGAAGTACATCAGGGGACTTGTGAGAGAACATGGTGCTTGCATCGTTTTGTTAGGGATGCGTCTGAAAGAAAGTCAAGAGAGAGATAGGGGGTTGAACAAGAGAGGCTATTCAAAATGGATGCCTTTCGAGGGTCTCCATGGCGCTACAATTTACGCACCTATTTTAGAGTTGTCGATTGAAGACGTTTGGACTTACTTGCTTGATAGCGACCCGCCTTGGGGTGTGGATCATCGTTTACTTAGGCATCTTTATACCGGTGGGAATAGCAGTTGCTCTCTCTTCTGCGGAGGAATTAGATTCGGCTGTTGGGTCTGCACAGTTGTCAAAAAAGATAGATGCACCGAGGGTCTGGCACAAATTCCAGGCTGGGATTGGCTTGAGAATTTCCTAGAATATAGGGATTTGATGTTGAGTGTTAGAAATAATCCTGAAAATCGACTGCTGCGGAACAATAACGGGCGTACTTACCTCGGCCCCCTGAACCTAAACGCAAGGGAAAACCTCTATGAAAAACTAAAAGAGTTGGAAAAGGCGATAGGAATTAATATCCTGAGTGCTGAAGACGAGATGAAAATCTTTGACCTGTGGGGCAAAGAGACATTATGACCAACAAAGCAGAGAATAACCACAAATATAGTGACAAAGTACTAGACCATTTTCTGAATCCAAGGAACGTTGGGGTGATTAAAGGCGCAAGCGCAGTAGGAAATGGAGGAGATAGAGAGTGCGGGGACGTCATTCGCCTATATTTAAAAATAGAAGGCGACATCATAGTAGATAGCAAGATTAAGGTCTTTGGCTGCCCAGCGGTCATCGCTTGCGCTAGCGTGCTTACCGAGATGATAAAGGGGAAAACCGTTATCGAGGCACTAAGTATTACGAACAAGAATATATCTGACATCTTGGGTGGATTGCCTACTGAGAAACTACACTGCTCCGAATTAGTGGAGGCTGTTCTAAGGGACGCTGTATCCCGATACAAACAAAATCATAGTGAAACTTGAGAAGCATGGGCTGTCTTCCTAAGACTCACTCAGGGATCTGTGGTCCTTTGGACATAGAGCGAGAACTTGCCTTGCTAGAGAGCATGATGAAGGGTTACCCGGCCTAAGGAAAGTCATTGCCCACATCGGGACTTGACTCAAGGCAATGCGAGTCTTCTACGTGATGCATTACATCCCGACATTGATGATGCCATCAGGGAGCTACCCAAATAATCGCACTGTCTCAGGACGGAAATAGGCCAGCAGGGAGAATATCAGCAAGAATGCCCAGGCGGCCAATAGGATTATTGTGAGCCAACCTAATGAGCGTCTTATGGTTACATGAACGACCAGCCTCCTACTATACGTCCTCCAAAAATGTTCAAGTTCACTATACGAAACAGGGTTGCTTTGCTTTAACTCGCTCTTTATACTTTCTTGGTCTTTAGCTCCCCAATGCTCGACGAGTCTGGCATACCTATTGAACCATAGGTCGAGGCTTCGCTCGATTTCTCTTGCCCTGTGAGAATAGATACTCTGCAGATATATCCACCGGTGGAAGATGAACCACCAAATTGACAGTATTGCTATAGCCACAACACTGGCAAAGATTCCAGGAATAGGCGCAGTGATTGCCTTGAGTAGGTGCCACCCAACAAATGAAATACCTCCAATCGAGAATGCGAGGAGTATGCCAGCTCCTTGCCACAGGCGAGCGTCAATACTTTCGATTCGTCTCATTATTGCTTCCCATTCACGAAGCAATCTTATGCTTATTTCGGATGACACTCTTCTCTGACCTCGTGAGACTTTAGGCACCAGTTTCGGGTATAAGAATACTACGTCGCGCATTAGTATGCAATTCGTCCTGCTTGAACCGGGTATGAAGCATATGTTCACAAAGGAATCCTACAATATACTAGCTAGAGTGTTGAACACAAGCGGTTCATTACACAAGATGACGTAATGTTATCAGCGTGACTAACAATACGCTGCGTTACCATGCTATAATGACCTCTGATAGATAGTGCTTGAGGCTTTGCTTCCCAGATGGCTTATAGTATGAGGTGGAGCAATGAGCAATAATGCGTGGATATTCGTAACAGATAGGGAGACTTGGCTTGATTGTGCCGAAGATGGGAGTTATGGCATCAAACGTGCCCCGGCTCTGCTTAGCGATGCCCGGCCAGACGACCCACTCGTAGCTTATGTGATGAGGGAGGCCATCTTTGCGGGAATAGGGAAGCTGACCTCAGCCTACTACAATGACGCAGGAAGTCCTTATCCTCACCGAGTTAAGTTGCACATTGACCTTGATTTTGAGAGTGCTGTTGATATTAGGGCGCTAGTTGAAAAACTCGATTTCATCACTGATAAGTTGAATTGGCCGGTATACCTAAAACGGTCAGCTATCAAGATTCCGGTCAGTGACTTCGAAACCATAAAGGCTTCCATAGAGAAACAGAAAGTCGTTGCCAAAGCTGCGACTCTTGCACCAGTCGTGACGCCTCCAGACATAAACAGGGAAATACTCGGCAGGTCAGACCTCACCTCGAAAACCCTACACGACCGCATAGCTGAAATGATTCATACAGTAGGTATCTTGACCGGATACGACTCATATCAGAGATATAGGACAAGGGTAGATAGCCCTTATCTTATTGATGTTGCGTGGCTGAAGAACAAGAACCCGCAGATTGCAATTGAGGTACATTATGGTGGCGTTCTGGGGGATGCCTTGGAAAGGCTGAGGCACGCCAGGGATTGCAACTTCAGGAAACTAATTCTAGTTATTGTAGAGCCAGCAGACAAAACTCACGCCCTTGCAAGGATTAATCTTGACGACAAGCTGAAACACGTGACCGATTTATGGTCTGTGGCCTCGATATACAAGATATATGAAAGTTGTGTGTCTTTTCATTCATTATACAGCAGATTTGAAGAATCAGCGTATAGAGAGAAGCCCGAAGACAGACTCCTCTAATAAAGTCAAACTATTAGCGGCCCTAAAGTCGGTCACCGATTTGTTAACTACACTTTCTTAGCGTTTCGTGATTTCAGAAGACTGCTCCCTTTATTAGAATCAGAACCCGGTCGTTGCTTTGAATTCAGTCACCTGCTACAATTACATTAAGTATGAAATTGGCCTTTGAATCTAAATTGAATATTCTGCTTTCTGAACTGCTTAATCAGATGGGGGTGACCTCACACAGCGAGTACATAGGACAGGGACGGAAGGATGTTATTACCTACCATCAGGGATTAGCAATAGTCCTGGAAGGTTCCTACTAAAAGCAGGATGCAGAGAAGGATGCAAAGAAGCGCATTGAACAATTGGCCACTGACGTTGCCATAGCTGTGCACTACCCGGCCGTATTCTCACAAGACCTGACCGAGGGCGAAATCAAAGAAAAGCTGCAACAGATTGCTCTGCCGGTGCGGGTAATAGTCCCTGAGGACATTTCTGCGACGTTATTTCAGTTGTTATACAGGAAAAATGCGATAGCAAAACCAGTGGTAGACTGGTACGAAGTCGACCTAAACTCGCTGGCTACACTCATCAAGGAAATTGCCCAGTTTATTATCAGTGAGGAAAGCATAAAGGAGACGGAACGCGACGTCAGTGACCTCATTGACAGCTTCGTCGCCTTTCTTTCTTCCCATACGCAGTCGCAGGCAATCGCAAACAACCTATACGATGTCCTTTATAAGCTTTACGGCTTCTCAATTGGTGACCCAGCTAAGATAAAGGAAGCTATCTTTGCCCAGGCAACACTAGCAATTCTGCTTAGCTCCGTTTATTACGAGTCAATAAGGTATGTCCACAAGCTTGATTCTCTGGATACCCTTACCAAGGCAACGAACCCGCAACAGGCGTTAGAGCAAGCTACTGACACTATTCTTAAAATAGACTACGAGCCGATTTTTGAAGCCATTCGAGACATGCTGAAAGCCTTCCCACAGATGACTCTAGCGTTTAACAATCTAATAAAGTTGGCTGTACGAATTGCGTCAAAAAAGACTCTGCTGAGAAGAGACCTTGCGGGAAAAGTCTATCACAAAGTGGTTGGTGATTGGAGCCTCAGAAAAGGCCTTGCCACTTTCTTTACCGAAATCCCTTCAGCTTACCTTCTCCTCTATCTGGCGAGGCCGAAACTCTCCCGGATAGCAGATTTAGCTTGCGGGAGTGGGACCCTGCTCGTTGCTGCCTATAGCGCCGCCAACGCCGATTACCGCCTTTCACTGCTAAAGGCGGGCGTTGATAAACACCCCAGCGATATCGAAAAAGACTTCCACACCAAATTTGTCAATTCCTGCTACGCTTTTGACGTCCTCGGCTATGCCACTCAGGTCACGGCGCTTAATGTGTCTCTACACAGTCCCGAGACACCCATACAGGATTTTTCCTCCATATACACCATGCCTCTGGGCTACCGCAAAGAAGATGAAAGTATTTCGCTGGGTTCTCTGGAGCTTGCGCGAATCAAAGGTAAGCTCGAGCAGATTTTTGGTGAGGTCACCCAGACCGGGCTTAAGAAGACGCAAAAAGAGCTACTTGGCAAGCTTTTGGAACTGGAACCTTTTGACCTAGTCGTAATGAATCCCCCGTTCAGCCGCACTACCGGCAGGGGTGGTAAGGCGGGTGGTGGTCTGTTCGGTTTCATGACCGATAGTACGGTAAGGCAGAATGTCCTTGATGATTACAATAAACTAAGAGACGAAGCGAGAGATAATCTGGAAGCGCTGGCGCGGAAACTACTTAAGGATTCTAGCCTTGAAGTGGTGCTGAAAGATGAGGAATTCCGCCCTTACCGGCAAATATGGCAAGCAGGCGAGGGGCTTCTCTTTCTATATCTCGCGGATATGAGGTTGAGGAAGGATGGTAAGCTCTGCTTTGTCCTACCAAAAGGACTGCTCAGTGGCATATCCTGGTTCCTTGCCCGGGTCTTGCTGGCCGAAAGATACCATGTCCAGTATGTTGTCATCAGCTATGAAGCTGGTAACTATAATTTCTCCCACTCCACCAGTCTAAGCGAGTGCCTTATTGTTGCCCAGAAGACCGAGGAGCACTTTGAAAATGAAGAGACCACCTTTGTGCTTTTGCTGAAAAAGCCCGGTACCAGTATTGAAGCGATTGCCCTGGCTAATAGGATTGAGGCAAAACAGGAAAACTATGTCGAAACGGGAGACTCAAGGGCGTTTCTAGTTACGGTGAAAAGGAATGAACTGCTGAACAACTTAGACAACTGGGGACGGTTTGTCTCCCTTCCCAGCCTCGAAACTCTTAAGGAGATGGCACACCTTCTAGACGGCGACCTGAGGATAGGCAAAAAGCATTTCGAGATTCGTCTGATAAAACTCAATAATCTTATCGCGTCAATCGGAGTCGACAGGCATAGGTTTACCGATACATTTAAGGTAGCACACGACCATGTACCCGGCAGCGTCCAAATTCTTCACGGTGGCGAGGAGGAACAGCGGCAGAAAATGGCAACTTCACCCAACGCTTACGCTCTACCGATTATAGACGCCGGTAAGAGTATCTTTAAGGAGAAAGCCGGACGTTTACTTGTACCCAATAGGATCCGGGTAAACACCGCTCATGTAATTTCACTCTTCGCTGACAAGCCCATCATCTCCAATATCTTCTATGCGATTACGTTAAAGAAAGAGACCATTCGTAGGCTTAAAGCTCTCTGTCTTTGGCTTAATACTACTTGGGGGATTCTGTCAATTCTGGGTAGCAGAGAAGAAACGCACGGCGGATTCATCAGTTTGAACCAATCCCATTGGAGATTACTTCCCGTGCTGGACATTGATAGCTTACCTGAGGACAAGGCTAAAGCACTTGCCGCTGTATTTGATGAATTTAAAGACAAGGAACCAGCCAGAATTCCCGACCAGTATGGCTTGCACGGTGAGTTCGACAAAGTCAGGATTGACCTTGACCTTGCTTTCCTTAAGGCCCTTGGCATAGAAGCTAAAGAAGAGGACTTTACATCTCTTTACCAAGAAATCGCAGGGGCACTAGGGCAGTGGATGGGAGCGTAGTGATATACTTCCCTCAGAGGTAGCTGGGTAGTGCCCTCTACCGTAGGCCCGGTTATCATTCCACACCAAACTGACTTTTGTGTGATATGCGAGCCATATCTCGGAGCTTGTTGAAACGAAACCATACAAGCTTGACAATTGATGAGTAATCCCTGTTATAATTGTGCCAAGGAGATCGTCACCATCATAACTAATAATAGATACAGATAAGGGAGTCGCGAGGTGGTCATATCCACAACGTTGAAGAGCCGAATGTTCATTGCCGTCGGCAGTATCTCTCTTGGTATTGGTATAGTTGGGATCGTTGTGCCGCTCCTACCGACGACACCATTCTTACTTCTAGCTGCTTATTGCTACAGCAGAGGCTCAAAACGGCTATCTAACAGGCTCTTGAGCAATAAGCTCATCGGGAGTTATCTGAGGAATTACCTAGAAGGTAAGGCAATGTCTATCAAAGCGAAAATCTGCTCCCTTAGCGCATTATGGGGCGTTATCGGATGCACCGCTACATTCGTTACTGATAGCCCAATAATAAGAATTGTGTTATTAGCGGTCGGCTCTGGCGTAACAGTACACGTTGCCCTATTGAGGGTAACTGTGCCGTCTAAACCGGTTCTTCTATCGAAACCAATTCCTCGCGAGGAATAGGTTGTTAGGTTTAACGCCTTATCATGACAGACGATACTTCAACGCTATCCATCGTTGAAACATTCCTCGGTCTTGTTAAGCTCGGGGTACGTAAGCCATAGTCGGCTAGCTCTGTAGCCCCGCATACAGAAATATCCATTATATCCTCGAACTGTCTGTTCCCTTGTTTCTAAAGGCTTGCGAGCGTAAAATGAAAAGGGAAGACTTGAATCGTCGTTTGGGTGAAGTTTAGCAACAGAGGCTCGGAATCTGTGGCACAGATTGCGGTTCTCAACCCTAGGTTGGCAAAGCCAGGACGCCTGACTATAGATGTGGTCGTAAACCTCCCATCTGGATCGTATCACATTACCAGGCTCACGCATAGCAATAAGGGATTGTATGACGTAGCTCGGACCTACGAATCCTCTGACTGTCCTGTTGACATACACAGTTCCTACCATCCCAGCGGACGAATGCATTGTAAGGTAACGCGGGGAAAGTTGTCGTTGCACCCCGGTGGGCAGATTCTTGGTGAAACTCAGCCTCACACTAAGGCCAAAGAAGTCCTCCTTTGGCAGAGACAGGGTCAGCCCTGGGAATCCCTAAAGGGGGTGGAGAAATTTGCTCTGTATCCGAAGGGTGTCCAGAGCTTCGTGAACGTCAGGGCGTTAGTGGCTGGCTATCCTGTATATTGCCATACGGATGCAGACTACATGTTTAAAATAGATGCCGAGTCCTTTCTCTCGGGTGAGCTTGACATTGAGTATTTCCTCGTCGAGCCAGGCAATGTAGCTTCCTTGGAAGATGCCATCAAGGAAACCGCGGACAGTTGGCACAATCCTCACGAGTCCCTCACGCTTGAAAGAGCTGAGCTATTTATTACCAATTTTGGCCCTTGGTTCGCTATCGTGCTGTTCGCCAAGAGGACCAACATTTAGAACTACGGTTTGGATGGCTTGCACAGCCTACTGTATCCAGCAGGTCATGTCATGGGTAACATTTACTTATTTAGTTACCTCAGGCCGATTCTTCATCTCCTATCTTAATCGCTGATTTCGAGACGAGTACACATCTTTGACAAAACTATTTTTTAAGCGTTAGAGTATGGGAAGGGAAAAAGAACGGCAAGAATGAGTAAAGAAAGGAAGCTTCTTGTTTGTTTGTCGTTGATGATAGTTATGTCGCTATTTTTTAGTTCTGGGTTTGCGTGTGGCAGCGGGAAGTCTCCACTTGAAAAGGCAACAGAAGCTTTAGAGCAGAAACTTGCTGACATGCCTGGGTTTGCAGGGATCGCCCATTCGGAAGAACAACAGGTAATTATTGTGTTTGTGGAGAGCGAAGAGGCTAAAGAGAAAGTGCCGGATCGCTTCGGAGGTTTTGCTGTGCGGAAGGAACTTACAGGCAGATTCGAGGCAATAGAGACTCAGTAATGGAAGCGGTAGCACCAAACAATGCTTGACAAAACTATTTTTAAGCGTCAAAATATTAGCACAGTGGGAAAGGAGGGTAGAAAATGAGTAAAGGAAGGAAGCTTCTTGTTTGTTTGTCGTTGATGATGGTCGTGTTGCTATTTTTTACTTCCGGGTTTGCACTTGCGAGTGGGAAGTCTCCACTTGAAAAAGCAAGAGAAACCTTGGAACAAAAAATGGCTGGGGTGCCTGGATTTGCAGGGATCGCGCATTCGGAAGAAGAAGGAGCAATCATTGTCTTTCTAGAGAATAAAGAGGCTAAAGGGAAAGTGCCCGACCGGCATGAAGGTTTCCCCGTGCGGACGGAAGTTACCGGCAGATTCGAGGCAATAGCGACTCAGGTAATGCAAGCGGTAGCGCCAAGCCAAGCATACCAAGTAAGCACAGAAAGGCTAGGGGTAGTTAGACCTCTTCTTGGCGGGATAAGCCTTTCAGCTTACATTGCCGGGAAGAGCTATGCTGGAACTCTGGGCATGGTGACTTACAATAATAAGATTCTCTCTAATGCTCATGTCATAGCGATGGATCCGGCTACAGCCAAGTTCCTTGCTTTGGGGACAGCTACTATCCAGCCCGGCAGCTATGACGGAGGAACACTAGCTAACCAGGTTGGGGTGTTGGAGAAATATATACCTATCACTTTTGGGGGCACGAGCATTACAAGGCCAAACTACGCTGATGCCGCTATAGCCGCCCCTAACGTTGAAGGGTTGAGTGGCTACCAATTTGACGAAGCAGGTAACTACCAGGTCTCTGGAACTACTACGGTCGCTGCAGGCGATACTGTAAGGAAATCCGGAAGGACGACCGGAGTAACGGCAAGCAACGTGTACGTCACGAACGCCTCTGTTAAGGTTTATTACACTTCGACTAAATGGGCTTACTTCAAGGATCAGATTGCGGTATATCAGCCGTTCATACAGTCAGGTGACTCCGGGTCATGCGTGGACAAAGGCGGGCAATTTGTTGGACTTGCCTTCGCTGCTTCGAACAGTTACGCGATTGTGTGTAAGGCCAGTTACATCATTCAGCGGCTTGGCATCTCTGTGCAGTGATATTTTAGGGCAAGCCTTAGCAGTGCATACTCGCAGAAAGATACATCGTGTGCCAATCACACGGAGAAAAGATTAACAGAAAAGAAGCTGAACTGATTGTTACTGACACTCTTGGTTTTGTCAGAGACAAGAAAATTAGCCTAAAGGTCGGTGATGTAAACGGAACTCCCAAGTTATGCGGCCAGCAAAGAAGCTAGCTTAGTGTACCCGAAGGGGCTGCTCTAAAAAGACCAGCCCCTTTCTCATTTATGCATCGTTATATCTTTGTTTTGGTTATTGTTACCCCATTGCACGAAAACTCAGAATGTGCAGTTAAGTTGAGATTTGCCTAGCAAGTACATTTGAGGAGGGCTGGTGGCTTGCTGCGCCGTGGCTACAAAACCAAGGAAAACAAAACGCCAAACATAGCTAAATTGGTATATGCTATACTTGGCGTTC
>Ga0315314_1001301_pt1 | contig 22977 bp, 17 predicted proteins | sample TDP9_MG_FD_203631 | JGI IMG/M metagenome (GOLD analysis project Ga0315314, IMG submission 203631) | Freshwater sediment microbial communities from Lake Towuti, South Sulawesi, Indonesia - TDP9 | ecosystem: Environmental > Aquatic > Freshwater > Lake > Sediment | place: Indonesia: South Sulawesi... | reverse complement strand
TTGATAAACTGAACCGAAGAAGAAAAGAAATCGCGAGATTTTATGATGAAAATTTCTCAAAATTGGACTGGATTGAACTTCCTATAGTCAAAGATTATGCAGAGCACGTGTATCATTTGTATGTCATTAAGGTCGAGGAACGGGATGACCTTATTTCCTACATGTTCAAGAAAGGTGTGGCGACAAGCGTTCACTATATGCCGATACATCTTCACCCTTTGTATGGGAAATTCGGAGCCAAGGTTCCAGTAACTGAGAATATTTGGAAGAAACTAGTGACGCTGCCAATGTTTCCAGATCTAAATGACTGTGATTTGGAAAGAATAGTGTACATTGTGAAAAATAATGAACTAGGTCTCTGAGGTGGTTTGTAGTCTGTGAATTGGGATATGATTGTTTGAGCAAGGTAATCTTGACATCTACTCTTCATGATCCTGAAGGGTGTCTATGTGATTTGATACTGAGCCAAAGGAAATCACTAGGACAACTGTCTCCATCCCTAATTGTAGTTGTCTCGCCGAACACTCATCGCGATGATGTCAAACAATTGCGTCACTTGGGGTTCGAGGTTTCGAAGGGAGCCGAAACCGTGGTTCACACCTATAAAAAGGCACTTTGGTTAGCCATACGTAAGGAAGTTGGCTATTTGTTCTATTGTGATTTTGACAGATTACTGCACTGGGCGAAGGCATATCCTGATGAATTGGCGCGGGTCATCAGCATCGATGGTCAACACGATTTCTTAATCCTCGGTCGAACGCCCAAGGCATTCATGAGTCATCCTGAAACGCAGAGAAAGACAGAGTGCATTGCAAACTTGCTAGGATCTAGGATTCTAGGTTTCAAAGAAACAAGAGACATAATATCTGCATGTTGGAGAATGTCAACTAGATTGGCATTGATCCTTGTTGAAACCCATTGTGAGAACTCATATGGATTTTATTGTGAGTGGCCTATTCGGGCATGGCAACTTGCAAAGAAACCAAGATACTTGGAGGTTGATGGATTAGAATGGGAAACCCCTGACAAATACATGAAGGAAATCCAGAAACTGGGTTTTCAAGCTTGGCTTCTGAAGTTCCAAACACAAGAGGAATGGAAGAAAAGGTGTGACATATTGAGAGAAGGAACAACGGCTCTGCTGAAGTTAATTTAGGAGTTAAGGTAATGAAAGGTATAATACTTCATGGGGGACATGGGACCAGACTTAGGCCACTAACCCATACTGGTCCGAAACAGTTGATACCTGTCGCTAACAAGCCAATCTCACAACATGTGTTAGAAGATTTAGTTGAATCAAAAATCAAAGACATAGGCATTGTCTTGGGGGATACTTATCCTGAAAAAGTAATCGAATACTATGGAGATGGAAGTGATTTTGGCGCTGAGATCACATATATACATCAAAGAGAGCCAAAGGGTATAGCTCACGCCATCGGGTTATGTGAAGATTTCGTGGATGATGAACCGTTTGCCGTATACCTCGGTGATAATTTGCTCAAAGGCGGAATAAAAGGGTTTGTGGATAAGTTCAAAAACTCTAAACTTGACGGGATGATACTTTTGTGCCAAGTTAAAAATCCACAGCGATTTGGAGTTGCGGAGTTTGTCAATGGGAAGATTGCTAGAGTAGTTGAGAAGCCAAAAACCCCCCCTAGTAATTATGCTTTAACCGGCATCTACTTCTTCGCGCCGATTATATTTGAGATGATAAAACAGCTAAAACCATCTTGGCGGGGAGAGTTAGAGATCACTGAAGCCATCCAAATGCTGATGGAAAAAGGATACAGAGTTGGCCACGACTTGGTTACAGGCTGGTGGAAAGATACGGGTAGTTCAGAAGACATACTTGATGCGAATAGGCTTGTACTCGATGAATTAGACGCAAAAATCAATGGTGAAGTAGAAGAGGGAGCGTTAATCCAAGGAAGAGTAGTCTTAAAAGAGGACTCCATTGTCAAGAGTGGTGCTTTGATCAGAGGACCAGCCATAATAGGGGAAGGTGCTCTTGTGGACTCTGAGGTTTACATAGGCCCATACACGAGCGTGGATAAAGATGCCGAAATAAAGCGCGGAGAGATAGAAAACTCGATAATAATGGACCATTGCTTGATAGACATCAAAGGTCGAATAGTTGACAGTCTTATAGCTTCCTACTCTAAAATTGTCTCGAGCGAAAATAAGCCTAGAGGCAAGCGGTTTATCTTGGGGGAGAGGTCCCAGGTGGAGGATGTGTAAGGGTGTTGAAGGGAATATCCGTGAAACTCCTGAAAAGAAACTACGATGAGAGAGGTTCCTTAACTGAGTTAATGAGGGTTGACTGGAAAGATCTTTTGGGCGATGACGAGATCTTCCAAGTGAACTTTTCCATAAGCTACCCCAATATGATTCGGGCTTGGCATCGTCACTTAGGAGGACAGGTCGATTACTTTCTAGTCCTAAAGGGTTCATTAAAGATATGCGCCTATTATGACAAGACTCAAGAGTTGGATGAGGTGATATCAAGCGAAGACAGCCTTCAGGTGGTTAGAGTGCCGGGGCATTACTGGCATGGTTTCAAGGTCTTGGGCAACGAAACGGCTTTCCTCCTATATTTCATGACTAGACTTTATGATCACAAAAATCCCGACGAGGAGAGGAGGCCATGGAACGACCAGACGATAATCCCGAAACTGATCAATGGTAAGAAAGACGATCCGAGAGTCGAAAAACCTTGGGACTGGCTTGCGGTCCCCTACAAATAGGGTAATCGGGTAAAGTCTTTTGAGAGTTCTTGTGACAGGCGGATTGGGATTTATTGGGAGCAACTTCATCCGCTACATGCTCTCCAGCAAAAAAGATGTTGAGATAGTAAATCTGGACAATCTCTCTGCAGGATCTAACCCAGCAAACCTGAGGGATGTGAAGAACGATGATAGATACACCTTTATAAGGGGAAGCATCACTGATTTTTCTTTAGTCTCCGAGCTTGTTAAAGACATGGACGCGATTGTGAACTTCGCAGCGATGACCCACGTAGATAGGAGCATAGCGAACCCGAAATTATTCTTCGACAACAATGCCTACGGCACGTTCAATTTGCTCGAAGCCTCAAGAAATTCGCGTGCCAAATTTGTCCAAGTTTCAACTGACGAGATATATGGGGATATTGTGGATGGCTCCTTTAAGGAGGGGAACACACTTCGACCATCAAATCCATACTCTGCGTCGAAAGCTGCAGCGGACATGTTCGTCCTGTCCTACTTCAGAACCTACGGACTAGACGCGATAATAACGCGATGCACTAACAACTTCGGTCCATATCAGCACCCTGAGAAGTTCATCCCAAAGACCATCATCAAAGTCTGCCTGAATCTCAAGGTGCCGATATACGGCTCGGGCAAGAACATCAGGGACTGGATTTACATGCTCGACCACTGCGAGGGCTTAGATATAGTGCTACAAAGTGGAGATCCAGGGGAGATCTACAACATCTCAGGAGGCAACGAGCTAGAGAACCTCGAGGTTGTCAAGAAAGTGCTCAAGCACATGGAAAAGGATGAATCTTTGATCGAGTTTGTTGAGGACAGGCCCGGGCACGATGTCAGATATAGCCTAGACCCCTCCAAGATTAGAAATGATCTGGGGTGGAAACCAAGGCATAGTTTTGATGAGGCACTTAAGCTGACTGTGGAGTGGTACCTGAAAAATGAGCAATGGTGGAGGCCAATGGTAAGCTATGAAGTCCTCCATCCTACGCCTTGGATACTTAGATGAGCTATATGCGAAAAACGAATGCTTAGAAAAAATCAAACTTTTCAAGATATACCACATATATTTGCTTTTCAGTCCTGGTCTTAGCCAAAATGAGTCTTTTTTTCCTGTAAACACTTGAGTGCGCAATTCATACATGCTAGAACAAAACAGTGAATTTGGGACCAAACAGAAGCGGGATAATTCTATAAGAAAGGCGCTTATTACTGGGATAACTGGGCAAGATGGGTCGTATCTGGTAGAACTCTTGCTTTCTAAAGGCTATGAAGTACATGGAATTATTAGAAGAGCAAGCACATTTAACACCGCCAGGATAGATCACATTTTTGTAGACCCGCATGAACCTTACGCAAGACTTTTTCTTCATTATGGGGATCTTTCAGATTCTGAACAGATATCAAACATAATTTATAATGTTAAACCAGATGAGGTTTATCATTTAGGGGCTCAGAGTCACGTTAAGGTAAGCTTTGATACTCCAGAATACACGGGAAATGTTACTGCCTTAGGCGCCACAAGGATCTTAGAGGCTATTAAAAAAAGTGGAAATGATGTTAGGTTTTATCAAGCATCCAGCAGTGAGATCTTCGGAAATTCTCCTCCTCCTCAGAATGAGAAAACACCTTTCAGGCCGAGAAGCCCATACGCAGTTGCTAAACTTTATGCTCACTGGATGGCTGTGAACTATAGGGAAGGCTACAAACTGTTCGCATGTAACGGAATTCTTTTTAACCACGAATCCCCTCGCAGGGGTGAAACTTTTGTTACAAGGAAAGTCACCAGGGCAATAGCGAACATTTTAGCTGAGAAACAAAAGATTCTCTATTTAGGGAACCTTAATGCAAAACGAGATTGGGGATATGCTCCAGAGTATGTAGAGGCAATGTGGAAAATGTTACAAGGGGACAAACCTGAAGACTTTGTCATAGGCACCAGTGAAGCACATTCGGTGGAAGAGTTTGTTCAATGTGCTTTTTCTTACGCTGGTCTTAACTTTGAGAAACATGTAGAAATTGATCCAAGGTATTTCAGGCCTACTGAGATTGAAGAACTAGTTGCAGATACAAGAAATGCTGAGAGGAAACTGGGCTGGCAACCGAAGATCAAATTCAGTGAACTAGTTAAAATAATGGTGGATGCTGATATGCGCAAGATCGGTTTGGAGCCCCCGGGAGAGGGAGATGAAATCATAGAAAAGAAGTTTCCAAATAGATGTTGGAAAGTGGATTAGGTTTTGTTCTGGAACCAGAAAAAGGTCCTTGTAACGGGCGGCGGGGGTTTTATTGGATCACATTTAGTAGAAAGACTACTTGAACAAGGATCAAAGGTAAGAGTTGTTGGGCGAAGTGAAAAGCCGATCAATTTGATCAATTGCCTTAAAAGAATCGATTATGTAAAGGCAGATCTCTCGAAAATGGAAGACTGTTTAAAGGTGGTTCACGGGATGCATGTAGTTTTTCATCTTGCATCTGAAGTTGCAGGTATCGAGTATAACGTTGCGCATCCAGCAGAGATGTTTAAAACAAATACGTTAATGAACCTAAATATGTTAGAAGTCTCGAGAATAGAAAACGTAGAGAAATACCAATGCACAAGCTCGATATGTGTTTATCCTAGATATTGTAAAGTTCCGACCCCCGAAACTGAAGGGTTTAAGGATGATCCTGAGCCAACTGTGTTGGGATACGGCTGGGCCAAAAGGGTTGCAGAACTTCAAGCTAAATTTTATGCAAAGGAATATGGTATGAAAATTGCCATAATCAGACCTACCAATGCTTATGGTCCGAGGAATGACTTTAGTTCAGAGACATCGCATGTTATTCCTGCTTTAATACGGAAAGTTTACGAATCCAATGACATCGTTACTGTTTGGGGAAGTGGGAATCAAATTAGGTCATTCATTTATGTTGAAGACCTAGCTAGAGCCATGATGGAAGTTACCGAGAAATACGCCATTGCCGATCCAATAAACATTGGAACCGATGAAGAGGTCACCATAAAAGATTTGGCATATTTGATTTTAAGACTAAGTGGAAAAAATCTCCCAATTAGGTTTGATTTGACGAAACCAGAAGGTCAATCTCGTAAATTCGCAGACATAAGCAAAGCAAAAGAGAAACTTAACTGGAAACCTAAATTCACCTTAGAAGAAGGCATTGAAAAAACTATAGAATGGTATATAAAATTCAGGAAACAATGAATGACGAGAAGAGAAGAAATTAAAGAGCATATCAAAAATTTTCTAAAAGAATATTTTTCCTCAAGGTCCAAGTTCATTCCAGGAGAAACCAAAATCCCGCTCAGCGCACCCTCCTACGGTTGGGAGGAGACATACGACGCTTTTGAGTCACTTCTTGCGACCTCAGTGACAATGGGAGAAAAAGTACGTGAATTCGAAAGAAGATTTGCTGACTACATTGGTGTGAAAAATAGTGTTATGGTTAATTCAGGATCAAGTGCGAACCTCTTGGCTCTATCTGTGCTAACAAATCCAACCACTGAACAGAGGATCAAAGCAAATGATGAGATCATAACTCCAGCCGTAACGTGGTCCACAACAATCTTTCCTATAATCAATGTAGGAGCCACACCAGTTCTAGTTGATGTTGACCTGAAAACCTATAACGTTGACGTAGATCAAATAGAAGAAGCGATCACTAATAAAACAAGAGCAATAATGCCTGTTCACCTTCTAGGAAACCCGTGCGATATGAAAAGGATTATGGAAATCGCTGAAGATCACGATTTTTTCGTAATTGAGGATGCTTGTGAAGCGCATGGAGCGGAGTTTAATGGCAGGAAGGTGGGTAGTTTTGGCCATCTATCGACTTTTAGCTTCTTTTTCTCGCATCATATAAGCACTATAGAGGGTGGAATGGTTCTGACGGACAATGATGAATATGCAGAATTATTGAGATCTCTAAGAGCCCACGGATGGGTTCGAGAACTAAAAACTAGAGAGAAAATCGCCAGAAGATACGACGGAATAGACGATAGATTCCTGTTTATCAATATTGGATTTAACGTCAGACCCACGGAAATACAAGGGGGCTTTGGGATACACCAAATCAAAAAGTTAGATAAATTCATCGAAATCAGAAGGGAAAACGCGAAGTACTGGACTAAGGAGCTCCAAGAATTTCGTGAATATCTATTGTTGCCAACAGAGAGACAGAATATTAAACACGTATGGTTTGGTTATCCAATTACCGTCAAGCCGACCGCACCCTTCAACAGAGAAGATCTGACAAAGTACTTAGAAGCAAAATTGATAGAAACTAGACCCATAATGGCGGGAAACATGGCAGAGCAACCAGTAATGAATTTGTTCAAGCATCGTGAGATAGGTGATCTGAGGAACTCGAGGACGATTATGCGCAGATCTTTCTTTTTCGGAAACCATCATGCCATTGGACCAAAAGAAAGAGAATATGTAGTTCATTGTATCAGAGAGTTTATGCAAAATAAAGTCAAACAAGCATTTATGCGGTAGTATCCTAGGATGGACATTTTCTGTGTCATTAACAAGACTCTATACCCTATAGACTATATATATTGCCGTGGAATAATCTCTAAGATAAGAACACATAATTCTGTAATTCTTGATATAGGTTGTGGTGATGGCCAAAAAACCAAATATGTGACTAACAATGGATGTGTTTATGTAACTGGGCTAGATCATTCAGAATGCACCTCTAATGCCCGAACGCTTCATGTGGGAATATAATATAGAGTGATATCATAAGATGAAAGCTCTTGTAACTGGAGGTTTAGGCTTTATCGGAAGCCATCTATGTAAACAGTTGGTGGACCAAGGTTTTCATGTTCGATGTTTTGACAATTTATCCAGAGGAAAAATAGACAACGTAAGTGAAATCGTGAAACAACCAAAGGTCGATTTTGAGTTTATTAAAGGTGACTTGCTGAATTTTGACGATGTTACGAGAGCGGTTGCGGATGTAGATGTTATTTATCATCTTGGAGCAATAGTGGGCGTAAAAAATTATGTCGAAAATCCACTAAAGGTTATTGAGGTAAATGTGCTTGGAACACATAATCTCTTGGAAGTAGCCAGAAAGAAAGACGTATCAAAGCTTATATTTGCTTCCACTAGCGAGATTTATGGCAAGAACATTAACATGCCCCTAAGAGAAGATGCAGAGAGAATTTTAGGTACCACTTACCTCGATAGATGGTGCTATAGTACATCCAAAGCCTTAGACGAACACACTTGCTACGCCTATTATCACCAATACGGTTTAAAAACAGTTATTCTTCGTTACTTTAACGCTTACGGTCCGAAACAAGAATGCAGCGACTACGGAGGGGTTGTCTCTGTTTTTATACGCCGCATATTAACCGATCAGCCACCTCAAGTCTATGGAGATGGACAACAAACACGAGCCTTCACATATATCGATGACATTGTCGATGGAACAATTCTCGCGGCAAAAAGAGATGCAGCTATCGGTAAGACCTTCAACTTAGGCAGTGACCGAGAAACTTCAATCATTGAACTAGCTAACCTTATTGTCCATTTGGCAGGTAAAGAAAAACGTTTGAAACCGGTCTTTATTCCTTACGAAGAATTTTATGGTCCATTCTATGAGGATGTTAAACGCAGAGTCCCAGACATAACCAATGCAAGAGACATCTTAGGATACAAACCCAGAATTGATTTGGAGCAAGGATTACTAAGAACCATTCAATGGTATGAACAACGTCCTGAACATCTTAAAGCCTTGGCATCAGATCACATTAGTTCTTTACAAGTGTCAGAGACGCTAGTTGAATGATTCGGAAAGTTGTGATTCCGGCGGCGGGTTTGGGAACTCGCTTGTTCCCAGCCACGAAGGAACAACCAAAGGAAATGCTTCCCATTTTTTCGAAATCATCGAACGGAGATATAAGCATAAAGCCTCTCTTGCAACTTGTTTTTGAACAACTCTACGAGGTTGGTTTCAGGGAGTTTTGCTTTGTAGTCGGTAGAGAAAAAAGAGCCATTGAAGACCATTTTACCCCAGACTCCAATTGTCTCAGTTTACTTAACAACAAGAGAAAAACCGATCAAGCAGCGGACTTGGAAAGTTTTTACCTGAAACTTAAAACCTCCACTCTTATTTGGGTGAATCAACCTGAGCCAAAGGGATTTGGAGACGCTGTATTATCAGCTCAACCTTTTGTACAGAACGAGCCATGCTTAGTTCACGCCGGTGACACTTATATCATCTCAGACGCTGCGATCCATTTGAGACAGCTGATAATGACTTATGAGCGGTACAGCGCAGACGTTGCTTTTATTGTGCAGGAGATAGAGAACCCAAAGGAATATGGTGTTATTGATGCTAAGGAACTAGAAAATGGGATATTTCAGGTTAAAGCGGCTGTTGAAAAGCCTGCAAAACCTCCTTCTAACCTAGCCATCATGGCCATTTACGTCTTTAATCCAGTGATTTTTAAGGCGTTAGAGAAAACCGTGCCAGGCAAGGGAGAAGAGATTCAACTAACTGATGCCATCCAAAAGTTGGTTGATTGGAAACTGAATGTCTATGCAGTTTTGCTCAGCCCTAATGATGTCAGACTGGATATAGGCACTCCAGAAACCTACTGGGAAGCCCTTTCCCTATCTTATCGTCACTTTTGTAAGGAAGTCGAAATAGTTGTGGGCGAACAAACTCGCGTCGATAGCCAACTCACGGTTGTTAAAAGGAGGTGAAAATGGGTGGTATCACACAACATATCGGTTGTCGGAACAGGTTACGTTGGCCTGTGCACAGCTGTAGGGTTCGCAAGCAAAGGATACAAGGCTATAACATCCACTCATGATTCAGAGAAAGCATCCTTAATAAACAAAGGCATCTCTCCATTCTTCGAACCTCACTTAAGAGAGTTGCTGCAGAAAGTTGTGAAAGAAGGTTATCTTAAATGTGTACTGAACCGAGAAGAAGCCATTTTAAACACCGACATCACCTTCATCGCGGTAGCAACTCCTAAGCAGCCAGACGGAAGCATCAACCTACAGTTCATTAAAGAGGCTGCCTGTGAAATTGGAGATGCCCTAAAGAAAAAGAATGGGTATCATCTGGCTGTAGTCAAAAGTACGGTAATACCAGGCACCTCTGAAACCATAGTTAAACCAGCCATCGAAAAACACTCCAACAAACGTTGCGGCAATGCTTTTGGGTTGTGCATGAACCCTGAGTTCCTTCGCGAAGGATCAGCTCTTGAAGACACGTTCTACCCAGACCGAATTGTAGTTGGCGAATACGACCATAAATCTGGTGATATCTTAGGGGCTCTGTACAAAGACTTCTACAAGGAAGACCTTCCTCCTATAATCAGAACCACTCTTTCTACAGCAGAACTCATAAAATACGCCAACAACGCCTTCCTCGCCACTAAAATAAGTTTCATCAACACTATTGCAAACCTGTGTAAAAAAATTCCAGGAGCGGATGTGACGACTGTTGCTAAAGCCATAGGCTTGGACGAGCGTATTGGTCCGTTCTTCCTTAATGCTGGATTGGGATACGGGGGCAGTTGTTTTCCGAAGGACGTCAAAGCGCTTATAGCTTATTCAAAAGGTGTGGGTTATGACCTCAAAATTCTTAACGCTGTGGAAGAGGTGAATGCGACTCAACCTTTGGTGGCTGTTGAACTAGCCGAGGAGATGCTTGGTAGCCTCAAAGACAGAAGAATTGCCATTCTGGGTTTAGCCTTCAAGCCAAACACTGATGACATGCGCGAAGCCGTCTCTATAAAAATTATCGACAAGTTGCTTCAAGAAAGAGCAAGTGTCGTCGCTTATGATCCAATAGCAACGCGTAACGCTAAGGAAATCTTTGACAACCGCATAACATACGCTTCCTCAGAGATCGAGTGCATTAAAGACGCTGACTGCTGCATTGTTGTAACGGAATGGAATGAATTCAAGAAACTTGAACCAGACGACTTCATTCAAAGTATGCGTCAACCCTGTTTGATTGATGGCCGCAGAATTTATGATCCCAAGAAATTCAACTCGAAACTCAAATTCATGGCTGTTGGAATGGGCGCGTAAAAGCACTGAGGCAATAGAAACCATAAGACTTGGTGTGCATTCGTGAAAACGGCTTTGAGAGGACTAACTTGACGCCAAACGAACAGATAAGCGTGAAAAAAGCAGCTCGGGGAGCCTTGTATCTATATCTCAACTTCATTGTAGGAACGGTGGTGGGTTATCTCTACTGGGTTATAGTCTCTAAGATGGTTACACCAGAGGCTGTGGGCTTGGCTTCAACCACTGTTAGTATAGCCACGTTAGTCTCTAATCTATCGATCTTTGGTGTACCAACTGGGGTTCAACGATTCATAGGTAAAGCGTTTGGTAACCATGATGCATCTTCCTTCAAGTCTTATTTCATGGGCGCTATGACTTTTTTGATAGTTACCAGTGGTGCCGCAGCTTTAATTTTGGTAGGTCTAAGCGGGTTTGTGAGTCTATTCATGGGGATTCCGATTTCCTTCATTGTTATCGCTGCGATTATGGCGTTTACATCTGGATTAGTCACTTTGTTTGGTGTTGCTTACACAGCATCTATACGCACTGACATAGCATTGTACACTGGCGCAATAGCTTCAGCTGCACGCCTTGTCTTAGGAGTGTTGCTCATTTCGGTCGGATTGGAAGCGTTAGGAGTTGCTGTCGGCTACCTAATATCAGGCGTGGTTTCACTTGTTTTTTTGGCGATCTTAAGTGTGAGGTTATTGGGACTGCGTGTTCCACGCCTTACATTTCTTCACGTTAAAGAAATTGTTCAGTCAGGGTTCGTAAACTGGGTGCCAACAGTAATCGCAACTATAGGAGCACAGCTCAGTGTAATCGTGGTTTATGGGTTCCATGGGTCTTTTGAGGCTGGGGTATATTACATATCTTTCGCGATGGCTTCTGTAATCTCTGCGGTTTCTGCCTCTGTCATGGGATTGTCTTTTCCTATACTTAGCGGTATGGCGGATGGCCGTAAAAGGGCGTGTTGGAGAGCTATCAAGATGGCTTTGGTCATTGTGGTTCCTCTAGCTGTCTCGTTGGCTGCATATCCAGAAGTCGCTCTCAGTTTTTTCTCCCCTGACTACGTAATTGCGAGTAACATATTGCTCGTTTTGCTATTTGCCACAGTTCCTCAGAGTCTGATCGATGGAGTAAATTTCCTCGCGTACGCTTATGGAAAGTATAAATTGGTTTTAGCAATGGGTCTTGCAATTAGTGTGCCCAGAACTGCGATGTACATGATTTTGACACCTTCAATGGGAGGCTTAGGAGCTGCTTTTGCCTTCTTAAGTGGCACAGTTATCGGATTGATTGCTGCCCTTGGTGTAACTAAGAGAATCAAACTGAAGTTTCGATGGAAAGATTTGATCGTGGCTTTTACTCCGCTTGCACTGGTGACTGTTTGCAAGTTTCCAATTCCATGGTTTTTTGGCGTGACCATCATATTATCTGGGTCAGCTCTAACCTATACTAGATTGGGGCTCATGACAAAAACTGACTTGAGAGAATCAGCTGAAGCATTTCTGCCACAAAGCCTAATGTCAATTGGATTGCGAAGATTCAGTTGGGTGCTTAGAATGTTGTTTGGCAAGCAACGCGTTTCTTAACCTTGCATCAGCCCTATTGCACAATGGACGCTTAGTCTTAGCTAACGACCCCGACCTGAAGTCACCGAAAAACCGATAGGAGGTGAGAATGAGTGTCCAATAAGGATCAGGCGATTGGTGGTTTGATCTTTCTAATTTGTGTGGTTGTGGCAATCGGATACGCCATAACACTGTTCTTCCCACAACACGTTCTGGGATGGCTTGAACCACGTACAGTTCAACTCTGGATCATTGCAATTCCAGTGTTCGTTGCTTTTCTTGCATTGTTGTCTGTTGGGGCGTGGATCGGCTGGACTATGGCGACAACTCCACCACCCAAACCAATAGAAGAGATCGAAGCCCAAGAAGAGAAAACAGCAGCAGAAGAAAGAGCAAAATTTCTCAAGTTCCACCAAATGATCAAAAAAGATTCAAAATGAGCTAGAAGGAGGTGCTTGGACGCAGCAATGTGAGTGCGACCAAAAGTGATAGAGAATCTGAAGAAGGCGGTCTCAAAACTGAGAAAAACACATGTTGACACTTCAGAGTGCTTTATAGGTTTGTCATAACCTCTTTTTAGTAAACACTCAAGCACCATTTTTTCATCCACTGGAATAACAAGATTCTAATACTTGTACTCGAAAGCACTACTGAAAATCATGTGCAACGAATCTCTAAACGACTCTGCCCCAGAGCCTTCTTCTACGGTTGAGTTTGAACAACTCAGAGGAATAGTTGAATCAGAGTTCACTGTAGAAGAAGGTCTGATCGAGTATGACGTTTCAACCTTTTACGTGAAGTTGGGTCCAGATTCGAAGGAAGCGTTTCTGAGGCTTGTTAAGCGTTTAGACACTTTAGGTTTTGTTCCAGTTCTCAGAGACAGAGAAGGAAGGATTGCATTACAAATAGTTCGTAAGCCTCTTGTCAAACCGGGTCGAAGAATCATAAATTGGGTGTTATTTCTCGTAACGATTGGAACCACTCTGGTTACAGGATACTTTCTGTCCACTGGCTTGATGGACCCATTAGGCGGAGCTGTAATGTTTGCTGTGGCAATTTTGGCTATACTGGGTTCACATGAAATGGGACATACGTTAGCCGCCAAAATGCATGGTGTCGAATCCACCCTCCCATATTTCATTCCTGGACCTCCGTGGCCTTTTGGGATCGGAACTTTTGGTGCCGTTATTCAGCAGAAATCTTTGGCTCCCAACAGAGACGCATTGTTTGACCTTGGAGCAAGTGGACCAATTGTTGGATTTATAGTGACGGTCCTAGTGACGATTGTAGGGCTTCAGATGTCTTCTGTTGAACCTCCTCCGCCAGAAGCCTTCTATATTCCCGTTCCTCTCTTGTTCCGATTCATCGCTGAAAGGTTGCTGAGTCCTCCACCCGACATGGCTGTGATGTTGCATCCAGTGGCCTTCGCTGGTTGGGTTGGCATGCTTGTTACAACGCTTAACTTGATGCCGATAGGCATGTTCGATGGAGGACACGCCGTGAGGGGTTTGCTTGGTCAAAAAGCTCGTAGCGCACTCACTTTTATTTCCATTTTGATATTGCTCATCCTTGGTCAGTTCATTATGGCGATATTAGCCTTTATGTTGTCTATGCACAAGCACCCAGGACCCTTAGACGACGTTTCAAAACTTACAGTGGGCAGAAAACTGGCAACTGTTATACTTGTTTTGATTTTTGTTTTGTCGGTTACCTCCTTCTGGTTCCTTTACTAGAAGTTTAACAACGAGTCAAGAATGTGTGCCGTGTTCAAAACCGAACACTAGGTTATGAAAAGTATTTTATACAAATGGTGGAGATATCCCGTAGGCAGTGATGTAAATGAATATTAGAAAAAAGGCAATGTTGATGCTTTTACTTATGGGACTTTTCTTTGGATTATCAACCGTATCAAACTTCGCTGAGGCGACTATTCCTAACGAGTCTTCTGAGGTTCGAGTTGATGAAACTTCTACAAGTTTGCTTCCTTCTACTCCTGATTTTCCGTGGTTGTCGCAAAAACCAATTGTTGATCCAGAACTTCTCAGTTCAACTGGTCTGACTAGAGTTCTCATCCTTGTTAGTGAGGACACATCTCTCGACAAGGTTGCTAAACATCTGATATCCGCCCGGGTGTCGCCTTCTTTCGAAGGATTCTATATAGTGAGAGGGCTCATGATGGCTGAGGATTCTGAGCGGCTAGTCGCAGACGTGCCTGTAATTGCGATACTGAAAGATCGAAGAATTGATTACGATGTGCCCACAGAATTCCCCACAATTTCATCTTTGAAAGAAGAGTCCAATCATAAATCAGCTGAGTTTCTACAGCCGTCTCCCGAGTCTTTTCTTGGAAAGCCCGAGACAACTCTGAGAGAGGTTGTGAACATCACTGGTGCTAGGGATGCTTGGGAAACTTACGACATTAATGGAACAGACACCACAATAGCTATTATTGACACTGGGGTTGATTATGGAGCCCTCAGCTTAGGCTACTGGGACATCGTGGCGAGGGATTCAGCTGGTTTTCCTGCAACTTTTGATGCTGACGCCGAATGTATGGCTTTCACCACAATTGCGGTGACCACCTACTCCGTAGGCACGGATGCTTTCATACCGACATGGTTTACTGACCCGCTTGTGTACTTCTTTGGGAACGTGTACAGTTTCTCTGAGCTAACAGAGGCTCTCTTTGGTGTGCCACTGTATTGGTTTTCGGACATGAACGTGACAGGGATAGAATCACAGAGCGGCATTTACCACTTTGGTCTTATGTTTCAGTATCAGTTTTTCTTTGACATATTTCCAGTGTTGGTAGTGGATTCCATAACCTCTGGAGTGTATGACACAGTTTACGTGGATTTGTCGTTTGAATGGGCATGGCTGAACTACACTTTGCCTCCCCCATATAACACTTACTTTGGCACTTGGCCGCCTGATTTCAGTTTCTCTGATGAAACACCACTTACGCCCACTGACTGGACGGTGGCAGCAAGAGATTTCACAGACGACGAAATATACGACCTCTCAGTTGGGTCTCTAGGCTACTTCCTAGATATTTGGGGAGTCTCACCAAACGCTGATGACAGAGGTCTAGTCCTCAAGCCCATTGCAGAAGATGGAGACTACGTTGTTTTTGTTAACGACTGGTGGGGTCACGGAACTAGCTGTGCAAGTTGTGCCTTGGGAAGGGATGTTGGGCATCCACTTGTTGGACCCGGGATGGCTCCAGGAGCAAAAGTCATGGGCATCATCGCTCTCTACATTGGCGATGTGATTGAGGCGGAACTTTGGGCGGCAGGCTTCGACTTAATCCCTGGCACTGAAGGCTGGAGAAGCGTTACAGGCTATGGCACTGTTTGGGGCACATGGAACTACACTGGAAACCACAAGGCTGACATCATAAGCAACAGCTGGGGTATTTCAAATTGGGCAGAGTGGTGTGCTACGCTTAGATTACCTTGGTACGATGTGCTGACAGTCTTCGAGGACGCCCTAACAGTTCCAGGTTATCTGGACCCAGAATATCCCGGGACAGTGGTTGTTCATGCTGGTGGAAATGGTGGCGCTGGTTATGGGACCTTTACTGAGCCTGGTTATGGCACACTTCCCATAGGTGTAGGAGCCTCCACTTCCCTAAACTGGACACAATATCTGTTTGGCTTTGCTGGAGGCGCCTATGATGACGTCATTCCATGGAGTGCTAGGGGTCCAACCCCAATGGGAAATGTTAAACCAGACGTGGTTAACGTGGGAGCCCGTGGCTGGGCAGCCGCTCCAGTTTGGACAGGATATGGTGACGGCTCGTATGCCTTTGATCTGTTTGGTGGCACGAGCATGGCTACACCGCTCACAGCTGGCGCGAGTGCACTGGTAATCCAAGCCTACAATGAAGCGAAAGGCGACAAGCCAATGCCCGAGACTACAAAGGTTGTTCTGAAATCCTCTGCGAAAGACTTGGGTTATGATGCTTTCGTTCAGGGAAGTGGTCGTGTGGACGCCTTAGCTGCGGTTCAGTTAGCTCTTGATATATCTTGGGTCTCTGTGTTCTCACCAGTGAGTTGGGATAATATTCGGCCAAGAATTGAGAACGCATGGTCCATGGCATATGTCAGTTTTGGAGAACCTTTACTGTTCAATCCGCCCACTGGTCCAATTAATGATGTAAACTGGTTTGCTGGTGCGGTTCAACCTGGAAGTTCGGCGTTAGCCCAATTCACCATAGAAAATACTGCTTCTCATCAGGTCACAATAAACATCACAGCAGTCGTCCACAAACAAATAGGGACAACCCAAACATATTCGGGCTACACAGATGAGTTGCCACTGGATTGGCAGTTTTGGGACTGGTCATGGGGTGACCTCACACTCTTGAATCTCACGGACATACCAGAAGAAACAGAGTTGATGGTTGTTTCACTGACAGTGCCCTACGAATACTTTGACCAAGACGGAGACTATCTATGGGACCGTAGATGGGGTTTATGTGTCTTAGACTGGGTTGACGACGGCGATGAACAGATAGGAATCAACGAAGTTTACCTCCTGAACTATGGATACGACACTGGCACAAGCAACGAAGCCCAAGTTGGTTACCCACTCTCAAAAATGAAGGGACAACCAGTGGTTTTCATATACCAATTTGGATTTCTGGATTTTGTTCCCTTTGATGTCTACATCAAATACTACGAACGAAGCGACTGGACGTGGGTTACTACGCCAGACACTGTTGTTGTCGCTGAAAGTTCTTCTGAAACCTTTATCGCCAATCTCACAGTGCCTGCAGATGCACCTCAGGGTGTATATCAGGGACAAATAAAAATTGACATTGCGGATCCGTATAGCAGAACACTTATGGTTCCAGTCTCCCTTCAGGTTCCAGCACTCATACCCACTGATGATCTTGTATACGATGTTACTCCACCATCAACGGTTGAGCTATATGACCCATACAGCGTTAACGGCTATTTTGACTGGAGATGGAGATACGAGGCTGGCGACTGGAAGCAATGGCTCTTCCTCATTCAAGACCCTTCGGTGGCTGCTGCTTTCGTCTCTTGCAACTGGACTGGAGAAATGACCGACATAGATATGTTTGCTATCGACCCAACTGGAGCTATTGTAGACGGGGCTATGAGCCCTACTCCATACGATGGATGCTTCAACTGGTCGACAAGAACAGGGACAACTGAGGAATACGTTCTTCTACCTACAAGCCCGCTAGGAAAAACGTTGCCAGGCCTATACACGGTTCTTCTTCACAACGTACTCTTCGACGGAACAGAGTTTCCAGAAGTTGTCTCAGGCAAGGTAGAGCTCGTCAAACTTACGCCAAGTGGACCAATCGACTTGATAGCACGCTCTGGTCATTCGGCGTCGCAGGACTTTACAATCGCTACAGGGAGGAAGTTAACAAACGCTATGGCGTATCCTTACTCGCCGTTTGCTACTGAGATCACTCCTAGAGTCATATCTGAAATAGATGCCATGGACTCTGCCGAATTCAGTGTGAGAGTTGATGTGCCAGAGGATACATTAGAGGGCACCTATCCAGTTTTCCTTCTCTTGATTTCAGATGAAATGTCGTACCCAATCACTATTCTCATTAATGTGGCGGTAGATGACACCTCGCCAACTGTGAACGTGATTTCGCCAAAGACTGGTTCGGTCCTAAGCGGAACTGTAACTGTTGAAGCGTATGCTAGTGACCCAAACGGCATTGAAGGAGTAGAATTCGCAGTAGAAACGACATTATTCCCAATGATCTTTGACAGCGACAGTGGTCACTGGATCGGGACGTTGGATACAACCACTTTAGTCGATGGCGGCTACAGTCTAGAAGTGACTGCTTTTGACATGGCTGGAAACAACCAAACCGCATTAGTTTTGATCACAGTTGACAACACAGACCCATATGCGACAATCAATGCGCCCGTGAACCACGGTTTTGTTCACGATGAGGTTCTCGTAAACGTAACGGCAACAGATGTGAATCTTGACAAAGCCCAATTGTACATTGGTGGAACACTTGTGGCGACTTGGAACACCAGCGGAACACACACTTACGCATGGGATACCACAACGCTTACGGACGGCACATACGAGATCACTCTTGGTGTTCAAGACAAAGCCGACAATTTAGTCACTGCTGAAATAACGGTTACGGTGGATAATACGGTTCCTTTTGCTGAGGTTAGAGAACCAGAAGATCAGGGGTTCTTGAGAGGCATATTCGACGTTACGACGTGGGTCTATGACATCAACCTTGAGACGGTGCAATTAGAGGCGAATGGAAGCGTCATAGATACGTGGAGTTTAGAAGGGCTTCATGTTTCTGCTTGGAACACCACGGCTTTAACCGATGGAGTTTATGTCATCAAATTGATTGTTCACGACGAAGCCCTAAATGTGATAGAGAAGACGGTAACCATAACTGTTGACAACACGGCTCCGTCTGTTGGCTTAACGAGTCCAGTGGCTGGGGCTGAGGTAAGTGGAAATGTCAGCGTTCAGTTTAGCGTATCTGACGAAAATCTACTTAGCGTTTTCCTCCACATTGACAACGCAGTTTTAGACGTCACAGGGCAAACGTCTTACCTTTGGGACACAACTCGGGTCGGAGATGGTTCACACACGATTAGACTTGTGGCTTACGACGAGGCTGGTAACTCGGCTGAAACCTCTGTTATAACAGTGACTGCAATTAATGTGAGACTTAGGGAAGAGTCCACCAGATACATGTATCTAGCGGCAGGAACACTGTTGGGGTTCATCATCGGCGCCATAATAGTCTATGCAATCGTTAGAAGACGGGTTTCTCCAGGATAAACATCGTCTTCCCCTCTTTTCTATATTTTAAACGTCTTTCAGTCGCATTCGTAAACGTTTTAAGAGCGGTTTTGTTTTTCATAGTATTTCTTGGAGTGTTGGGATTCTGAGTTCTAAGGCATCAGCGAGTTTTGGTCGGAGACTTGATGAATGCGATGGTTTGTCGGATGTGTTTGAGTTGGTGAAAGAGTCCGGTAAGCGTTTTTTGAATAGGCAGAGGGCGGGTCTTATGCTTGGTTTGGCGGATTTGGGGATGAGGAGGGGATATTTTGTTGGTGCGTTTCATCCTTTGAACTCTAACATCATCGTTATGAACAAGAGACCTCTGGAGTTGGCTTTGCGAACCACGGACAAGAAGGTCTTTAACGCTTATTGCTTTCTCCTTCTTCTTCATGAGTACCTTCACTCTCTTGGGTACGTGGACGAGAGTGACGTGAAGAAACTGACGTATGAGGTGTGTGAGTTGGCTTTTGGCAGGGATCATCCAGCCACGGTGATGGCTGAGAGGGGTATTGGAGCGTATTTTCCAAAAGTTAGGTATTTCACTTTGGAGTCTCCTGTTCCGAGAAGCCTTGAGATTGAACTTGTGAAGGATTTCGACAGGTCTAGTGTAACCTATATTGATTGAGGCGGTTATTGTTGCGTTTATTTTTTGGTTTCGTGTTCTAGTTTGCGTGCTCGTGTTTTGATCCATTCTGTCACCTTTTCTTCCGTCATCTTTTCGGCTTGCCTTTGCTCTTCTAGTTTTTCTTCTATGAGCGTTAACAGTTTTTCTGGTTTGACGGGTTTTATTATGTAGGCGTCTGCTCCTAAGTTTAGGGCTTCTACGGCGTTTTCTAGTGAGGGATAGCCAGTTATCATGATTTTCATCATTTTGGGCAAGTCTTTGTGCATTGTTGTAAGGAGTTTTGTGCCTTCCATGTCTGGTAACTTGATGTCCAACAGCGCTAAATTGAAGAATTTGGTTTTTGATTTTTTTATGGCTTCTTGTCCCGTTTTTGCGGTGTCCGTGTCGTATCTTTTTTGCTGGAGTATGGTGTTTAGGGTTTCTCGTATGTTTGTGTCGTCCTCTACTATGAGGATGCTGGGTTTGTCCTTCATCAAGTCTTCTCACCTCCATTATCTTGGTGAATAGGCAGTTTGACAGTGAAGGTTGATCCTTTTCCTTCTTCGCTTTCTACTTCAATGGTGCCGCCATGGGCGTCAACGAATCTCTTGCAGATTGGTAGTCCCATGCCCATGCCTTTAGCCTTGGTAGTGAAGAAGGGATTGAAGATTTTCTCCATTTTCTCTTTTGATATGCCTGCGCCTGTGTCTTTGAAACTGACTTCGACTGAGTCGCCTGCCTTTTTGGTCGAGACTTTTAGGGTTCCTCCCTTCTCCATTGCTTGTATTCCGTTTAGGGCTAGGTTCAGAAAAACTCGTTTTAGCATGTCTTTGTCCACTTTCAAATCTGGAAGGTGACTCAGTTCTTTGGCGAGTTTCACGTTTTCTGGTGTCCTGACTTGTGAGAGGGCGTCTTCGACTATAGCATTGATATTAGTCTTCTCGAGTATGAGTTTTCTAGGTGCCGAAAAATCTTGTAGGTCTCTTATTATCTTGTCAGCGTAGTTGATTGAATCGTTTATGACTTGGAGCATCTCCATTGTTTTTTGCTGAATTGGAATAGACTCGAAAAGTTGTGGCAGTTCATTGTTGAGGTAGTATGTTGCGTTTTCTATGGATTGTAAGGGGTTCCTTAAGTCGTGCCCAACCATCGTTGCTAGTTCGCCTATGGTTGCTAGTTTTTCTAACCTTAAGCGCTCCTCTTCCAGTCGTTTTCTCTCTCTTATATCTCGCACAACACGTAGAACTGCATGACGACCTTTGTAATTTATGCGTGCGCCACTAGCTTCGAACGGAATGCGTTCACCAGTTTTTGCGATCCACTTAACTTCAAATATTGTTGTAGTTTCTCCACGCAGACTCCGTTCGTACATCTCTTTTGCAAGTGGTAGAGATCTTGCATCAACCAGCTTTTCAAGAGAAAGCCCTATCATTTCGTCTTTTGAATAACCGATTGTTTCTGCTGCTTTCTTGTTTGTGAACACTACTTCTCCATCTTGGAGTATTATAACGCCGTCGTCTGCTTCCTCTACTAAGATAGAGTACCTTTTCTCTGATTCTAACAATTCCTCAGTTCTTTTTTGAACAAGTTCTTCTAAATGCTCAGAATACTGCCTAAGCTTTTCCTCTATCTTCTTTCTTTCTGTGATATCTCTTGAAACTCCCATGGTGTAAATGATTTTACCGTTGCTATCTCTCACTGGCATTAGTGTAGTGCTATACCATCTTAGCCCCGATTTCGTTTGTGTTAAGGTTTCGTCAGCAAGAAGTGGGTTTCCTGTTTTGAATACTGCTTTCACGCGTCTCATCTGGAAATCTGCTATATTCTTAGGAAACAAATCGTACGTATTTTTACCAATCATCTCTTCGGGAGTTTTTCCCATAGCCTTAGCGGCTTCTTGATTTGCAGAAAGAAAATTACCCGCTTCATTTAACGTAAAGATTGCGTCAGCTGCGGACTCCACTAGGGTTTTATACCTTTCTTCAGATTCTCTTAATTGCTCCTCAGCCGTCTTACGGTCGGTGATGTCTCTGCTTATTCCCACAAATCCTATTAGTTCGCCATCCGCATCTTTCATGAGGGCGGCGCTCATCTCTACAGGAATTCTAGTGCCGTCTTTTGCGATAATATCATACTCTCGACTTTTGAGGTACCCCTTTTCCAGCGCCTCTTTCATGCCTGCAAACGCTTTTTCTCGATCTTCGGGAGCGATAAGGTCGAAGGAGCTTTTTCCAATCAAGTCCCCTTTGTCGTCAGTGCCGTACATTTTTAAGGTAGCTTCGTTTACATCTATGATATTTCCATCAACGTCACTGATTACGATGCTATCTGTGGACATCTTTACAGCGCTAGATAGGCGGATCAATTCTTCTTCGGCTTTCTTGCGTTCGGTGATGTCTTTAACGAAAACAGAGAGACCATCCTTAGTAGGATACGCATTGATCTCAAAGACGAAGTCCTTATCTCCAAGCCGAAACTCGTTCACAAAAATCTGGGATTGCTTTGTTTTTAATACTTCTTGGTAGAATTGCTCAACTCTTGTTCCTTTAACATTAGGAAAAACCTCGGTAAGAGATTTCCCTATAGCATCTTTCGCTAATATTCCAGTGAGCTTGTCAGATGCTTTGTTCCAGTAGGTGTATCTTAAGTCCTTGTCCATTGCAAAGAAGACATCGCTGATGCTTTCGGTAAGCTCCCTATATCTCTCCTCGCTTTCTTGCAGTGCCTTCTCTGCTTTCTTGCGTTCTGTGATGTCTCTTGCAATAAGCAATATACCAGCGAATTTATCATCTATTCTCATGAGAGAAGCTGAACATTCCAAGTGTATCTCTTGATCTTTCTTGTTCTTGACATGTATGTTAATAGTGGCTTGTTTACCAGCAAGAACCTTTGCAAAAGCACTCATAACCCTTGGTATATCCTCGAAAGAAACTACACCAACTCTCATGAAATGTTTTCCTAACAGTTCTTCTTTTGACCCACCAAACACTTCCACAGCTTTTCGATTAGCATCAAGAATTCTTCCGGATCTGTCTAGAAGTGCCATACAGTCGTTGGCGCTCTCAAAGATGTTCCTAAATTTGGCTTCTGACCTCCTAAGAGCTTCTTTCACTCGCTTGCGCTCAAGGCTTTCAATAAGTTCCCACTCACCTCTCCTTCTGATAAGAGCGAATTGATGGTTG